>ERZ778024.3875-NODE-3875-length-10319-cov-6.804754_pt1 | contig 10319 bp, 10 predicted proteins | sample MGYA00375754_ERZ778024 | MGnify/ENA primary metagenome ERZ778024 (study PRJEB29350, sample SAMN05389827) | bioreactor metagenome | isolation source: Thiocyanate bioreactor | place: South Africa: University of Cape Town | collected 2014-02-18 ... | reverse complement strand
CTTTTGCTGCCTGTTATTAACTTGGTAAAGTTCTAAATGTGTAAAGTCGAGCTAAATAAAAAGGTGATAGCTCCTTCTTATACTCTATAAGTTTAAGCTATCACCTTTTTATTTAACGGTTGGAGGCAGGGATTAGCAGCACTTACCGCTACCGGCAGACTTGTTTATTAACTCCAACGTCTGGCGGCCGGTGTTAGCTCCGGTGTCGCAGGCGCAAATATCGTTTGGTCCACCTACCATCCTGTTTTCGCTATGGACAGGGGCATCAGCGTCCAGAACCACAAAGACTTCCCAGTTGTTGCCGTCGGCGTCTTAAAAGAGAACAAGTTGTTCCAAATATATACGAAAGAGGGTTACAAATTAGCGGACCACGTAAAGTTCGTCAGACCCTGAAATTGCCCAAAAATTGCTCCGACCCGAAACTGAAATAACTTTTCAGCGGTTTCCAGGGTGGTCCGGCAGGTTATGTTCTACGTGATCAAGGTGGTACATTACTTCCTGAAAGAGATTTCCCACATGAGCATCGTCAACCGAGTAATAAATGGTGTTGCCGTCCCGGCGGGTCTTGACGATCCGATTATCTCTTAAGCCCCTCAGGTGATGGGAAATACCTGAAATTGATACCCCCAGAATGTCCGATAAATCTGTAACACAAAGTTCATGGTTGATTAAAGTCAGAATAATCTTGCAGCGGGTCGGGTCGGAAAGTGCTTGAAAGACTCGTCCCATCGCCACAATTTCTTCTTCTTCAGGCAGGGTTTGCCTTATTTCGGCGTGAGTTGAGGCTATTTCACTCAGGGGTATCGAATGTTTGAGCATTGATTTTGTAACTTTCCTAGTGCTTTTGGAGACTCCAGAATCTATTTGAAAGAATTCTCAAATACTACTTGAATAAATCTTCAAATAGATTATAATATGGTTCAGGATAGTGCAGGTCTGTCCAGATTGTTCAATTTCTATTTAACGAAATCTTTTAGCTTTTTAGTCGGACAGATGCTGCCCGACTTTAGTTTTCTGTTCAAAAAAATAATTTATCTTAGAAAAATGTTTATTTCGCGCCATTTTAACATTACCAGAGCGCAAAGATAAAGGGGAGAAAGGGTTATGGGACAACCTGAGTCATCAGAACAACGTAACGAGGAGGATTTTCCGGGTAATGATTTTAAAACAGTGCCCGCTTCAATTACCCATTCACACGTCCACGAGGATGGTACAGTTCATTCCCACGAAGACCACCCGGTTACTCCTTCAAATACAAACAACCTTGTTTCTAAACCGGAAGAAAAAAATGTTATGGCTGGTGAATCTGAACCACACCACCATGACCACCCTCACGGAGACCACCCCCATCCTCATGCTCAGGGACAAGAAGAGAATGCCCACGACCATGACCATCCCCATCCGCATCCGGTCGGAGCTGTGGCAAGAGTGGCACATGACCATGATCACCAACATCCTCACCCACATAATGACGATGCCCGCGCTCACACTCACGGCCCAAATGGTGAGCCTGAACACGATCATGGGGAACTCGACCACGGCCACGATCATGGCGAAGGGGAACACGATCATGACCATGACCATGACCACGGCCATTCCCATGGTCGTTTCGGCTGGCTGATGGAATTTTTACCTTTCGGCCACGGTCACAGCCACGGCCCTACCAACCTGGACAATGCTTTGGAGAGCGATGCCCGCGGTATCTGGGCCTTGAAGGTGTCCCTTGTGATGCTGGCTGTTACGGCGATTTTCCAGATTGTTATTGTATTTATCAGCGGTAGCGTGGCGCTGCTGGCAGACACTATTCACAATTTCTCGGATGCCACGACGGCTATTCCGCTCTGGATTGCTTTTGTCGTGGGAAGGCGCGTGGCTAACCGGCGCTACACCTACGGGTATGGCCGGGTGGAAGACCTGGCCGGAGTCTTAATCGTGTTGATAATTTTTATCAGCGCGATGGTAGCTGGTTTCGAGAGTATCCAGAAGTTAATCAACCCCCAGCCTATCACCAATATCGGCTGGGTTATCGTTGCTGCCATCGTGGGCTTTATCGGGAATGAGGCGGTGGCAATTCTGCGTATCCGTGTGGGTAATGAAATTGGTTCGGCTGCCCTGGTGGCGGATGGTCAGCATGCCCGCGTGGACGGCTTTACTTCTCTTGCCGTATTATTTGGCGCTCTGGGGGTTCTGGCCGGATTTCCGCTGTTCGACCCGATTATCGGTATTCTGATTACGGTCGCGATCCTCTTTATCGTCAAGGACAGCGCCCTCACGATGTGGCGGCGGCTGATGGATGCTATCGAACCCGAACTTCTGGAGAAGGTCGAGAATACCACCCGAAAAGTACCCGGTGTTAACGCGGTTGGCGAAACCCGGATGCGCTGGCTGGGTCACAAACTTGAGGCCGAGGTGGAAATTATGGTTGATGGTAATCTAACGACCACCCAAAGCCACGAGGTTGTTGAGGAAGTGCGTCATGCTCTCTTCCACGCCCAACCCCGTTTGCAATCAATAATTGTTCAGGTCAACCCCGGTAATGAAGGTAACTACGAAACTAACCACCAGCTTACCGCCCACCACCAGCAGCGCGGACGGTTAATAGGCCAGCCCTAAGTACCCATCGGGTCGAACCCAAGGGTAAGTTGATCCGGTAGCGAGACAGATTAATTTCAAGGTAAGGTGTAATATCTACTAATTAGAATATCACCTTGCCTCAGGGAGTAAGTGTTAAGAAATTCGGCTGAATTCAAAAGATTGTAAAGATGTAGTTGTAGTAAGGTGAAAGGAAAAAGCGATGGGTCTCACTGGAGAGAGCGACGCCCTTTTTATGGTTATAACTGTTCTGGCGGCTATTGTAATCGTGGGACTTTTATTCTATTTCACGCGCAACCAGCGAAATAATCCCTGAAACCGAACGAGAAAGGCTGTTTAAACTGCCTGATTTTACCAAGAGCTAATTTAGCCGGTATTGAGATAAAACAGTTTGTAGATTATACTTGGCCCATCTGAAACTATCGGTACAGCTTTTTATCTTGGCTAAGGTTAATAAGCACTCTGGAATGGTCATGGTAGGCCAGAATTTATGGGTGCTCTCAAATTGACCAGACCTAATTCAATACCATACTGCACTTAAGAGAGTGGTAACCAGGTAAGTATTCACCAGTGGCACTTTTATGGTTAAAACTTAATAAGTTGTTCTACCTGGGAATGCGTCTGGCAGCCTGGTTTGTTGTGGTGCTGGCGGTGTTAAACTACTGCGTGGGTGGAATGTCTTTACTAATTGACAGCGACAGCTCGACTGACAAGAGGTTTGAGCCAACCAGAACCAGTTTGCAGGGATTAACAAATTCAACTCAACTTCTGCATTTACAGGTTCTGGGTTTTATTCACCTGCATGAAAACCTGGATGGAAGCGGCAACCAGCAGCACCTTCAACATTCAAAAGCTGGTTTGCCCCCAGGTGTAACCGAGGTTGATCTGACCGAAACTCTCGGCAGGCAGCAACTGGAGAGACCGGCCTACTTCGACTTTTACCATCCCTACCTATCTCAAATTTACCCGGCCCAATTTTCGATGCAGGGTAGTGGCAGCGGAGCTGGCGGAGCCCAGCTCCTTGTTTCAGACGCCCTTCCGGTTGATGGTTTTGACCTCATACCCTCTTTGAACCTGGTTTCCCGCCTTCAGTCACCTGATCCGGCAAAAGCTATTAATCCATTCCTTTCTGTTCCCCAGAGACCTCCGGTAAGTTAAACCCCATTTTCCGTTTCTTTGTTCAATCAACTTCACCACAATTTTTCGAGTTAGGGTGATTTTTACTTACCCTGAAAACTGGAATTTATCAGATCAGAAAGGAACTTCTGTCTTATGTCTTCAAACGACAACTTCAACGCTACTACTGCTAACGCTAAAAGCATATCTCGCCGGTTGTTAGTCACTTTTCTTTTAGTGACCCTAACGATGGTATTCGTCCTGCAGGCCCAAATCTCCTTTGCCCATGCTCGCTTGCAGAGCGCCACCATCGCCCCGGACTCGACCATCACCACCGTACCGGCGACCCTTTCTATCACCTTTAACGAGGAACCAACCCCCAATGGCTCCCGAATCCAGGTGCTTGACTCCACCGGCAAAGTCGTGGACAAAGGTGACGCTAAATTTAACAGTACCGTGGGCACCGTAAGTCTTGGAACCTTGCCTGATGGCAAATACACCGTTAAATATCGCGCCTTCACCGAAGACGATTCGGGGATTGTGGATGGCGAATACACCTTCACAGTCGCGGCGAGTGGTAATGCCACCAGCGGCACCGGTAAACCTCAAGAAGTTGCCTCCAGCGCAACCCCAGCCGCTGGAGCTGGTTCGGCTCCATCTGCTCCGGCTGCCGGTATTGGTGGGAGCACTTCCGGTGAATCCGGGTCAAACCTGGTCCTGGTTGTCACTCTCCTGGCTTTAACCAGCCTGGTGGCAAGTAGCGGCTTCCTGGTTGTTCGCAAGCAAGCCAAAAAATAACCCTTTGCCTTCCGAGTTTTAAGGCAAATTTTATTTAAAGACCGGGCCGAGTGGTCTGGAGTGAAGTAGTTGGTAAAGCTACCTGCCACTCCGGCCTGGCCCGGACTTAACGCAACCTTTTAGAAAGATTTGAAGGCAAGAAACGTTATGCTCACAGCAAAAAGAAAAATTGTAGGATTTAGTTTGACCCCGGTTAAAGCCGGAATTATTTTGCTGGGTTTACTGGGTCTATTCGTAACTGGTAATTTTGGTCAGGGTCGGGTAGCCAGCGCCCACGAAGCCCGCGATCTCGCGAATGGAAAATACCAGATGCGAATCGGCTTTATTTTCGAACCGGCTTACCAGGGGTTAGAGAATGGTCTTTTCCTGGCGGTTTGTACCGGGGTGTGTAAGAATAACCCCGATAACAGCGGCACCTTTACCAATGGAGTAACCGGATTGTTCGACAGCCTGAAAGCGGAAGTCATCTTTGGTAGCCAGTCGATGTCACTAACGCTGGTGCCGGTACCCCGCACCCCAGGTGTTTACAATGCCCGCTTTGTTCCAACCAGAACAGGCAACTACACCTATCACATCTCTGGCAAAATAAATGAAGATAGTATTGACGAGCGATTTAGTTCCAGCCCGACCACCTTTGACAGCATCCAGGCATTGACGCTAGTCCAGTTTCCTGACAAACCCGGCTATGCAACCGGGTCTGCTTCTCCTTCAGGAGTAAGTGCGGGTGCTGATGAAAACAGTGGCGGCAGTTCGACTGCCGTTGCTGGTTCAGCCGCTTCAGGAGCTAGTTCAACCGCAGGTAACGCGCCAACTTTAACTCCGGTTGCTCCTTCGACCCCGGTTGGGCAGGCGACGAGTAGCGGTGCAGGCACTGCAACCGGCAATTCCAATACTAACGGCTCCTCTGCTTCGAGTGCCGAGTTACTAAATTTACAACAGCAAGTTGATAATGCCAAAAATAGTTCCACTACCGCAATGTTGTTTGGCATCGCGGGGATTGTTTTAGGCTTGATCGGACTGACCGCACCCTTCATCTCCCGCTGGTTCAGAAACAGGCCAAAAACCGAGATTGAAGGGGGTTAAATCTTCCTTCTACGAGCACTGCCGCCTTTTATTTCTTCCACATGACTTTATTAATCGGGTCAGGAAGGTCAAAGGCAGCAGAGATAGCTCTATATAGGTCTTTATTTGCATGATGGCAAACTTCATTTTCGATTGATCCAAATTCTCATATTTCTCACCCTTATCTAATTCCCTTCTCATTTCAAAAGTTTATTCTGCGCTTAATAAACCCTAAAGGTAAAACTCACGAAAAGATTGACCTGGCCGCTCTTTTCGTGAGTTTTACCTTTTGAAAATAATGACGCAAAGGGGATGGCAGGATGCAAAATTTAACTGGAAAACCTGGAGAGCACCGAATAGCAGGAAAGCATAAATGGGTAATGGTCGTTCTCACCTTAATTTTTGCTGTAACGCTGGCCGGTTGTGGTGAGACTTCTCCGAATACAAGCCAGGTGCTGCCCTCAAATTCTGCTCCACCTTCCGTGAGTGCCACCTCTATTGCTATCCCGGCTGCCCCATCTGTTGCGACCGGGCAGCAAAGTCCAGCTCAGGTTGTGAACATCGATCCCACTTCGACAGCGCCGGTTCAAAAACAAAATGGAACCCCTGCCGCCCTGGTGGTCGAAGGTAAAAAAATTGACTGGAAGCCCGTTGATGCGGCTATGGGCAAACCCGGCGCTAAGCAGCCGGTGGGCATCTACAATGGGTTAAATAAAATGGATTTGAAAGGCAAGACTTAATGCGGGTTTCACCGGGAGGCTGGGTAACAGCCCTGGCACTTATAATTGTAGCTTTACTTATGGCAGGTTGCGGGAATTCTCAAAATGGATCCGGGGTAGCGCCTTCCACGTCCACTTCGCCTTCGAACAATTTTCAGACAGAAAACAACGTTTGTTAAGAATTTCACACATAAAATTTTTACCTTTTATTTCTCCAACAAATATTTTTCCCTGCTGCATCTGATAATCATTATTTTCAATAACTAACCCTTGTTTTACTTGGGGGTCCGCCAAATTATTAGACTAAATGATTTCTATGAAAGTTTATCATTTTCCAAAGCCTTATTTTATTACTAGGAGTCAGGATGTTTGCTTAAAAGAGTTGAGTTCAAACTTTAAGTTTGAACTCAACTCTTTTAAAAGTTTCCTCAATTATCCTTTGGGTTTGAGGTTGGTCAATACGATCAGAGGTTCAGCCGAACCGGCAATCTGGCCGAAAGAACCGACAACATAGGGATTATCTTTGCTGGGAAACCCATCAAAGCGGCTAGAATTGTATTCGTACCATACTGGACTGGGATAGAGCGGGATAAGGGGGGCCTCGTCCGCAAAAACCTGCTGAATTTGGCGTGCCAGATCTTTTTGCTTGGCCGGGTCGGCAGTAGCAGAAAAGTCTTTTAGCAACTGCTCGCCTTTCTGGCTTACATAGCGACCGTAGTTTCCACCCAGGGCATCCGAACCGATTGGCGCGGTAGTGGCTGCCGACATCATAGTGCGGTATGCCGCGTAGAAGTTAGTGGCGCTAGGAAAGTCCATAGATAGTTCGAAATTGCCTTTTTGTAAGCGGTCCCGCCACGTGGCGGCATCTGCCTGAGCCAGAGTGGCGTCAATGCCAATCGCTTTAAGGTTCTGAACAATAATCTGGGCTGCCGAAACGTGAATGGCGAAAGTCGCGGCTACATTAATCTTAAACTGCATCTTAGAACCGTCAGGCATGGTGCGGATACCATCCGACCCTTTCTTTAACCCGGCCGCGTCAAGTAACTGGTTAGCTTTGGCAGTATTAAAGTTAGTCCAATCACCCAGGGTGGCGGGGTCGGCTACCTTGAGTTGGGGGAATCCATCTGCTATACCTGTTACGTCGGCCGGTTTGACATAGCCGTAAACGGCCACGCTGGTGATTTGCTGGCGGTTTATACCCATGCTAATGGCCTTGCGGACGTTCGGGTCGTCGAAAGGCTTTTTGGTAGTGTTGAGGTCCAGCGTTACAATACCACCAGTAGTCGGGAACCAGTAGCCATTGGTAGCCGGGTTTTTACTCACATAAACATTTTCCACGTTGGGTATACCGTTGGCGGCCCAATCAATTTTACCGGCGGCCAGTTCCAGGTTGGCCTGGTCGGCGGCCGAGAAAGCCGGACACCGAATGCCCTTGAAGGCCGGTTTGCCAGGCTGCCAGTAATTGGGGTTGCGATCAATCTGGTAGGTCTGTGCCTGAAAGGTAGAAACCTGGGTGAAGGGGCCGGTAGCGACCGGGTTTTCGTTGGTAAACTTAACCGGGTCGGTTACGTCTTTCCAGATGTGTTCCGGCACGATAATCTGGGCCGCAATATCATAGATGGCCGGGGAGAAAGGCTGTTTGAAGTTGAAAACTACCGTTTTGGCATCGGGCGCAGTAACTGATTCAACATAGGCATCATTTCCCCGCATCGCGGTCAAAGCTGTACCGGCCAGACCGGCGGTATTTTTAAGCAGGTTAAAGGTATAAACCACATCATTGGCGGTAAAGGTTTGACCATCACTCCATTTGACACCATCATGCAGGGTAAAAGTCAACGTTTTGCTGTCGGCGCTAAGCGTGTACTTATCGGCCAGCCAGGGAACCAGTTCACCTTTAACGGTGTTGTAAATCATCATAGGCTCGTAGATGCCATAGAGGGTAGGAATACGGGCAGTGACGGTGAAAGGGTTGAAGTTGCGAAGCCAGGTAGAAGACAAGCCGCAAATCATGGTTAACACTGCCTCGGAGTTGCCCCCACCCGCGTTGGTAGCGGTAGTAGCAGCGGCGGCAGTGGTAGCAGTTCCAGATGCGGTGGTAGCGCTGGCGGCAACGGTAGTGCTGGCTGGGGCAGTTGTGGCGGTGGCAACGGTAGTGGCGACGGCCGAAGTTGTGGCGCCAGGGGTAGCTGTCGGGTTATCCCCACAGGCGCCAACCAGGCTCATGAGCAGGCATAGAACGCCCAAAATAGATAAAACGCGACCTTTGGGTTTCATCAATTCGTACCTCCTACGAAAAATAATCAGCATTTAGTTTGAACTGAAACGTCGAACTAGTAAAACTAGAGTAAAACTAATAAACCATCGCCTTGTGGTAACGAGCGATGCCTCATTCTGGCCCGGTTATTAAGCCGGTAATGTGTTACAGCAGTTAGGCCGGGCGACTGGTTAGAAGATGGTAGCCGGTGTCGGCTCCTGGCCGGAGCCGTACAGGTGGCAGCGCACCCAATGATCCCGGTCCTGTTTCAGGTATTCTTTCTCCGGCATTACGTTCTTGCAGATTTCCAGCACCTTCGGACACCTTGTAGCGAACGGACAGCCCGGTGGCAAATCTGTCAGCGAAGGGATTTCTCCTCGCGCTTCGGCTTTCTTCCTGAGCAGTCCGCCTGCCGGGTTAGGTATTGCATTCATCAACATTTGGGTGTAAGGATGGGCCGGTTGTTCCATCAACTCCCGGCTTTCGGCCGCTTCCACCACATAGCCGGTGTACATCACCATCGTGCGGTCCCCAATGTAGCGGGCGCTTGCCAGATCGTGCGTTATATAAAGGAAGCCGATACCGCGTTCTTCCTTGAGCTGTTCCATCAGGTTTAATACGCCCATGCGGATAGACACATCAAGCATCGAAATCGGTTCGTCAGCCAGGATAATTTCCGGCTCGACCGCGAGAGCCCTGGCAATAGCGACGCGCTGGCGCTGCCCCCCTGACATCTGATAGGGATATTTGCGGGCAGCTTCGTCCGGCGGAGTGAGGCCGACCGTTTCCAGCAGTTCGTGAACCCGTTCGAGGGATTTACTCGGCCGGACCATTTTATGTATTGCCAGTGGCCGTTCGATGTGGTGGCCGATGGTGTGGACCGGGTTGAGCGAACCGAAAGGGTCCTGGAAAATCATCTGGATTTCCTTGCGATAGGAGAGGGAAGGATGGACCGGTTCGGTTTTGAGAACGTTCTTGCCCCGCAGGATGATTTCACCACTGGTCGGCGGCATCAGACGAGAAATCAGCCGGGCGGTAGTCGATTTGCCACTGCCACTCTCACCGACCAGGGCGACGACCTGGCCCCTACTTATGGTGAAGGAAACATCATTAAGGGCTTTGACTGTTTTCGGCCTGAAAAAACTTCCAACCGGGAAATGTTTGGTCAGGTTACGCACTTCCAGGACCACTTCGCTCATTTCCGGGATGCTGCTTTGCTCACCAGTTGGTACGGGTTGGTTCATGCTGCTTGTCATTATTTTTCTGGTTCCTAATTGCCCTTAGCTTGTTTCTAAAAAACCAGACCGGGCGGGTTCAAGTTTTTAACTGCCTGGCCTTTAACATTAACGCCGGGGATACCTTCGTGATAGGCCAACCAATGCCCTGGTAGTACTTCTTGCAACTTTGGTCGCCTTTCTCCCTCGACCGGCTGGCACATAGTACAGCGTGGGTGAAACCGGCAACCTTTCGGTGGTTCGGCCATGTTGGGCGGCGCGCCCGGTATACCCGTCATCTTCCGTTTAGGCCCGGTTAGCGGCGGAAACGAATTGATCAGACCTTTCGTGTAAGGGTGCAGCGGATTTTCAAACACTTCCCGCGCCCCGGCCAACTCCACGATTTCCCCGGCGTACATTATCGCGATGCGATTGGAGAACTCGACCATTAATGACATATCGTGCGTGATGAACAGAATAGAAAACCTCATCTTCTCTTTAAGTTCTTCGATCTGTTGCATAATCTCTTTTTGAACTACCACGTCCAGGGCGGTGGTCGGCTCA
>ERZ778024.3871-NODE-3871-length-10329-cov-32.333560_pt1 | contig 10329 bp, 9 predicted proteins | sample MGYA00375754_ERZ778024 | MGnify/ENA primary metagenome ERZ778024 (study PRJEB29350, sample SAMN05389827) | bioreactor metagenome | isolation source: Thiocyanate bioreactor | place: South Africa: University of Cape Town | collected 2014-02-18 ... | reverse complement strand
GATCTTGAACTCAAAAGCAGGGGGGTGTCCTATAATTTTGGGACCCCCTGTATATATACATTTGTATACATATCAATAGATAAACAAATCAAATCAATTGGCAAACATAATTAACTCAGCAATCAAACAAGGGATCATGATGATCAATAGGATCAATAAATCACGATGCTATCCAAATAAAAAACACAAGATATCGAAGACGAATCAATTGGCACAAGTCCTCGATCAATTCATTAATACTTCATTTGTTTAAACTCTTGTATCGAGTATCAACCTATCAGATCTCAATCCGATTCTCTCTTAATCTCTCTCTCTTGATCAAGAGATATAAATAGTGAAACAAATCAGAAATGAGAGTGTGTTAGCGAGCGCGTCGAATCCAAATTCTTGCTCACTCACCTTTTTTGTATTATTGTTAGCCACGCACCGATTGTTAAAGGTCGCGTGCATTGTTATTATTGATTTCAATAAAATTTTGAGTGAACGTAAGTTGAATACGTCACTCAAATTAAAACACTCATTTATAGTGTTTATTTTTAAAGAATTGGAATCGATTCTACTCGTGTAAACTAATTTACTCGGTTCGTAGATTACTCACACAAACCAAATAACGGTTAAGGTAGAAACTCGCGTCTTAGAGTTTTCTCCGTTTAACCTTTTTTCCGTTACAGGAAGTTTTCTGCGTTTCCTGTTTACTTAGGAGAAAGGAAAAAACCAAGTTTGATCGTTACATTAAAGAACAACATGCAATTAGTGTGTGAATATAAAAGACAAGGTATTTTTTCTCGCATTGCACATATTTCATTCGAAAAATGACTTGTGCACAGAGATCTCCAACATTAGTAGAAGATTTACCTACAGAAATCTTCTTTCAAATTTTCGGCTTTCTTAAGCTTCAAGAACTTAACACTGCGTTCTCTGATCTTAACTCACGTATGAATTTAATTATTCGATCAACTAACAATATAAGTCTTAGCATAAAAGTCAACAATACCAATGGACTCGAACTTCTTCACCTGTATTCGGATCAAATCAATCATCTGTCTATTATTGATAGTGCCAATGTGACTGATTTACCGTTATTACCTAAACTACGTTCATTAGCATTGATATGTAAAAACTATAGTCAATGGCATCTTGTTCGTCCAGAAAAAATGCCCTCGCTTAAAACTCTATGTATAGAAAGTTAGTATCGACAAAATTTATTTTCCGTGTTTAGTTTTTATTTGGTTTTTAGACATTAATCAAGGCGCATCGATTGTTAGAGATGATAGAATAAATTTACTTGATACGATATTTTCCAATGGTTTTCCGCAACTTCAAAAATGTGTACTGTACAATATCGGAAATGTGACATTCAATAATGCGTGGACAGGATCAGATAGCCTTCGTATTCTTAAGATGTGTATAGAAGAAACAGCAGATATTGAAAGACTTCTTAAGATCTGTCCACAATTAAAGCAATCCGCATACAATTTCAATCTAACGATAAGTATAACACTTTTGAAAATTGTACTGTTGTATAAAAGTATATAAACTAAATATTTTTTAGGACCTTACCCTATTATAAGTAGGCGTATTCTCAAGGAAATTGAGAAGTTAAGAAATTTGAACTTGGAAGAAGAAAGACGATTCACAATTGAAAATGATTTTTGGGGAATAGTAGAACACAGACAAATACCACCTCGATTCAACAAGACAATAGCAACTGAAAATCATCGTAGAGCCAACGTACCCTACATACAATGTCGAATCTTTCCTCAAACTAAGCCATATTGTCAAGCTTCATTCCTTATTGAATTAGAACTAGGCGACAATTATCCATTCAGAGCACCTAAAATACTCGTTTTAGATCCGATGTATCATCCAGTTGTGCATGGCATTAGAACAAATTTTTGCTGGTACGGCTGTTCTGATCACGACTCTTTTGATTTTAAGCCAACAACATCAATAGTAGAAGTTCTCGAAGCAGTAATTAAACGTATTGACAATGTTTCTGATATAATCTGTATAGCCGATGAAGAATGTGCAAAGGAATATAAAGATAACTATGACAAGTTTTACGAGAAGGCGTTAGATATGACGCTCTCATATGGACGACCTCGATGCTAACAAAAAAATTAAAACATAAACATGACATTTATCGATCGATTGTGATTAGACTTTCATGTTTAACAAAATCGATCGCGTGATTGGGAGACGAGTCCCTTTTGAATAATTCTATTCTTAACCAAGAAAGACAAAATTCACTTTTTATGATTGCCTAACTTCATTGAAACCTCATTCTTTTTTGCCAACAAAACGATTGTTGAATAAAGTTTTAACCATGACAACAGTATTTGTCGTTCTGAGAAAAATTTCATCCATATGCTCGAAGAGAAGGAAGTAGAAGAAAAACAAAATCATAGTTTTTATTTCCCCTCACCCTCAACACCCTCTTTTCATCGGAAAACAGAATTTTTAAAGTTTCCTGCTTTTGAAAATTTGTTCGTATCCAATTAGCAAAATTTTTTTCTTTATCTTTATGCTGTTCGGTGAGTGCTGGTTCGATCACATGTTTATATGATCGACAGTCAAGATCACCCCGAAGAATTCTTTGAGCACTTCTATGGGACATATCGAGTTGGACAGCGAATTTTCGGCTTGATACCCTGCCTTGTTGTAGCTTCAGCTTGACCTTATTTATGACTGCTTCAATTCGGACTGTACGTGGACGACCTGGTGGTTTTGTCAAATTAATATCACCAGTTTCATCAATCATTTTACACCATCTTTTAATAGTTGGTAAACTAAGTCCCCCATTCAAATCACGAAAAATTTTGGTAGGATAATCAACATTTTGACGCTTCAAGACTACCACTTTCTGTCAATCTTCACTTTTCATTGTCAGGAAATCAACTAAAATTTTTTGGGAAAACTTTTAAAAAAAGGAATGACGAGTGGGAGATCTTTTCAGGATTAGTTATCGATATAGACCATTGGCAATCCAATTGCCCAGATCTTAATGCATTAGATTATTGTATTTGGGATGAATTGATAAAGGTCGTTCATTGGAATATAGCGATATCCCAAAAAAAAGATAATCAAACAGTAAAAACATGTGTTTAAAAAAATTCGACAAAATGTTGTGTTTGAAAGTTGTAACTCTTGGACCAATAGATTGTATCGCATGTCTTAAAAATAATGGAGACTATTTAAGATAATAAAAGTATCTACGCTTTGTAGAGAATTTAACGAGGAATCTTTCTATGAAGAAAACAATTTTAATGCCGAATTACGAATGAAAAAACTGTAAAATACTGAGAGGTTCATTTATTCTGCGCTACCCGTTAAAATCAGTTTCTCGACTACGTTCATAGGCATCTTCTTGAACCTTCATATACAATAATACATCGAAATAAATAAGCTACGATTTTTCTTCAGCTTACACTCAGCACAATTTCACCAATTTTTAAATTTCAAAAACAATATACACAGCCCATAATCAAACATCACTAGAAATATTTCATTCAAAGATACACAATCCCTCTAAATTGAAAAACTAATTTCTCATCAGTTGCTTTCCGACCAATAAGACGCTCTCATTAAAAATCTGACTTCAGATTCCGATTGTCCATACTCGATTACCCAAGGTACAATCTTATTCCAACCATGGATGGTCAATAACTAAGTACTTATGTAATGCTGAAATCTGATTGGTTTAGGACAGATAAACATTATGGATTTTTAGAGCGAATTTTTCGCATATAATCCTTTTTTTCAGAAAAGGGAACGAGAACCAAAGGAGAATGGTCATCATGATTTGATCCAAGAATGTCGTCTCATCTATCAGGATAATTCAAAACAGATCTCTATGATCACTGGGAAAATGGGAAAAAAAACTTGTTTATTCGGCCTAAAATTACCCATTGAGGGAAAATATTGCCTGATGTTTTTTCATTTTCCTTTTATGGTGAAAACAACTATTTTTCACCACTCTTTATACAAAGAAGCATAGTCTAATTGGAAAAGAACCTTAAAAAAACGTTCGACATTTCAATAGTTCTATTTCAGATTAAAAATCTATGGCGAACTGCAGTGTCATGAGTTCGACTAAAAGTAATGATAGTTCAAACCAAAGTACGCTGAATGTAAGTAATAAAATAGCAAGTAACCAAGTGCTATTATTTTCGGAAGAAAAAAAAAAGAAAAATGATTTACGACCGTCATTCAAACTTACAGAGTTTTTCTGTCGTATTTTTTTAATGGTCTAAATTATATATTTTTTTATGTTGATCAGATTGATTCTACGATAGAAGAACAACGAAATGATCGAGAAACACGTTCATCAAATGAACTCGTTTCAATTGCTATTGCTCCTGAATCATTCAACGCTACAAAGAATATTACTTCGCCAGAAGATCATCAAGATCCTTCATTTATGTATGCTCGACTGTTACGCGAACTTCTGGTATCAATGGATACATCAGATGATAATATACGTCATGAACTAGTGATGGAATGCTGCAAACGTTATGCTAACGATCCAGATGCACTATTGTATGTGGACGAGCTCGATGTTGAATATAATAGTGAAAAGGCTATTTGGTGGTATACAAGACCAACATTTATGTATCAGATGTTAAATAAAGCTTTAATGACGCAGAATATTAATATTCTTTATAAAATGCGTTTTTTTATCAAAGATATACATGTAAACTTAGAAAAACTTCACGCACAATACATCGAAACACTTTCATCGAATCAGCTGATGGTCTACCGAGGTCTTAGCCTATCAGATAATCAATTTGCTGAAATTGAACGGAATGTTGGCGGTCTAATAGCATTCAATACCTTTTTATCAACAAGCATTGAGCGAAAAGTAGCACTTTCCTTTGCCATGCAAAAACTTCGTCTTTCTGGTATTCAGTCAATACTATTTGAAATGAAGATCAATGTCACAAAATGTCACAGTCCATTCGCTGATATTCGAGAAATTAGTGAGGTAAAAGTTGAGAAAGAAGTTCTTTTCTCAATGGGCACTGTATTTCGTATTGATGGAGTCAAACAATTACCCAATAGTGTATGGCAAGTACAATTATCATTGAATGGTGATGAAGACACTCAATTACGTCAATTAACAGAATATATGCGAATGGAACTACAACAATCACATCCGTTGTTTACGTTGGGTAGATTAATGAAAACATTAGGTCAATACAATAATGCAGAACATTTCTATCGCATGTTAATGGTTCAAACAAAATCATTTTCAAATAATCCGTCTGAACTAGCAAAACTACATAGCGATCTTGGAACAATATCTATGGACAAATGTTTATATCAAGAAGCACTTAAACATTTCGAACAATCTTTAAAATATGATCCCAATTCTGCTGAATGTCATGGAAATCTCGGTTTAGTTTACCAAGAATTAAATCAACATGAGAAAGCTATCGAACAATTGCATCAAGCAATTGAATTCAATCAAGCGACAGATGTTCCTACTCATAAAAAAGCAATTCAATTCAATAATCTAGGCACTGTGTACTTTAAACAGAAGAATTTTGAACAAGCTAAATATAATTATGAGCAAGCTTTGAAATTACGACTTGAATGCCTGCCTTCAACACATCCTGATATAGCTCAGACACTAAGTAACATCGGTGCTGTTTGTTATGCTCAGAAAGATTATGCCAATGCTTTATCTGCTTTTACGAACGCATTTCAAGTCAAATCTGTTTCGCTACCATCTGATCATCCATCACTTGCTATTACCTACAATAACATTGCTCGAACTCTTTTCAACCAAGGACTATACGAAGAAGCATTAACTAATGCGACCAAAGCAGTTGATATTTCTATAAAATCTCTTACAGAAGATCATCCACAAACCCAAGAATTCATAAAGAACTTACAGAAAACACGTCAACAATTGTCTATTCAAATAAAAGACGCATCACACTATTAAACTTCACGGTACACTGACAATTCAGCTCCCAGACAGTTAAGCCTCAAACTGGAAAACTACACTCTGTAACGATAATAATGAAATTCAATGATGTAATTGGCATATATCCGAAATTGGGGGGGGGGGCATCCCCACCCCCTCTTTCTAGAGTGCAGTTTCTAGATTATTTCTATTGACTGATTGAGAGATATGCGGCATCTCCAAAATTGTAGATATATGATACTGCTGTTTGATGAGTATAAATGAGTCTATGTTCTTTTTCAGCAATGCAAAAAGTGTTGTATACGATGGTTGTATCGATTCGTAGCATAACCGCCTATGACATGAAAACTTCTTGAACCTTTTCGGCTGTTCTCGACAAACTAAAAAAGCGCACAAGATTTGTTAACATTCTAATATTTTTAGAATAATCCGTGTCAAATACACCTATTCTAATGAGACTTATCAACAGGTTGAAATTAACAATCACACTCATGGTTGCCAAATTGAAATTACGAAAGTCAGGAGTTTTTTTTATTCCCTCGACGGTAAGGAGGGTCATATGAAAAAAATAGGTTGTGTGTGTGTTTGTTTGCATTTGGGGTCAAAAGAACATCGATTTCAGAAACTCATCATAATGACCAATGATAGGTTGCAACCTAGTCATACTCTGGATAGTCGAGATCGGAGAATCTAAAGTGATAGGTAGATATTGAAAAGTTAGAATTGCATATTGCTCATTTGAAGATTTGTATTTTGGAAAAATAGAGATTTTTCCAAAGGTATGATTGTGTCAAATCAAATGTGAAGTTTTCCGAATCTATTGTTGTATTTAGAAATCTATAATCATTTCGACCTAGCTATTCGATAAGTACCTATGCTTGAGCCGAAAAATGTGACAACTCGAGTTGGAAGTGACGGACCGTAGGGACACCGACGAGGTGCTGTTCATATGATGTATGGTGAAACTTTATCATATATATATAGGTATAATCGATCGTTTTTAATTAGAGACTTTTATATACGCGTACATTAATACATTCAGTCGAGGGTCAAGTGAATCGAGCCTCGATGAACGTTACTTGTATTAATTATTCAAGAGAAATAAATGATTAAATTCAATTTCAAGTATGAAACCAATTTTCGTTCAATTAAATAGAAATGAAGAGAAAATTCTTTTTTTTTGAAACATCTGTTTGTTAGTTAGCTATTTGAATAAATTAAACAAGTGTTCCATGACATGATTCTCCGTGACAATCATCTGCTGGAAAAGTATCCGGAATAATTTGTGTTTCTGTTGTTATTTGTAAGACAGTATCATCCGGACCAGGAAAATCAAGTCGAAGAAAAAAAGCAATCCAACCATCGTCAGGATTTTCTATTGTTAATGAATAAACAATACTTGAATTTGTTTCAGACTAAAATTTATTTCCAAATTAATGTTTTTTTTTATAGAATATGAACATATTTTTACTTCGATAACAGGTTCAATAGTAAGGAAAATGACCGGATTGGGATATGGTTTTCGTGGATTAGTTGGATCAGCGATAAACATACGAAAATCTCGTCTATTTAAAAAAAATAAAATATTTTCTTATTTAAATTCTAATTGACTTTTTATTGTTTAATGTATGAGCATGATAGCCAGTTACATTTATTGATTTAGGTCCAACGGTAAAATCAACAGTTGCACGAATATATCCATGAGTATTATTTGATGTTTTTATCCAATGAACTTTTGGTAATGGACGATTCTTTGAAAATAAGAATTTTATAATTCTTCGAAAAATATCAATATTTTGTCATAATTACATCATATATACTCAAATAAAAACTTCTCATTGTAAAGAATAAACTAGTCAAATGACCGGCAGAAGAATGATCGGAATTAGGTATGCGTCTATTTATTCCAAAACATTGTTTTTAAGAATCGAATAGAAATGAAAATTAACCTGATAAATGTTCCGCCTGTTGCATTTTGAAGATCTTTCCAAAAAGCATCCTTCGCAACAAATATGATTTTTCTTTGAATTTGATTTGAAATAATAAAAATACTTCATTATCAGGAAGAAAAAGTTCATCATTTGCTGATTGAATTTGTAAAAGTTGGATTTTTGCGTATCGCTCAATATAATCTATATCAATTATTAAATTCTTTTAGTCTTTATTAAATTCTAACTCACAATATGGATCAATGATTTTCAACATTTTCTTCATACTTTCACTATCAAGAAATTGAGTTATATTGGCATCATAATAATCTTGTAAAGCAAATGACCAACCAGCTAAAGACTAGACATATCTATGTTACATTCATTTGTTTTATTTCAATTACAATCAATTTACTCGATAGTGATGATGAAAATTCTCATATAAAAACAGTAAATAATAATAATTAGAAGAGAAATTGATCTTACAGCTGCAAAGTTCAATGCGTCCATAACAATCGGTATAGCTCCAATAATTCGTTCACCGTTATCAACAGCAGCTGTTAACCATGCTAAATAATGAATTAATCAAAGAGATGATTTTGTAAAAAAAAAGAACTAATTGAAAACTAACAAGCCCATCCACGTTTTGAAGCACCTGAAATAACGAATGTTTTTGGTACTGTTATTCCAATTCGATCAGCAAACTGTTGAGTAACATCCATTGCATAATATGATGCCTTTTCATTCAGAACAAAATCTTTTTAAAAACAAAAAGTGAAAAATAGAATTTGAAATACTTTAGTCATTGGAACATATAAAGGAACATTTATATAAGAATTATTTTCAACGAATGTTTTCCACGTCCAAGATGTTATTTGATCTTCAATACGACTTCGATTTGTTGGATCATTCTTTTATTTGAAATCTTATTTTCAAACATAAACAAAAAAAGATATTTACCATGAAAGTAATAGGCTGATTGGGAATATCTTGAACATGAATACAAATACTTCCAGTGCCAATAGCAATCATTGATGTTAAAATAACAAGAGAATCTTGTGGTTGAGGAATACTTTTAGATTTCAAAGAAATTTATTTATTTATATAAAAAATAAATCATTACCGATCAGTATTACTTCCTCCATTAATAAAAACAAAAGCACTATTTGGTCTTTTCAATTGATTTGGTACACTTATAGCCACATAATGCCACCAAATAGATCGAGATGAAAATGTTTCTTTATTATTCAATAATTGATCTTTTTCTAATTGAATTCTCTGCAAAATAACTTACCATCATACCATTTTAATGAAGTATAATTCAAAATATATAATTTATACTCTGGTTCTGTATAAGTTTCTATAAGAGTCCAATTATATAATGGATCTTTATCATGAACATAATCATCCAAATGTGTTGAATTGAATTGTAATGGCAATATTATTAAAATAAAACAAAATGGAAATATTTCCGTTCTAAGAAACATTTTTCGACAGAAAATTTTCTTTATTTCAGTTTTAACTTATATTTTTAGGTTATTTATTTACTGATAAAAGTATCATTTTTTTGCTCTTCACCTTTGATAACAGAAATAGCACACCTATATCATTTCATAAGAAAATCTTCAAAATATTTTCAAAGTTTGATATGAAAAAAAAATAATTGAAATTAAATAGAACAAAACGAAATTCTTTTTATTTAACGCAATATCAATTATGCTACAAAATCGAAGTCGAATTTGAGTTCATGTTCAATTTCCTCAAGCTCTCGAAAAGTCAAATAGAAATATCGTTTTGATTTTTTTAAAACAACATATTCGCTTAATTGTTCTTGATTATCATCGTTCGATCAGAAAAGATAAAAAAAAACAAACTCAAAAATTAGCACGTGAAAATTAATTAAAAGTCATATAAGATCAGTAATTAGAAAGTAAGCAAGTATCTAAGATCAAGACTATGTTACAAAAGCACAGTAAAGCGAAAGAGACGTGAGTGCAAATAAAAGCATATAGTGTTCATTGGCGTTAAGAAATGATTTTCAAGCTAAAATGTTCTCATTTGTTCGAATAATTAGTTAATTACATATTATTGAGGAATTTCTTATGAATCATCGTGTTATTGAATCTTTGAACGTTTTTCTATAGAGTTCCGAAGGTAGAACAAATACCGTAAAGATAAGCATTGGTGGTGTAAAAGAAATAAAATAACCACAAAGATATAACCAAGGATTTTCCGATGGATCGACACATCCAGATATCAATGACATGATTAAACGAGGGACAGCTAATAGAAGCAAAATAAAAGGACTGATTAGTAATTGTTTATGTTCACGTATTTGATTGACAGCATGTTCTTTGAACGATTTTTTATTTGTTTTTGCAGTTGATCGTCGTCGAGCTGTACCAAAAATAATAAATAAAGCAGAGAAAAGATTGGCAACAAACGGTACGACAAGATGAATAAATAGAG
>ERZ778024.3863-NODE-3863-length-10344-cov-5.643989_pt1 | contig 10344 bp, 11 predicted proteins | sample MGYA00375754_ERZ778024 | MGnify/ENA primary metagenome ERZ778024 (study PRJEB29350, sample SAMN05389827) | bioreactor metagenome | isolation source: Thiocyanate bioreactor | place: South Africa: University of Cape Town | collected 2014-02-18 ... | reverse complement strand
CGATCCGGAGACTCTAATAGGAGATCTCCAGATTCGAACCCTGAATTATGAGACACTCCATTATTTGTTTCACATTCATTAATATCTTTTTTTTTTTAAAAAAAAAAATGGTTTTAATTGTTTTACACATTGAAAAAGGGAAAGGTTACCATAACAATTTGTCCCATTTCCATAATATCCTGTTTTACATGTACAATTAAAACTTCCTGGTAAATTTTGACAAATCGCTTGTTCATCACATCCTCCATTATGCTCCAATAAGCATTCATGGATATCTTTTTTTTTTTTTTTTTTTTTTCATTGAGAATTAAAATTTTTTTAATATTTGCCCACAAAAAATATTGTGGAAGTTTGAAAAAAAAAACCATAGCACTGAAAACCACTTCCTTGATACCCTGTTTTGCACTTGCAAATAAAACTACCTAGAGTATTTGAACAAGTTGCATTTGTATGACATCCTCCATTATTTGTTTCACATTCATTAATATCTATTCATGAAAAGATTCTTTCCTTTGTTTTTTTTTAAAAAAAAGGAAAGAAAAAAATTAACCAGTTGCACAAGAAGAACCTTTAAATCCAAGTGGACAATTACAACTATGACTTCCATTCGATCTTATTGAACATATCCATCCATATTCACATGAGTCCGTACAACTTTCATCTAAAATTTATTTATCATTTTTCTTTCTTAGTTGTATTTTTGAGTTTTACCGCATTGAGCTTTTACATTGTCATAATCGTTGACGGGCCTATTAGAATAATCTGGAATTGGACAATCCCAAAAATTATCTCCAAGATTTCTGGTAGATAGATAGAAAAATAAAATAGTCAAAGAAAAACACATGAAAAACTCTATTTTACAGCAGGGGTATCTGTGCTAAACTTAGAAAATTGTTTGGAAGAGTTCCTGTGAGTTGATTGTTATTGAGTCTTCTAATTATTTTTTGAGATTAATTCATCAAATAGCAATCGAAGAAGAATTTTCACAAGCTAGTTAAAGCTATGGTATATGCAAATTCTTTTGGAATTGTTCCATTAAGTTGATTATTACTTAAGTCTCTATTTAATTTTCAATTATTTGAGTTAACACGAAAATTAAATCCAAAAAAAAATCAAGAAACCAAAACCAGGAAAATAAATAAATGAAGTTTTGTTCTTACAAATGACTTATATGTGCATTTCCAAATTGAGTTGGGAGTGTCCCTGTGAGGTTATTAAAAGAAAGATCACTATTTAAATTCGATTATTTGAGAGCCAAAGAATGAAAAATTTGTTTTACAAGTACTCTAAATAATCCAATCCCCCTAATTGAGTTGAAATCGTTCCTGCAAGTCCTTTTGAAGACAAAACCCTATTTGATATTGAAATTAAGATCCAGAAAAAAGGGAAAGAAAAAATATACAAGTGAATCACCCTTTGAGGTGTTGATTCGTTACAAGTCACTTCATCTTGCACACAAAAATCAGTTCCAGTTGTCCAATCCAAACTCCCTTTCGAAGTTAATGAGTTGTAAAAATCCAACAATATTCCTTGGTCAACAGGATCTAACTCACCTATTTCAACAGATCAATAAAAAGGAAAAAAAGAAAGAAAGTAAAGAAAAGAAAAGATACCAAGAGAAAGGAAAGAAAGAAAATATGATAATACCAAGAGAGCAAGTGGTTTCATGTTTCCTTTGAAAAAGAAAAAAAGAAAAAAACAATGAGCCACTTTTTTTTAGAGAAGCGAACCAAATCGAACCAAATCAGGTTAGAGTCTAATAAAAAAATAAACAAATAAACAAAAAAGCACCTCCTTGGAACCCAAGAAATGAGCAAAAAAAAAAATTATTTCAAAGCAAAATGAACTTTAGTTTAGTTTTCTTGAGTCAGTTCAATCGGTGATTAAATGTTTCCAACTTTGAAATTCATTGAATCATAAACTAAAAAAAAAAAATTTGAAATGAGTTGATGTCATTTTCATTTATTGTGAAAGAGAAAAAAAAAATGAACAAAACTCATACTCACAAGAACATTCATGATTGTTTGCCTTTGTGATTGTGATTTTCAAATCATTTTGCATTGGTTGAATTTTAGAATCATAACTATGCGAGAAAAAAGAAGAAGGCCCTTGACAAGTTTTGAGAAATTGAAAGATAAAGAGTTCATGACAATTCAAACTAACTGTTATATCAAAATATTTTAAGACCTTCTAAATTGATCGATTCTTGAATTTGATTATACTTCTCCATATTTTTGTTCTTTGATTTTTGCTCTTTTCTAAAATAATAAAATTTCAACTATTAAAAATTGAATAGGCTTTAATAGCTAAGTGATCCGAGAGGAGCAGTTTTGTTCTGCTTTTTGAGAGTTTAAATGCTTCACTTTCATAAATAACTTTGCTTGATTTTGGATCTACTTTTGATTTCTTGTTCTTTTTGATCATAGATTTGATCATGAGTTTGAGTGATTTCAATGATTGATTTCATTCTCTTCACACGATTGAATTGAGTACTTTTCTTCAGATCTTCGAGCTTCACCTTTTGATTTTTTTCATATTAAAGTTGAAACAAAAGAAAGTTGTCATCAAGAATTCAGAAAGAAAGAAACAAACTTTTGTCACTTCCCAATTGATTCTAGCTTTTCATTTTCATTTTATTGAGATCTATGATTTCGTATTCCATCATTGCCAAAGTTTTAAATAATAACTTTCATTTTCCATCCTTAAAATTGATTGATTCTAGATTTGAATCGGTTTCATTTATGAAATTTTATCCAAATTGCAACATGATTCAGGTTTTGCATACCTTTGGCTCTTTGTTCTGATTATTAACAATGAATATTGAAACCTGATGGCTCTTATTCTTCAAAAAATCTGATTCTGATATTGATAAATATTGAAACCTCTCACATTTATCCTTTATTCTGATGAGTTTTATTCTTCAAAACATCTTCTTATTGTGTTATTGCTTCTTCATCTGCATCTCAGGAACCAAAAGAAATGAACAGAATAAATGATTGACTAAAAAAAAAAAAAAAAAAAAATTGAAATAAAATCGAAGAAAAAATCAATAAAAATGAAAAAAATCGCAGAAAAAAACGATGAAACAGAAAAAAATTGCGATTTTTGAGCGTGGACTGGATGAGTCGTGTTGTGATTGAAAAGAGGAGAGATCTCGCTGCTGTGAAGAAGCTGATTGATAGCCACCACTTCAATCATCAAATAGAAGTACTCTTACCTGCTAAAGTTGTTGAGAATGATGAATGGGCTCATTGTGAGTATTATGTCGTTGAAACGGAGCTGTCATTTTTCTTGGGGAAGGAAGTATTGGAGATGATTCAAAAAGCACAAGGTATTATTTTTTAATTATTGGATTTGATTTCGTTATTTTATTGAGATTTTATATTAATGGATTGGAGAAATTGATTTATTCTTGTGAGATGGAATCAGAGAATTTTATTTTTGGAGTTTAGAAGAATCAATTGAAAAATAAAAATCAGTGATTATTTTTATATGAAAGATTCCAATTTCAAGTTTCTTTTTGATAATATTAATAACAATTAAGAATGAAAATTTGGAGAAAAATTAAAAGATAATTGTGATGAAATTTGGATTTATTAATAATTAATTTGTAGATCAATTCATGTGTTTGTCGATAGAAACTCATATAGATAAAGGAAATTGTTTTGCACTTTTACCTGATGGTAAATATCTTTTTAATTTTTTTTAAAAAATAATGAAACATCAAATAATAAAAAATTATTAAGGAAAGTTGATTTTAAGTGTTGATAAAGATACTTTTGAAAAGATAGGTTTAAATGGAAAACTATCCAAATATTCCCAAAGATATAGTCTGATTTTTTTTTCTTTTTTGAAGAAATCAATCAATTCAATAGTAATAACAATAACAAATAGTTGTAGAAATTGATCTTAGAGCTAAAGGTTTTACTAATGATAAAAAATTATTTCAAAGAGTTCAATGGAGTTTTGAAAATCAATTAACTGAAAAATATAAATTTCTCATGATTGTTCAAAATAAAGGTTTCTTTTTTTTTTTTTGCTCAAAAAATTCATTGATTAAAGGAAAAAAAAAAAAAAAAAAAAAATTTTTTTTTTCCTTCAACAATTCAATTCAAAAAAACAACTGTGGATCAAGAATTCAATTTTTATAAAAAAATTCCTATTCCTCAAATCACTTTAGATGAAAATATTTCTCAAGAAACTTTATTTGAATTTTTTGAATGGATTGGAATGGTTTCTTGTCAAGCATTAGAGTATTTTTTTTCTTTCTCTCTTTGTTTTCAGATTTTAATTTTACTTTATGATCTTCAAATAGAACTACAGTAGAAGAATCTGTTACAATTCAAAAATTAATTTCATCTTATGAACCATTCGAACCATCAATTGAAGGAACAGGTTTATTTTTTCTTTGATTTTCTCTTTTTCAATTAATAAAACATCTCTTTTTTTAAAAAAAAAAACAGTAACAAGTTTAAAATGGACAGGATTTTTCTCTCCAGCATTTATTTCTAAAACTCTTGACCATTACATGTTATTTTCTTTAATTTCTTCTTTGATATTTTGATACAAGAATTATTTAAATAATTCTGAATAATAACAAACAAAAACAAAAAACAAAAAACAAAAAATATAGGGAAATCAAAGATATTAATTTTTTTGTAATAAATGTTTGGGGTTTTGATGATACTCCCATCTCTTGGCAAATGAAGGAACATGGCTATTTAACAAATGGAGATAATCATTATTCAATTTGTTTCTTTCCAGATCAAAATTTTATCATTTTTAGAACTATTGGAGAACATGATTTATTGTAATATAAAACATAATAGAACAAAATTTTTCTTTTTTTTTTACACATTCATTGACAATTGAAAATAATCATCACAAATCAAAACTATGTACTGAAATATTTTTGAAGCTTTTTCATCTAAAATATCAAAAAAAAAAAAAAATAATTGAATGTTGAAAAAATACATAAAAAATTACAAAAAAAATAAATAAAAATAAATAAAAAAATTACCAAGAATTCCTAATTCTCTTTGTAACCTTCCTATCACTTCAACAGGTCTTGCTTGATACTCTTCCAAAATTTTAACGATATCATTAAACTGAGACAATTTTGCTTCTTGAAATACATCATTTCCATTTCCAGACCATTTTGAATTTAATCTTAAATCCTTACCACTTGCAATTAAATGTTTAACAATTGTAAGATGTCCACAAATTGCTGCAGCAAAAAGTGGTGTTTCTCCTGTCATTACTCTCATATTTGCATGAACTCTTGGATGATTCATTAGTTCTCTTACAATTGAAACATCACCTCTTTGACAAGCAATAAAAAGTGGTGTAACACCAGTTGAAGATGGACGATTTGGATCAACTTTTTTACAACTAAGAAGCACTTGAACAAGTTCAAGATGTCCATATAAACATGAAATTAAAAATGGAGTTGAACCATTTGGAGAAGGGAAATTTGGATCAATCCTTTCATCTTTTAATAATAATTTTACAATTTCTAATCTTCCTTTTTCACAAGCAGCAAAGAGAGGTGAAACTTGATTAAATGTCATTTGAGTCAAAACAATTCTTGAGTCTTGTAATAAACATTTGATTATCTCTATATGACCTTCAATACATGCAACAACAAGAGGAGAGATTCCAAAAATTGTTTCTTGATTCACTGCGGTTCTTTTATCATTTAAAAATAATTTAACAATTTCTAACTTTCCATGTCCACAAGCTCTATAAAAGGATGTCCTTTTAACTTTTTCATCTGCCCAATTAACATTAAGATTAATATCAGTTTGAGAGAGTAAAGAAGCTACAACTTCAACATTTCCTTCTGTGGAGGCATTCCAAAGTTCTTCAAACATTTTTGATTGATAATTGTTTTTTTTTTTTTTTTTTTTTTCTGAAAGGATCTCAAGTTTCTTCAAATCGATTTCTCTATGCTAAATGTTGTTATGAACTTAATAAACTACAAGAAGGGGAAGCCATTTTGGTTCACGAGCTATCTCCAAAAAACCCTAACTCTACCAATTTAACTCAAGCTGAAACTGCTAATATTTTCTATCTTTTAGGATTAATTTGCAAGTCTCATTTTATTTATTGATTTATTGATGTTTTTTTTAAAATGACAATTAAAATTATGACTATTCATATATTTGAAAACTTATTATTAACAACTTAATTTAAAAAAAAAAATTAAAAGAAAAGCTGGAAGGACGACTCAAGCACTTAATTATTTTTCAAAATGTCTTCAAATTAATCCTTTGTTATGGGGAGCATATGAAAATATGTGTCTTTTAGGTTAATTATTATTTTTTATACCTCTTTTTTAAAAAAAATAAGAAAATAAAATAAATAAAATAAAATAAAATAAAATAAAACAAGAGAAATATAATAAGTAAATAAATAAATAAAATATATGATTCAAAATTAGGTTCAGAAGAAGATCCTCAAAATTATTTTGGAAATCATCAATCAGGAAATATTGGACTCTCAAATAATAAATCAAACTCTTCTCATCAAGCTAAACCAATGGTCTCTTTGTTAATACCTTCACCTATCACAAAAACAAAACAAAAAGAACCAATCGAAAACTCCATTCATCAAACACCACCAACAAAAAGTTTACATGGATCAAAATCTTTATTAGCAAGAATAACACATGAGGGATACTTCAACACTCCAGGGTTATTATTTTATTTTATTTTTTCTCTTTATCAAAAAAAAAAAAAAAAAAAAAAAATTGGGTTCAAAACTCTTACAAATTATTATTTTTGGAAAATTAAATAGACTTAGTTTGAATGATACTTCATTACTTGGAGATCTAGATCGAGAAATGAAAGTCACCCCTTTAACTAGTAAAACACCACATAGTAGTTCTCATATTCCCACTCTCTCATTTGTTTCCCCTTCTCCAGTCCATTTTTCTCCACAACATTCATCACCTTATTCAAAAGGAGAAGAAAATCAACAAGTTTGATTCATTTATTTCAATAAAATAACAAAAAAAAATTCAATTAAACTTTGACTTTAATAGTTAACAGGTAATCGAGGAGGAGGAAGAAATTTGGCTTCAAATAATGTACCCCTTCGTAGGTCTTCTCGTATCTCCAGTCATTATGAACAAAAAGTTTTTTTCTTTTTTTCTTTTTTTTTTTTTTTTGATTTTCTTAATTGAAATATTCAAATTCAAAATTTGATTTTAAATTTCAGGAGTCCAGGATTCGAACTCGAAGACAATTTTCGAAAGTAGGAGTCAAAACATCTCCCAATTTACCAAAAACTCCAAAGGTAAGACTTCCAATTTTTTTTGTTGTTGTCTTTTTTATTTATTTTTTTCTTTGTCTTTTTATTTATTTATTTATTTTTTTTCTTCCTCAAACCTAAACAATCAATTAGATGAGTCCTTTAAAACCTTTAACGAAAAATGAAAAACTTAAAGAAGAAAATACAACTGAAGATAAAAAAGCTCTTCATTCAATTTTGTCCCTATTTTTAATTCTTGGCAAAGGATTTAGAGAACTTTGTCATTATAGATGTCATAAAGCAATTGATTTTTTTTCAGAGGTTTCTTCTTCTTTTTCGTTTTCTTTTATCAACTTTTGTTTGTTTGTTTGTTTGTTAATCTTCATTTCCAATTTTTAGCTCCCTCCAAATCAATATCAAACTGCATGGGTACTTTGTCAAGTTGGAAAAGCTTATTTTGAGCTCGCAGATTATTATAAAGCTGAAAAAATATTTAAACAAATGAGGACTATTGATTCACATCAATTAAAAGGATTGGAATTTTATTCAACATTATTATGGCACCTTCATAAAGTTTTTTTTTTTTTTGTAGTACAAGTTGTTGGTGTTTTATTCAAACTAACTCTTAATCAATAGAGTGTCGAATTGAGTTATTTAGCTCATGAAGTTGAGGAAATGTATCCAAAGGTTTCATTCTTTAATTAATCAATTCTAAGATTTTTCCATGATTCAATATAATTTTTTATCTTTATTTTTCCTTTATTCAGTCTCCAGAATCATGGATACTTGTTGGAAATTGCTTTTCGCTTCAAAAAGAACATGAATTAGCTTTAAAATGTTTTCATCGTGCACTACAAATAAATCCTGATTGTACTTATGCGAATACAGTATTTTTTTTAAAAAAAATTTCTTTATTTATCTATCTATCGATCTATTAACTTAATTTTTTTAAAAAAAAGTTAAGTGGACATGAATATGTAGCTAATGAAGATTTTGAAAAAGCACTTACATGTTTTAGAAATGCTATTAGACTTGATAAAAGACATTATAATGCTTGGTAATTTTATTTTTATTTCTTTTTAATTAATTTAATTAATTTAATTAATTTATTTTTTAGGTATGGTTTGGGAATGGTTTATTATAGACAAGAAAAATATGAATTAGCTTTATTCCATTTTGAAAAGGCTTTGGAAGTTAATCCTGAAAGTTCCATTCTTCTTTGCCACGTTGGAATGGTAAAAAAATACTTATTTTTTGAATTTTGAATTTTTAAATTAGATCATAATTGAATTTTATGAAATCCAATCAAAAAAAGGCATTACATATGAAAGGTGAATATCTAGCAGCTCTAGAAAAATATGACAAAGCTATTGAACTCAGTCCCAAAGCTCCCTTATTCAGATTTAAACGTGCAAAAACTTTAGTTTCATGTGAAAGGCTAGAAGTATTCCTTTCTTCTTTCTTTGTTCATTTTCGTTTTCATTTTATTGAGCTGTTTCTATTTTCTTTTTTAAAATTCCAATAGGAAGCATTAGGAGAATTAGAAAAAACAAGAGATTGTGCACCAAAAGAATCATCAGTTTATAGATTAATGGGAGATATTCATAAAAAACTTGGAAACAAACAAAAAGCATTAATTGTAAAAATTTCTTTTTTCTTTTTCAACAAAAAAAAAAAAAAAAAAAAAATTTATTAATTTAAAAAAAAAAAAAAAAAAAAAAATTTGAAAAAAAAAAAAATTTTTAATTTTAAAAAATTTTTTTTTTTTTTTAAAAAAAAAAAAAAAAAAAAAAAGAAATTTATCATTTCAAAAAAAAAAAAAAAAAATCAAGAATCTTGTAATGGCTCAAAATCTGGATCCTAAATTTGCTGGAGCAAAATCATCTGCTGATAAAGAACCAGATTCTTTAAGTGATGAAGAAATTGTATTTTGATCTCATATCCATGGATTAATTTATTTTTAATTTAATGAAATGTAATGTAACAATTTTTTTATATTTTTATTGGAGACTCCAAAGATAAAAATCAAAGCAAAATGGATAGTTAGTGAAAATAAAAGCTAACTATAAAACGTTTTTGTTTTTTTATTTTTTTCTCTTTTACATTTATTTTGGTGGTGCAAATTGTTCTTCTGGGATACTTGTTGGATTAGGTTCCCAAGGCTTCCATTGTGCCATTTTAGGGATAAGATTCAATTCTGTTTGTGCTTGGAAAATCAATTCTTCTACTTGTCCGCATCCAATTTTTCTATATTTTCAGATAAATTTAATTGAAAGGAAAGAGGATAAAAAGAAAAGGAAGAATAGAAGAATTGATTTGAAATCGATTGAAAAGAAAGAAAGGAAGAAATAAGAAAATACTCTTCGATTTTTTCAACAATTGGTTCATTTTCAACAACATTTAATCTATGACGAGTAATTTGTTCCAATGATTTTCTGTAACCTGCATCTTGAGGGATTTGCTTTAATGCCTCTAATGTTTCATTATATAAACCAACAAGGCGTCTGTGAGGTTCAGTTTCAACTGGAAGTCCAACAAGTCTAGTTGTCTAAATTATGTTTTTTAAAAAAATCAAAAGAAAGAAATGAAAAGTTAGTAATTGGGAAACAAAAATGAAAAAAAAAAAAGAAATAAGATCACACAATAATTTGAGGATTAAGAAAAAAAAGAAAAAAGAAAATAAAAATATAACTCAAACAAATTATAGAAAATAAAGGAATTAAAAGTTTTTCTGTCATTCTATTTTATGAATTGATCTATATCCCATCCAAGATAAATGAATGATCCATTATTCCAACTTCAAATTTTTACCACAAAAGAAAAAAGGAAAAGGGAAAAAAAACATCAATTCAATTGTTGAAAAACTCATAAAAAAACAAATTATAAGTTATACAGAATATGAATAGGAGAATTTAGATAATTGTAATCATTTTGTTGTTTGAATAAATTAAAGTTATCTTCGATAGTAATAAGATAAGTAATAAGTGAGTTTCAAGCTCAAAAAGAAAGAGCAACCTGTTTCAAAAATTGTCTCGCCGCCATTTTTTTTTTTTTTTTTTTTTTTTTTTTTTTTTTTTTTTTTTTTTTTTT
>ERZ778024.3861-NODE-3861-length-10345-cov-8.273469_pt1 | contig 10345 bp, 10 predicted proteins | sample MGYA00375754_ERZ778024 | MGnify/ENA primary metagenome ERZ778024 (study PRJEB29350, sample SAMN05389827) | bioreactor metagenome | isolation source: Thiocyanate bioreactor | place: South Africa: University of Cape Town | collected 2014-02-18 ... | reverse complement strand
AAAAAAAAAAAAAAAAAAAAAAAAAAAAAAAAAACAAATGTATCAAAGGATTTGTATGAAACGAGGATTTACTGACTGAAACTTAAGTTGGATGAGAATAAACTTAATCCCCTAGTGCACGAACTAAGCAAACAGGACTTGATGATGATGGTGCAACACCTTTTTGGATTGCTTGTCAAAATGAACATATTGATATTGTGTTATTGTTAAATGATGAAAGAGTTGATATCAATAAAGCAAATCAGGATGATAAAACACCTTTTTATATTGCTTGTAAAAAAAGGACATATTGAAATTGTAAAATTATTGGTAAATGATCAAAGAATTGATATCAATGAAGACAATAATGATTATACACCTTTTTGGATTGCTTGTCAAAATGGATCCATTGAAATTGTGAAACATATATTAGCAAGCAGAGTCAATTTAATTATCCAAAATAATATCGAAAAAAAAGAGATTATTAACTTATTGGAATCATTCGAAAACGACCCAAATGAAACAAGAATCAAATTAAGAATGGAACTTGGATTTGCTGGTAATAATAAGAATAATTTTTTTTTTTTTAAAAAAAAAATGTATCTCACCTTTTTCATTTTCTTTATTAAAGATTTTAAAGCTACTTCCATTTATTCAATAATGGTTCTTCTTTCAGATCATTACTTAAATTTCAAATCATTATCCTAAGTTAAAATTTTTGAGAGGAATTATTTTTTGTGGAAGAAGGATTATAAAATGTTTCAATCAATAAATCAGCTCAATGAGTTTTGTAATAAAAGAAGTGCAAAAAACAAGAAGAAATGTCTAGGACCATACACACTTGAACATACCCGTCCCCGTCTCGCTCACGGAAGTCAAGCAAGTGATGGTTTAGTTAGTACTGGGGAGGGTGACCACTCGGGAATACTAAATGTCCTAGGCTTTCTCTTTTTTGATTTTATTTTATTTTATTTTATTGTTTTATTTCTTTTTTTTTTGAATTAATTATGCTTAAAATCTAGAAATTGATCAGAAAGGAGAACAATAATTGCAAAGAGAGAGGCAGCATCAATGTCTACAAATAAATATATTAAGAAGGGATGACGAAGGGAAAAAAAAGAAAAAATAATTAAAATTTACCAGCAAATCCAAGTTCTATCCTCAATTTTGTTCTTGTTTCATTTTGATCTCTTTCAAATGATTCTATTAATTCAACAATCTTTTTACTTTTTCCTCTTTCTCTTGCAATATCAAGTGCAGTTTTTCCATTGGTACCTTTTCTCATGATTATTTTTGCTTTAATAATTATTTCTCTTCCACATGCTAATAAATATTTCACAATTTCATTATGTCCTTGATAACAAGCAACATAAAAAGGTGCCCAACCTCCATCGTTTGCTTTATTAATATCAACTCTTTCATCATTTAATAATAATTTAACAATTTCAATGTGTCCTTCATGACAAGCAGCACAAAAAGGTGTTTTATCTCTATTTGATGTTTTGTTAATATCAACCCTTTGATCATTTAACAATAATTTCACAATTTTAATATGTCCATTTTGACAAGCCATATAAAAAGGTGTTATACCAAAAGTATCTCGTTTATTAACATCAATTCTATTATCGTTTAATAATAACTTCACAATTTCAATATATCCACTTGAACAAGCAATATATAAAGGTATCCAACCTTCATAATCTATTGCTTTATTGATATCAACTCTTCTATGATCATTTAATAATAATTTCACAATATCAATATGTCCATTTTCACACGCAACATAAAAGGGTGTCAAACCAGCATTTGCTGCTTTATTGATATCAACCATTCTTTTGTCATTTAAAAATAATTTCACAACTTCAAGATGTCCTTTCCAACATGCAATATAAAAAGGTGCATAACTAATTTTATCTTCTTTATTGATATCAACTCTTTCATCATTTAATAATAATTTCACAATTTCAATATGTCCTTTTTCACAAGAAATATAAAGAGGTGTTTCACCATATTTATCTTCTTTATTGATATCAATTCTTTTATCATTTAATAATAACTTCACAATTTCAATGTGCCCTTTGTCACAAGCAATAAATAAAGCTGTTCTTAAGGATTGAAAATCTCGCCAATTTATGTTAAGTTTACTTTGAAGTAATCTTATAGCTTCTTCAATGTTTCCATCTGCACAAGCAGTCCACAACCGTTTTCCCATAACCATTGTCACAATAGTGTTTATTTGTATGATTCATGGATTTCATGAAAGCCCTCTAAATCTGAGTGAATGAATCGATTTACAAGCTGAATTATTTGCCTCTTTCTTATTAAATTTCTTTAATTTTTTTTTAAAAGAACTGATTATTTATCAAAAACTAGCTCAAAAGATTAGACTTTTAAGATTTTGATGCAAACACCTTCAAACACTAGTGTACACTTTGCTGATTGTTGTTTGTTTCAGAATCTCATTTGTTATTATTGAAAAAAAAAAAGAAAAAAAAAAAAAAAAAAAAGGCAAAAAAAAAAAATGATCAACTTGAAGAACATCACCGATATTGTGATAAGTTTTAATCCTTTTCTTCCAAAGACAGGAACTGTTAGGTAAGAAAAAATTTTTAAAAAAAAAAAAAATTTTCAATTTTTTTTTTTTTTTTTTTTTTTTTTTTTTTTTTTTTTTTTTCCTTTTAAAAAAACCCAAAAAAAAAAAAAAAAAAAAAAAAAAAAGAGCATTTCTTTCTCGTGTCTATGCTAAAAGAGCTCTAGAAACTAATCCTAAAGTTAAAATTAATACAATTCTATCTGAAGATGTAACAGATGCTTATGTTTTGATAAAATTCAGTAATTTCTCTTTCTACCTTTCTTCTTTCTTTATACCTCTTCTTTTTCTTGTTCTTTTCATTTCATTTCATTTTCTTTTTTGATTAATTAATTTTTGTTCTTTTGTAGGTGATGGAAAACAAAAAAAGTATATCCCAAAAGGAATTAATATTGTTGAATTTGTCAAAGAAATAGAACTTATAACTAGTCGTTTCCCAAAAACGGCCACATAAAAAGCAATAATACATTTGTATATTTATCAACTCTCTCTTCCTTTTAATTTAATTTTTTTTATTGTTAAGTTGACTAATACTTCAAAAATCTTTTTTCCTCCAAAAAAAATTAAGAATTAAGAGAAGATTTATAATTTTTTATTTCTTTCATTTACTTTTGTTGTTATTGTTCTCTAAAATATAATAACAGTACAGATGTATATTTAGCTTGTAATAAATTGTTGTTGAGAAGGATACATATCTAATATAATTGGAGGATGAGTTGGACAATAATGTCTATCAATTGATGAAGCACAAATTTGGAGTGTATCATTTGAAAATTCAGCTCCATATAAACTATGAACATGCCCATAAATGTGTACTCTTGGTTTAGTTTCGAAGATTTTTGAATTAAGTGGTCCAATTGGTTGAGAGTGAGTTAAAAGAAGATCTAAATTTGGAGGGATAGGATTCCATTCTTGATGAAATTGAGCACTATTTGATTTAAATTGGAAAGCCACATTTCTTGATTTACCACTTGGAGAGACTGGACTTCCATAAATTGAAAGTGGAGAATGAGGAGATAAATGATCAAGTTCAGAATAAGTTTGGTTATTACAAAGATATACACAATTTGAAAGTTTATCTTGGACAAGAGGTTGAGTGTTTTGAGCACAAGAACCATCATGATTTCCAGCAACAAGAAATTTTTGACGATGAGGAAGTTTTTCAAGAAATTTGTTAAAATCATTGAGTACTGAGAGATTTGATCCCCAATCTGAAAATCCCATATCTCCACAATAAACAAGAACATCTCCATCTGGTACAACAATACTATTATGAAGTGTATGAGTATCTGAAAGACAAATAATTCTAATTTTTTGTTCATCAAGTTCTGGATATCCTTGGTCTTGATCCTTTTTAATATTGTTTCCTCTTTCATTTTCATTTTCATTTTCACTTCCACTTTCACTTTCATTTTCATCTTTCCCATTTTTTTGCAACTCTCTTCTCCTCTCTCTTCGATTGAACATCTCTTCAACTAATTTCAAAGGTCTATTCTCAATAATTCTTTCTTCCAAATCAATATATAAACAAGTTTCTTTGTTATTCGCTTTCCATTGTGAACCATATACAGTAAGTTGATAACTTTTCACAACTTGATATCTCCCATAAGTTGCTGTATGAAGTATGCTTCTAAAAAATGAATCTCCCATTTGGAAAAGTTATCTCAAAAAAAAAAAAAAACAAAAACAAAAACAAAAATTTTAATTACAAAAAAAAAAAACAATTTTTTTTTTTCTTTTTCTTACAAAATTACAAAAATTACAAAGTTTGAAACTTTCTTTATCAAAAGCTGCTTTCAAAAGGTTTGACTTTTTTTTTTGATTCTTTCGTTCTATTTATACTTTTTCATTTTTGGCGACAATCCAAAAATCAGGATGAAAATTGAAAATAAATCGCTGGGTTCTTGGGATTCGAACCATATTAACACGTCACAAAACAAACAAAACAAACATGGTGGATTTTAGTTGTGCTTTTTCAATTGATTGCCTCGTTTCCTCTGTTTCTTATGGGACCTCAACTACATCTATAACTATAACTCCAGGTTTAACACACTCTCCAAGCTCAACTTCAATTTCTTCAATAGATTCATCATTAAATTCTCTCAATCTTTTACCTTCTTCGTCATTAAATGTAATTTGTGATAATTCTTTAAGTGAGGCTTGTAAGCCAACGATACATCTTCCAAGTAGTTTTTTTAAGAAAAACTCGATTAAATGCCCAAGAGCTATCCTTGTAAATATTAAAGAGAGGAGGTAAAATTTATTTGTATTTTCAATTTTTTTTTTTTTTTTTTTTTTTTTTTTTTTTTTTTGAAAATCAAAAATTAATACAAAATTTATTATCAAAAGTTATGTAGCACAACCAAAGATACTTCCTTCATTTAAATCAAATACAAATATTAATGAAGAAAAATCAAATGTGATAATTTCTCAAAATCTTGCATTAAATCTTGGACTTCAAAAAGATTTTATTCCTTTTGAGACAAGTATACAATTGACTCCATTGGATGAGGTTTGTTTTTGAGTTAATGGAAGATCAGGGAAGAGAAACACTAAAATTTTAGAAAATAGGGAACATTTCAGTCAATCTCTTCTTTAGCCTTGATACCAATTTTAATTGATAATTCAAAACCTTTTCAATTCCAACTTAAATCAAATATCTTGAATAAATTATTAAATGGAACAATTGTGAATCAAAATTCAATCATTTCAGTTTACTGGCTCAATTCGATTAGTTATTTTAAGATTCTTGAAATTGAAATTGAAATTCCTCAATCTAATCAAAATAAGACACTCTCTTTTAGTAAAATTACAACTTCAACAAAAATTTCAATTGAAAAATACTTCTCAACTCCAAATATATCTATATCAAATCCAATTGGATTGAAAATTCAAAAAGATTTCGTGAATCAAGAAATGGGAGGAGTTTCAGAAATTGTAAATAAGATTTCAAGTTTAATTGAAAGTACAGCTGATCATCTCCAACTATTTGCAAAGAAAAATGTTATTCCTTCCAAAGGAATAATTATTTCAGGAATACCTGGGACTGGTAAAACAAAATTAATTCATCTCATAGCAAAACATTCAGGACTTCCTTATTATTATTTTTCTGCTCCAGAAATATTTCAAAATAATCAAGGAACTGCAGAAGAACATCTTAAAAAAGTATTTCAGTTAGAAGAGTCAAACACAACAGCACCCTTATCTTTATTAATTATTGATGAAATTGATATTCTTGCCCAACATTTTGATCAAGAAAATCCTATTGAAGAGAAATTAACCAATTTACTTGCCACATTGATAGATTCTTTATTTGTTCTTGCTTCAAAAGTATTTTTTTTTTTTCCTTTTTTTTTTTTAATTCTTTTTTTCTTTTCTTTTCCTTTTTTTTTTTAAAAAATTAAAAATTAAATTCAATAAAAAAAAAAAAAAAAAAAAGGAAACCTCAAAACCAATTTTTTTGAAAAAGATTTTTGTTATTGGAATCACGAATCGATTTGAAGCAATTAATTCAATTATAACTCGTTCAGGAAGACTTGATCAACATCTTGTCATTTCAATTAAAACTGCAGAACAAAGAAAAGAAATTTTGAAGATTTTAACAAAGAAAATGTTTAATGAAATTGAAGATCAATTAAGAGAGGATTTACTTGATAAAATGAGTTCACTAACTCATGGATATATTGGAGCTGATTTATTTAATTTAGTTCGAGAAATTGCACTAGCAAATATCGCTCGAAACTCAAACCAAAATATCTTAAGTAATGATATCAATACAAAAAATAATTTTGAGGACTTTCTTCAAGATTTTCATGTTGCCCTTCAAAGAACTCGACCATCTGCACTTGAATCAACTGAAAATATATCTAACTCTTTCTCAAAACAAGTTCAACGTTTAGAAAACTTAGGAGGATTAGACGAAATAATATTGGAGTTAAAAACTTCCATGTTTCTTCCATTTTCGAAACCAGAATCCTTTTTTCGATTTGGAATCTCTCCACCAAAAGGAATTGTCATCTCTGGTCCCTCAGGAACAGGAAAAACAACTCTTGCTTTAAGTTTAGCAAATTCTTCAAATTTAAATGTCCTAGTATTAGAAACAACTCAAATTCGTTCAAAAATTGTTGGTGAATCAGAAATGGCATTAACAAGAATTTTTAATAAAGCTAGAGAAGTTTCTCCTTGTATTTTAATTATAGATCAAATAGAAATGATAGGTTCTATTTTTTTTTTTTTTTTTTTTTTTTTTTTTTTTTTTTTTTTTTTTTTACAAATAATCAACCTAAATAATATAAAATAAATATTTCTATACTTAGCATCAAAGAGAATGGATTCTGAAAATGAAAAATCTTCAAATCGTCTTCTTTCATTGTTATTAACAGAAATGGATGGAATTTTAGGGAAATCATCAACTTCAAAAGAACATTTAGATTATCAAATCATAATTATTGCAACAACAACTGATTCAAATTTATTAGATCCAGCAATTATTAGGCCAGGTAGATTAGATAAAATAGTTCAAATTCCACTTCCAGATTTTAATGCAAGAAAAGGTTTGATTTTTTTTTAGAAATACTTTTTTTTTTTTTTTCAAAATAATAATAAATAAATAAAATAGAAATTTTCAAAATCAAATTAACCAATGTTCCTATAAACTATGGAGAATTAGATTCAATTGAGTTCTTGAATTTACTTTCAAGTGAGACAGAAGGTTTTTCAGGTGCAGAAATTGAAAATTTAATAAGAGAGGCAGTAATGAGTTGTTTAAGAGAAGACATTCAAAGCCAGCAATTAAAAATAGAATTTTTGTTGAGCTCTGGAAAAACATCAAAAAAATTATAAAAATTATAAAAATTCTAATTATTACTTATTTTTATTTTTATTTTATTTTATTTATTTATTTAATAATTTTAGTCTCCTATTTTCATCAAAATCTTGTTTGGTCATCTAGAAAATCAATAAAAAAATATCAATATTGAATCGAAAAAAAAAAGAAAGAAAAGAGAAAAGAGGAAATAAAGAGAAAGAAATGAAACATGATACAAAAATGAAAGTTCTGTTACAGAACTTTGTTTTTCTCTTAAAATTGCTTCTTTTTGGGCAATTAGATCCTCAAGCTTTTTTATTTTATTATTAATTTAATTTAAATAAATCCCAAATGGATAAAACTTACATCTTTATTTTGATTAACAGTTGCCCTTAATGCCTCCACCAGTTTTTTATAATCATCAAATGAATACTTTAATATGAAAATAAGAAATAAACTGATTATTTAAAAGTTTTGAAAAAAAAAAAAGTTATACTTTTAGTTTCACATCTTCATCCAAAGTCGTTGTTTCCCTGAAAAATGAATAAATTGGTTTTAATGGCTGAAAGAAAGAAAGAGGAAAGAAATATTCAAAAATAAAAGAATCAAATTACATCTGATTTGTAGTTTCTTCCTTTGGTTCCTCATTGACAATTATTTGATCTTGTTCATCTAGAATTTTAAAAGTTGCTTTCTTCTGTACCTATTTCATAATTTTGTTTTCCAATCAATAATTAGGATACAATTTTATAGTCAATGAAAAAAAAAGGAACCTCTTTTGTTTTCTTTGATTGAGGTTTTAAGACTTTCCTATTCTCATTTGTTTGCTATTCATTTGATTTCATTTAATTTCATTGACACGTTCATTTTGATTATTGATGAAAAAAAGTTCTCACCAATCTCTTTTGTTCCTTCTTAATATTAAGTTTTGATTCCTTTGTCAACTTTTCTTCATTTCCTTGTCTATTTGAAAGTGGTGCTCGAAATTCTTTTTCTTGAAGATTCACATTTTTTTGAACTCCAACAACTGAAATATTTGAAGGTTGACTTATTGGGAGAGCTTTCTTTTGAACTCCCACTGCAGGGAGTTGTGTTTTATCAGTCTCCATCTATGGACACATTTTTTGGGAGACAATTAGAAGAAAATAAAAGAAATATAGACATTTGAATTAGTAACATTACTTGAGGAGTTCGGGTTTCAAAGCGCAACCGACCTTCTTTCCTTGAGTTGAGTCAGTCCAACAACAACTTGCTTGAAATGTGGGTTTTTCTATAATAATAAAATAATAATTAGAAAACAAAAATTATGATTCCAATTCATTAAATTGATTCATTTGAATCTCTTCGAAAGTAAGAAAAGTTTAAAAAAATATAATGAATTGAATTGAATTGGAATATCACTATCAATTGCTTTGGTTGTTTTTTGAAAATTTCAAATTGATTTTCTTATAAAAAGAAAGAAAATAAAAAGAAAAATCATAATAATCATAATTAAATTGGAATTATAAATCACATCAATCAATCAATTTCAAAATTACTATCTTACTATTACTATTAGTGAAATCAATTTCAAAGTTGAGGTGGTTGTTTGAAAATCTTTTGTGATTTTGAATTTTTTCTTTTTTTTTCAAAAAAAAAAAACGGCAAACATGGCGGCGCAATGGCTTTTGTTTTGTGCTTTTGTTGTTGCTTTCCTCATCACCATTTCTCATTCCGCCTCAACTACAATACCAACAAAGAAATACTTAACTTTTCTTGTAAGATTTTCATTTTTCTCTCTCTCATAAATTTAATCACTTTCTCACTTCCCTTTGATTTTTTGGTTGAATCTTTTTTTTTTTTTTTTTTTTTTTAAATTTTTTTATTTTTTATTTTTTTTTTTTTTTTTTTTTTTAATTTTTTTTTTTTTTTTTTTTTTTTTAAATTTTTTTATTTTTTATTTTTATTTTTTTTTTTTTTTTGTGATTAATTAGAATAAGTATTCATTTCCATCAACTTGTGATGCAGAACTTGAACCCTGTGGTCCATTGAATTCAGTTTGGGGAACTTTAAAAGATCAGAAAGAACTTTTGGCTGTTGCTCATTCAAATGGAATTTCATTTTTAGATTATTCAAATTTGATTCAAGACATCAAAAACCCTTCGTAATTTCTTAATTAATTATTTTTTTTAGTTGATGATTTGTTTTTTAAAAAGAAAAAAAAAAAAAATTGTAATTATTAGGGAACCAACTCCTGTTAGTTTTCTAAGAGGTTGTATAACAGAAAGAAGAAGGATTCAATCATTTGGAAAATTCATTTTTGTTGTTCACACAAAGTCAATGTATACCTCTTGTTCACAAGAAAATTGTCAATTATTTTTAGAGCTTATGAACTCAACGGATTCTCAAATGGTGAATTGTTATAATGCTGAATTTTTATAAATTTTAATTGAGTTCAATTTTAATAGATTGAACAATTTCCAATGATAGAGTTAGATACAAGTCAAAAATTGAAAGATTCTGGAGAAATCCTTGGGATGGTTGATTATTCACCCACAGAAGATGGATGTAATGAATTCCTTGAATCAAAAGAGAATAAAATTGTTTTATTAGAGAACAATGATTATTGCAGATTATCACTGAAAATTGAACATTCTCAAAAAGCAAAAGCTTCTGCAATCATCTTAATTCAAAAAAATGACGAATTCTTTCCTCGATTTAGTTTAGATCAAAATGAAACCTCGATTCCAGTTTTAGCCATTTCCAAAACAGCTGGAAATTCGATTATTAATTATTTCAATCAATTCAAAGAAGCACAAAATAATGAAAATCAAAACAATGAAGATCAAACTAGTGGAGATCAAACAAATGATGATCAGAATAATGAAAATCAAGATGAAAATGATCAAGACTTACCTCTTGAAAATTCTCTTCAAATTTTGTTAAAACCAAATAATCTCAAACCATCAACTTTATATTCTGAGCCAAAT
>ERZ778024.3859-NODE-3859-length-10347-cov-6.337835_pt1 | contig 10347 bp, 8 predicted proteins | sample MGYA00375754_ERZ778024 | MGnify/ENA primary metagenome ERZ778024 (study PRJEB29350, sample SAMN05389827) | bioreactor metagenome | isolation source: Thiocyanate bioreactor | place: South Africa: University of Cape Town | collected 2014-02-18 ... | reverse complement strand
AAAAAAAAAAAAAAAAAAAAAAAAATTGGTCTTTTTGAAAAAAAGAAAGAAAGAAAGAAAAAAAGAACCATCATAATATCAATAGTTTCAGAATCAGAAATAACAGCTGCCACTTCAGAATCACGATATCCAAGCATACTTCGATCATTTATATTTGCTAAACAAAAGAGATAGAATAAACACAAAGGGAATAATATGTCAATATGTCAATATTAATCAAAGAATACCTGAACCAACTATTGCATACTTATCATCAACTATCATGCACTTACTATGAACATATATTAATTCTGTTTTATAAACAACTTCATCATTTACAAGAATTCCATGATTTCTTAATCCATGGAATGAAATATAATTTTGAGGGTTAATTCCATTTTCTATCAGCTTTTCAAACAATGAATTCCCTTTTGTTTTGTTTTTTCAAAAAAAAAGATAATTTAAAGTCAACCAAAAAATAAAAAATTAAAACCATTATCACGACAAATTGATTTATATTGCCATGACATAATTTTCCTTAACGATACAGATTCTGAGCTATTGACTTCTCCCTGGAATGCTGGCATCAAAGGCAATATAACAAATACACTAGGAAAAAGAAAGAATGAAAAAAAAGAAAAAGAAAATTTAATTGAATTCAAAAAAAAAAAGTAATTGGAAAAATACCGAAAATTTTCACCATCATCATATGCTTTTTTAATTCTTTTGTACAGAGCAAAACCAATTTTATTTATAACCTATTGGTAAGAAAGAAAAAGGAGATGAAATTCCAAAATTAATGTTGAAATTGTGAATGATAATATAATGAATTTACTGTTCCAACAACTGGAGAGGAACTTGTAATAAAAAATTGATTTTCAATATAGATATAATGTTTCGAATTTTCAATTAATTCAAGATATGCAGAAAGTATAGATGTCTCGGTAAATGTTCCTGCAGACCAACGAGCACAAGATCTTAAAATTTGAATTTCTAATGTTCCAGTTTCAGGTACATCATTCATGATTGCTTAATGAATGAAAATATGAGAAAAAGGTATCAATATCAATTATTTGAATTAAAATCGTGTTTTTACTTTTCATGGAAGGAGAAGTATCAGGTGGTAAGAAGTCTGCCTTTGGAATTAAAAATGGAACAACATCTTCTTTTGATTCACCTTTGTCAACTTTCGCAAAATTCCAACGCCCAATGAAATGACGAGCAACATCTCTTGCGGCCTAGGAAAGGGGAAAAATAAAATGATTTAGGAATTTGATTAGAAAAAAAAATAAAATGAAAATAAAAATAAGTACTTGTCCACCAAATTTCATTGAAATATCATGCCAAGGCATTCTAGGGATAGTATCTCGGTCAATATTATCTATTTTTTAAAAATAAATAAATAATAGAATAATAATATAATATAATATAATATAATATAATATAATATAATATAAAGATAATGATTGATTGAATCGAATTCGAAAAAAACCTCTATCATATTTTTCAAGACTTGAAAAATCTTTCACAAATGGATTTGAATAATCTTGTCCAAGCCAGAGTAATTTTTTTTGATCAGATATTAAATGTTTTTTATCATCTTCTCTTCCCAAACATAAGTCAATTCCTCCCATAAAACATAATTTTTCATCAATTATTAAAATTTTTTCATGGTGAGCCCATTTAAAAGTTCCTTTTATTTATTTTGTTAATTCATTAAAAAAAAAAAAAAATAAAGAATCATACCTGATGTTACATGATCTGGATGTCTTAGTACCACGATATTTTTATGTAATTTTTTTAAAACAGATTTTGTATAAAAACTATTAATTGGTAATGATGCTGTTATCTAGAAAAGAAAAAAAAATTCAAAGTTTGGTTTTTTTTAAAAAATTTTACAAACCTCTTTAAATAATAGAACGTATATTTTAACTCCAATTTCAGCTTTAGCACCAAGGATTTTATCAATTCTTGAATCCTCTGATAAAGGTCTTCGAAGATGTAAATGAGGATATAACCACCAATCTATTAAAATGAAAAATAAGATGGAAGCAAGACAGAAAAAGAGAAAGAAAAAGAGAGAATTACTTGCAATAAAAATAGTTTCTTGAGCTTTTTCAAGTGCATCAGCAACAGCAGAAAAATAATTTCTTGCATCAACATAAATTGTCCCTGGAATTTTGTATCTTGGAGGAGCAAATGAAGAAAATGGATTAATTTTGCACCATTCACTCTCCGAAATTAATACTGAAATATGATCATAAAATTCATCTAAGTACTAGAAATAAACAAAAAAAAAAAAAAAAAAAAAAAAAAAAAAAAAAAAAAAAAAAAAAAATAATTCAATTGATTGGGAAATGTTAAAATGTTAAATTTAATTGGTCTAACTTTTTTTGAGCAAGTGAAAAAGAGTTTTCGATATCCATTATCAACAGAAAGTCCTTCTCTTCCCATCTTACTTTTCCATATCACATCAAAATATTGATCACATAATATAACCTATGAAAGAAGGAGAAAAAATGAAGAAAAAACGAAGAAAAAACGAAGATGAAAGGAAAGGAAAGGAAAGGAAAGAAGAAGAAGGAAAAGAAAAGTCAATTTGACAATCTTTTGTTTTGAGAGAACGAAAAAAAAAAAAGAGAAAGAAAAAAAAAAGAAAAGAAAAAAAAACTTCATCTGGTGTTGACTCTGATAAATTAGAAAAATATGCAATATATCCATCTCCAACCACAAGCCATTTCTTCTTAAATCTTCGAAGTAAATTTCTTGTCGTTGAAATAAAAGGAAGAAAACCAAATCTCTCTCTGAATGCTCTTCGACCACCTGCTTGCTTTTTAATTTCTCCTTCTTTTGGTTTTCTTCCATATCCTGGAAGAAATGAGTTCTTACTATTTATTTATTTATTTATTCAATTTAATTATTTGAAAATGAATTTCTTTTTTGTTCTTTTGACTTCTCACCTGCATTCAAAAAAATTACACAACACAAGTTTAGGGTCAATTGGAAAAGTAATTTGACATAATTGTCGAAGGTAAGTTTGAATTTCATCAGTAACTAAATGATTTTAAAAAATTTTTAATCGAAATAAAAAAATCAATAAATTAAAATACCATTTCTTCTTTGAAACAACATATTGGGAGGATTAGGTAAACGTTTAACATGTCGATTTGCAATTGTCATAAGCGACAATTTGGAATGTAAAGATAATATATCTTTATAAGATCTCTTAATGATCCATTCGTAAGGGACATGACCATATCGTAATCTAATCTTATACCAAGTATGAGTAAATGCATCACCATGTTCTCGAGCTCTTTCAGCATCATAAACAAATATCTTTTTTTTTAAAAAAAAGGGTGGAATTATTATTTTTTTCAAACTTTTGGGGTTATTTATGTTTTTGTTTTTTTTTTTTTCTGTTTTTAACTTAAAGTTATTAAATACAATTAAAAATAAAAAATAAAAAGCAAAGAAGAAGAAGGAAAAAACCTCAAGAGAAGGAAAATGCATTGGAACTTCACGTTGACCTTCTTTATTTCGAATAAAAGGGGCTAACATTGCTCTACCATTAAATACAAATTGAAACTCATGTCGAGCCGAATCATCAAATTCATCTGATTCCTCTTTTTTTGACCATGAACCAAAGTGAATTTTTGAAAGAGATCTGAATGGTCGTGGAGGTTGTTTTGGTGAAGAATTTCCATCCAAACTTGTTCGAATCTCTTTGTCTGAATGAACAGAAACTTTTGATCTCCTTCTTGAATCAAAAATATGATCTTTTGCAAGTTCTCTCTCTCTTTCAATTTCCAAATCCATGATTCTTTCTCTTTCTTCATTTTCTTTTTCTTTTTCCTTCAATTGTTTCTTTCTTCTCTCATTTTCGGTTAGTTTCTCAAAATCTTGAGAAATGATACTTGCATTTTCAGCATCATATTTTATCTCTCTTTCTTCTCTTTCTTTTTCCTCTTGCATCAAACGTTTCTTTTCCTCACGAACCTTCTCACGACTTGGAGATGCTGATTGTTCATTCTTTTTTATTTTTGAAAGATCTGGAAATGAATGATCAAAATCTAAATTTCTAACTGCCTCAAGAAAACCATCATCCTCTTCCTCTTCATCACCAGATTCTAATAAAGCTTGTGATTTTGTATCTTTTGACTTGAATTTTTTTAAGGGAATAGATAGTTTTTTCAATTCATCATTATTTTCGATTTAAAAAAAAAAAAAAAAAAAAAAAAATTAAAAATTCAAAAAAAAACTTACATAAGTTCGAAATCTTTTGATGGTATCCTATATTTTGTTTTATTTAGTTATCAGAAAGGCACAATAAAGAGTATGCAGATGTCTTTCTCAAGAATTTTCAAAAGTCAAGTAAATTTTTTTTATTTTTTTGTCAAAAAAAAAAACAAAAACAAAACAAAAAACAAAAAAGAATGATAATCATAAGCAATTGAAAGCAAATTAAAGAAAATTGTTAATTAATTGACTTGAAGAAAGGGATAAGTGAAGTATACTGTACCTCCATTCTGACTGCATCGATGGGATTACCTTCTGATTGTGTCAAAATCAAATTTTTTTTTTTTTTTTTTCTGATTTTGAATTCCACCATTTTTTTTTTTCTGATTTTTGGATCCTTGACAACTCACTCGAATCGATTCCATTTCAGAAACTGTTGAATCAAAGGACAACGCCAACCAACAACTTGTTTTTCTTTAAAATCCTTCTTTTTTTTTCCGGTTGGATTGATCACCCAAAGCTGATACACAAAAAGAAAAGAAAGAAAAGAAATCATATTTTTCAAAGAAGAGCTAAATATTATTTCAAACAAAAAAAAAAGGGCTTCAATAAGTGAGAAGCAGAGAAAAAACGAATAGCAAATAAATAATCAATAAATAAATTGACAAAATGAATAAAATAAAATATAAATTTTAAAAAAATGGTTTCAAAAATAAGAGAACAATTTTTTTTTTTTTTTTTTTGAAAACAATTACAAGAGAATACATTCTTTCTTTCTTTTGGGATCCAAAGAAGCCATAACAGCAGCTTTAAAAACATTTTCAACTCCAGTTCCATTTTTCGCAGAACATTCCAAGTATTCTTTTGCTCCCACATTTCTAGCCATCTCTTGAGCTTGTTCCGATGAAACTTCAGTTTGTCCTTTTTCTTGTAATTCTTTTTGAACATTTGGGTCACCTTTCAAATCCAATTTGCAACCAACGAGAATAAAGGGAACTCCAGAACATAATTGATGCAACTCAGGGACCCATTTAGATGCAACATTTTCAAGGGAAGCGGGAGCATCATAAGAAAAACAAACGAGTAGAATATTTACTTTGTCATATGAGAGTGGTCGAAGTCTATCAAACTCCTCTTGTCCTGCTGTATCCCATAAAGTTAATTCTGTTACTTTTCCATCAACTTCAACTTCTGCACAAAAGTTTTGAAAAACTGTTGGAATATATCTTTCATCAAAGGGCTTTCCTGAAAATACTTGAAGAAGACTTGTTTTTCCACATCCACCATCTCCAACAACAACAAGTTTGCGTCGAGGTTCAACTCTGCGAGGCATTTTAATAATTCAAAAAGTTATCCAGAAATTTAAAAAAAAATTAGCTATTATATTTATTTATTTTTTTTAATATTTTTATTGGATTGTTTTTTTGGGTATTTTTATTTGAAATTTGAATTAATGTGAATTTAATATTTTTCTCTTTGTCAAATATGAACGAAAATATTTTTTTATTTTATTGAACTTTTATAAAATTCAAAAAAAAAAAAAATAAGAACGAAAGTGAACTAGAAAGAAAGAGGGTGAAAGTAGAAAAGGGAGAAAGAAAATTACTTTGATGGAATTCTAAAAAAAAATTCTTTAATATCCAAGTTCGTTCGTCTTACTCCAAAATATTCTTTTTTATCAACCAGTGAAAATAATTATAATAATATAAGAGCAATAACGTTATAAGAATAACGATGAAGAAAAAAAAAACAATTCAGAATCCACACAAAATATACAGCTCTAAAATGGAAGACTCTTCACCTATTTTGTTTTTAAAAAAAAATGATTTAGCTTTAATTTCTAATAGAAAAATTGAGTTTTTTTTAAAAGGGAAAAAAAAAAAATTTTTTTGAAAGAAAAAAAATAAAATACTAATCCTCGTCATTAATCTTTAAAATATTATTCATATTTGACTCACTCAGGGGAAAAATTTGTCTTTTTGATGAAATATATAAGAATATCAAAGAATATTCATAGAAAATCTTCAAAAAATCTTCAAAAATCTGCTTATTGAATTGAATTTCAATAAATCAAAAAGTTCGTTTTATTTTTTTTTTGTTTTCATTTTGTTTTGTTTTTTTCATATAAAATCTTTTTTCCAGAAACTTTTTTTTTTAAAAAAAATCATTATTTATAACTAAATTCTCAAATTCTCAAATGATTGAAGTAACTTTTCATCAATGTCATCAATTTTTTTTAAAAAAAAGATAATTTTAAATATAAAATCTTTTAAAAATTAATCCTCACGCACACCAAGGAAAAAGGTAAAAAGAAAAAGAAAAGTAGAGAAGCTTCTTATTATTTTCACGCACTTTTCTTTTTTTTTTTCCAAAAAAAAAAAAAAAAAAAAAAAAAAAAAAAAACTTTTTTTTTTTTTTAACCAATTTTTTTTTTTTTTTTTCAAAAAAAAAAAAAAAAAAAAAAATCAAGAAATCAAAAATTTGAATCATAAAATTTGGATTAAAAATTTACAATTATTGAATATGAATATGTTGTAGAAAGATGATTAAATGATGAATATGTTTATAAAGGATTGAAAACCACAAAGACAAACTGATAGTTTTTCTTCTTTTTTTTTTTTTCTTGTTTCATGTCCGTTCCAAGAAAACCAGATTTGAAAAAAAAAAAAAAAAACAGAAAAAAAAAATTTTTGCTTCGTCATCCTTTTACTTATAAAAATCTTCCAACTCCTCAACTTCTCAACTCACGATTCCAATGAGCTACGACAAGATTTTTCACTCAAATCTATTATCAAATTTAATAACTCACATCAAATTATTTACATCAAGGTTTGGAGTTGATTCTAATCATGATTTGATTCAAGAAAAAGTACGTGAAAAATCAAGGAATGAGAAGGAGAAAACAATGAAAGTTGGCCAAGAAAAATGAGAATATGGTCTTATTATACAACTTGAAACTTCTGAACTTCTTGAAGGATAGTTAGTTCGTGTGTGTGAAACTTATTAGTATGGTTCGTTAAAGTTTGAATAAATTTGTGAATGAACTGTAGTTTGATATTAATTGGAGATCATTTCAAAGTTTGGAGGATGAAATAAAAAACGAAAAAAATTTCAAAAATAAATATTTCGAACTGAAATTCATTTGAATTCAATATTTCAATCTTCAAATATATTTATATTGTGAAAGAGTTTAGAAATATCGAAAGATCTTAACATTTGTTTTCACTTATCACAAAACTTCGGAACTCTTCCCAAATTTTCAAAAAAAAAAAAAATGAAATTATCCAAAAAAATTTAAAACTTTAAACCTTTAAAATTCATTAAATAAGTATTCACTGAACTGAATTACAATTTACAACTGTTTATTTCAATTCAATTCAATAAATAAAATTATAATCTTAACTTTAATTATTTTTTTTTATTTAAAAAAAGAAGTCAACTTGGCAAAGCAATTTGTATATAATTTAGTGTTTTGAAGCCAAGTAAAGTAAATAACTCAAACAATGTCAGGAGTAAGTGATTTTCTTTCAACAATACCATATTTTCAACATTCAAAAAAAAGTTATTATTACTAATTTCTTGACAATTAAAATATATTTCAGAGTTCTCAACCAAAGAAGAATTACAACCCTTTTGATGATGAAGAACCGGCTTCTTCTGAAACACTTCAACCAGAAAGTTCTGAATTAGATGACTTGGTAAAGTCTGTACTTGAGTTTAATCCAAATGACCTTTTCCCTGAAGATATCAACAATGATGATTTTGTTCCAAATGTGAGATTTCTCTTCTTTTTTCAATCCAATTATTATGAAACAAACAGACAAACAAACAAACAAACAAATTATTAGACAACAACAACTACTACAACAAGTGATGTAGGCTCAAGTTCAAGTTCCAGTTCTCGTGGTCAAAATGAAACACCTCAAGGAGTTCGAGCTATGAAGGAAAGAGTCCTCTCACAACAAAGTATGACAAGTGACAAAAATATTAACTCATCTCAAAGTCAAAATAATCTCCAAAGAACAACTTCCCAAAATCAAAATCAAAATTATCTTGAAAGACAAAACTCTCAAAAACTCAATTCACAATCAAATAATCAACAAATTAATCACCCATTGAGTGGATCATCAAACAATCAACAAAATCAAGGACCTCAACAAGATTCTTCAACAATGCAAAGTCGTTCACAACCTGGTCGAATTCTTGGACAAAGAGATATGGAATTCGAACAAAGATCACAAAAGTACTTTCAATATTGTTTCGATTTTTAAAAAAAAAAAGAAAAAGAAAAAAATAATCTCATTTAGATTTAATTTAGGTTAGTAGAATCAACGAAATCATCTTTTTCTAACTTATCCCCAGATCAAAAAAATGATTATTTAGAATCACTACTAGGTTTTTCCCTTTCTATAAGTTTTAAATCTTAAATTCAAACTTTAACTTTCAAAAAAAAAGTTGAAAACCAAGAATTGAAAGACCAGCTTGCAAAAATCCGAAAAGATATTTCAAAAGGAAATACTCCAAAAGGATGCGTTGATTTGATGATGGCAAACAAAGTTTTTTTTTTTCATTAATTCTTTACACACTTTACCATGCTTCACAAATTCATGAAAAAAAAAAAAAATTAAAAAATTATATTAGAGCCATGATTTCCATCGTTTTAAATCACTTGATGAAAAAATTCAAATGTTAGATTATGCTATTGAATGTGGAGACTGTGATGCAATTTTAGACCTAACAATTTTTATGATGGTTTGGTTTTTGTTTCTGTGGATTTCATGAAAAAAAAAATTTTTTTTTTAGAACACATTAAAATATCCAAGAGTTTGTCATATTCTCCAATCAAAACCTCTTGCATTAAATTGTTATCTCAGTATGATCTTTATTTTTTCCAATTCTTGTATTGGATTTTTTTTTTTAAAAAAAAATTGAATAGCCTATTTGAAAAGACGATATGAATTTGATGAAATTTCAAAATTAAATCGTGCATTGGGAAGAATTTATGAAGAAGGAATGTTTTTATGGTGGAGAGCACATCGAATCCCAAACGTCTTTTTTTTTTTTTCATTCTTTTTTCTTGAAAAATTTTGAAAGCTAATTTAAATAGCCAACAACTCGTTTAATTGGACTTGAACAATGTTTACAATATATGACAAAAAATCCAACACATTTTATTTATGAAAAACCTCATCTAGCAAACCATATTGAATTATTAAAAAGGCAAATTACTATTGAAGTAATTTTTTTTTTTAACTTTTTTATTACTTTTTATTTTCAATTTTATCCTCAATTAACCAATTTTCTTTCTTTCTTTTTTTTCCCTGTTAGTCCCATGACGCACAATTAGCTCTTCAAAATGATGAAATTTTTGTTAGATTCCCTCGAAAAAATATTCTTTATACATCATTAATTGAAACCCTTGGTTATTGTTCATTTTATCATTATACTGCGACCAATGAATCTTTAGATAGTTCTCCAAATGGAATTAGAAAAAAATTTGATGTAATTTTTTACTTAAAAATTCAAAAAAAAGAAGAAAAAAATTAACTCAAAATGATATAAAGATAAGTGAAAAACATTATCTCTGGGTTGCATTAACACAACGAGCCAAACTTAAAGATTGGCCAGCATTCCAAGATCTTGTTACAAATAAGGTTTTCTTTCTTTCTTGAATTTTGATTTTTTCAACATTTATTTCATTTTTAGAGTTTTACGGCTATGTTCACGTCTAAACTTCAATCTGCGATTGGTTTTGAACCCTTGGTCATGATGACGGCTAAAAATGGTGCACCACCAGCAATTATTGGTAATATAACTAACTCACAAAAAAAAAAAAAAAAATTCTCAATAAAAATTTATAATAAAAATTCAAATCATAATAAAAGCTACTTATGCTCGTGAAATTAAAGATCCTGCAAAAAGATATGCGATATGTGAGAATATTAAATTACATGAAGTGGTCATTGAGGTTTTGTTATTATTATTCAATCTTCATTACTTTCTTTTTTTCATTCTTTTATTTATTCAGATTATTTTATTTTATAAAAGAATGAAATAAAATAAAATAATCTGAAAAAATAAAATAAAATAATCTGAAAAAAAAAAATAATCTGAAAAAAAAAAAAAAAAAAA
>ERZ778024.3853-NODE-3853-length-10361-cov-5.432369_pt1 | contig 10361 bp, 16 predicted proteins | sample MGYA00375754_ERZ778024 | MGnify/ENA primary metagenome ERZ778024 (study PRJEB29350, sample SAMN05389827) | bioreactor metagenome | isolation source: Thiocyanate bioreactor | place: South Africa: University of Cape Town | collected 2014-02-18 ... | reverse complement strand
TTTTTTAAAAAAATTAATTTTTTTTCAAAAACTCGAAAACAATAAAAAAATTTTTTTTCTCTTAATTTTTAATTACTTAATTATAACCAAAAAAAAAAAAATCAAAAAAAAAAAAAAAAAAAAAAAATTATATTATTATTTATTACAAATACAAGTACAAAGAAGGATTTTTTTCCAATTCTTTAAGAATGTTGTTTACAAGGTCCACCTGGAGTAAAGTGTTGGGATCCTTTAAAAGCTGTTCGACAACAAAAGCAAAATCTAGTTTTACATGATGTGCAATCAATTGTATTTGAGTTTGTTGTTTTTGTTTGAAACTTTCCACAGCTTGGACATTTTTTCTCATTTGGACTTCTTGGGACAATTTCTTTCTTCTTTGCTGCATTTTGTTCTTTTCTAAATCTTTCTTCTTCTAATCTTATTTGTTGTTGTCTCTTTTTTTCAGCTTTTTCAAGTTCTCTTTTGATCTCTGGTGTTAAAAATGAACTTCCTGGAGCACCTGACCATTGAAAGTGAGTATTACAGCGAGTACAATGCATGTGATCACACTAAAGAGTTTAATTTATTATTAGTATTTTATTTTGATAAAATATATTTTCAACAATAAAAAACAATCAACAAAAAAAAAATAATAACAAAAATTGAAAAAAAACAAAACAAAACAAAAAAAAATTTTACTCCTCCATTCTTTTCAATATGAACTGAACATTTAGGACATCTCTTTGTCATTGAAGCTAATAAAATTTTGTCTTCCTTTTCCCAATTTTTCATTTGATCAAGACCAGGATAGTTTTGTCCAATCATAATATAAACTTCACCACATCTTCCAGAATGCCATCTTTCTTTACAATCAATACAAAAACAGAAATCGCATTTTGAACAATGTCCATAATTATGTCCTTCATTATCAGCAACAACAGGTGTATTACAATTTGGGCAATAATATAAATCTCTCATTCTATCTAAAGCGCGATTGAAAGCAACATTATCAAAACGTTCGTAAATCTCTTCTGAGACAAGTTGTTGAATAACAGAAGGGAGAAAGTTTGAATTTTTACAATCTGGACAAACTAAACATTCAAGAGTTCCTTCTTTAATATGAACTGAGAAAAACTCTCCCAAACATGAAGAACAAAAACGATGAGGGCATGTAAAAGCACAAATAAATTTGGAGGCTTCAAGATCATCTAAACAAAGAGTACAATAAACTAAAGTTTCTTTTGAAATGTAATGAGAAGAAGAAGATGAGCAAGATCTTCCTTCCAAATGAGTTGAAGTGAAAGTTGGGATAATTGAGAGAACTTCTGTCATAATTTTGTTTTTTCAAAAAAAAATAAAAGTTGGTAGAAAAAAAGATTGGAATGGGAAAAAACAAAGTTAAGAAATAAAAAAGAGTTTGTTAAAGTAAGAAATAAGAAAGAGTTTTTAAAATTGTGTTTGTTGACTGTTTGAAAAAAAAAAAAAAAAAAAAAAAAAAAAAAAAAAAAAAAAATTCGAGATATTTATACCTTTCGAAAAAGAGAGTTTTTTGATTGGTTGATTTTTTTTTCTTTTTGTTGCAAAAACCTTGCGCAAGTGGTGATGTCATTGATTTTTCATTTTTTTTTTTTTTTTCTGATTGCACAACATAACAAGAATCAACTAAAAATTTTGATTATCAACTTTTGTTTCAAAGTATAAAACAAAAACAAAAATAAAATAAAAATAATTCAGAAACAACAAAAAAAATAAAAAAAAAAGAAAGAAGAAAACAAACTTCATTTTTGTTTCATCTTTTGACCGCCAAAAAATCGCACTTTGTTTCAAAAGACTTTGAAACATCACGAAAATGAGTTTGTTTCATTTCCATCCTTTTTCACACTTTCAAAATTGCTCTTCTAAATTATTTTTTATTCAATCAAAAAACAAATAAGATAAGTTCAAGTTTAATAAAATAACCATTTCATTTGAATCAATCATTACTTCCAAAGAACAACCTCAAAGTAATAAAAACTTCAAGCAACAAGCAACTTGCGAAAAAATGAAACTTTTTTTTCTTGTCTGAATGAACCAACCAATCGCTGATCCGGCACGTTTTTCAAGGAATTCCTTTTTCATTTTCGAGAATTTTATTTATTGGGTGGATAGGTTAATATAAAAGGGAATAAGTCATTTAGAAAAAGATAAGAGACTTGTGTTGTTTTTGGAAAAATGAAGGGAGAACTCAAAAAAAAAAAAAAAAAAAAAAAAAAATATAAATTTTCAATTTTTTTCAGAAAACATCTCTCAAAAAAACTCAAAATTATCAACAAAAATCAACAAAAATCAATAAAATATCAATAAAATATCAACATTTATCAATAAATTATCAATAAATTGTCATAATATTTCAACTTTTGATAAGTTTGTGAGAATTAATTTCGAAAAAAGTGGGATGATTTGATGTTTTTGGGTGTATGTAAAAGTTGTTTTGATTTTGTGAAAGTTTACTAAAATCTTGTTTTTTTTTTGTTTTTTGAAGATTTAAAGTGTTTTGAATCATTAATTTCAAGTTGTTTTGTAATTGTATTGTAGTTGTTTTGTAGTTGAAAAGTGAGGTGTGAGATAGTTTTTAAGTTTAAAAAGAGAAAAAAAAAAATTTTTTTTTTTTTTTTTTTTTTTTTCAAAGTCCTGAGAAAAAACAAAACAAAAATAACAACAACTAACTAACTAACAATTAATTAGGTTTGAATAACAATCTATTTCTTTCATTCTTTAATTTTTCATAATTTCATTCAATTTCATTTAAAAATTTTAAAAAAAAATTAAAAAATTAAAAATTAATTTCATATTTCATTCACATTTTGAAAAAAACAAAAACAAAACAAAACTGAAAACAAATGAAAATTAATGGATCTCTAAATGAAAAAACAATAGATCTTGAATCAATATGAGAACTGCAACAATTGAAACTGTCCTTGGACCAGTTGCTGATGCAATTGGAGAGTTTTTGATCATTAATGAAGAAGCTGAAATGCATGGTGTCCCATTACCTGATTTAACTGCATTGGCTATTGGGGTTGCTGCGTCTGTTAAAGGTTTAATTGATGTTGCTCAATCACTTATTGGTTCAACCAATGTAAGAATTTAATTTTAATTTCATAAATTTAATTTTTTTTTTTTTTATCAAAAAACAAAACATTAATTATAATTTTTTAGGATACTCAACTTCAATCTGATATGCCAATTGCTTGTCAAGAAGTTGAACGTGCAGTTGATGACCTCCAATCTTCAACTGTTGCTTTAAAAAGTGATGGAAATGATATGGTTCAAAGACAAATTATGATTAATGGAGCAAAAGGTTTTTTTCTTTTCTTTTTCTTTTCTTTTTCCTTTTTGATTTTTTTTTTGAAATTCAAATCAATCATAATAAAATAAATAAAATAAAATAAAAATAAGGACTTTTAAGTGGAACAAGAAGAGTTTTAGAATGTTTTGATGACTATGAAGTCAGAAAAATTCTTGCAGCTTGTGATGATGGACAATCTCAAGTAATATACCTTTTTTAATTATTCTATTAAAAATTCAAAAATAATAAACAAATTTCGATCTAGGTCTCAAATATGAAAGCTGTTGAAAGTGTTGATCAATTAGTGGCTGTTATTCAACCAGCATGTCAATCTTTAATCACTCTTGCACATTTGACTGATAAGAGGTAACAAAAAAAAAAAAAAAAAAAAAAAAAAAATAAAATAAAATAAAAATAAACAAATACTAAATTGAATAATATTAAAATAATTAGAGTTGATGAATTATTGGATCCTTGGATTAAAGTTGAATTGGTTCAAGCTCGTGATGTAATTAAAGGAAGTTCAACACTTATGGTTTCATCAACCAAAGCTTATGTAACTAATGCAGATAAAGCTGGTGCAAGAGATAGTGCAAAAGAAGCAAGAAGATTGTGCATTGATAAATTACTTGTTTCTATTAATGATGTCAAAAGAATTGTTCAAATTAAACAAGTAATATTAATCTTTGATTTTTGATTCAATGAAAAAAAACAAACAAAAAACAAAATCATAATTAATCAATCAATCAATCATTACTCCCATTATTTAGGCTCCTCCTGAAGAACATGACAATTTAAGTGGAATTGGAAGAGAAAAACTCAAACTTAGAGAAGCATTAATGGATATTCATCACGCTGTCCAATCTAAAAATCCTCAAGCACTTGCAGCTGCATTCAAAGTATCCATTCTTTTTTTTTTTTCAATAGTTTTAAAATAATAAATATAAATCTTCATAATCATAATAGATTTTTGATCCAGCAAGTAATAATATTCTTGAAAATGCTAAAGCTGTTGCAATGACAATTAAAGATCCAAATAAGAAAGGTATTATCAATTGCTTTTTTTTTTTCAATTGAAATTTTTAAAAAAAATTAAAAATCTTTAATTTTTTGAATCAGGTGAAATTTTACAAACTGTAAATAACATCGAAAGATTGAGAAGAGAACTTGAAGCAGCTGCAAAATATGCTATTGAACACCCTGAAAGTGCAGAAGCTCAACAAAGATTATTGAACTTAATGAAAGAAACTGATGCAGAATTTGATAAACTTGATAGAGTAATAATCATTTTCTCAATTAAAAGAAATAAAGGAAAAAAAGAAAAAAAAAAAAAAATCAATAATATTAAAAATCAACAAAAAAAAGCTTGTAAATGAAGCATTATTGGAAGGAGTTGCAAGTCACTCACTTGCAAGCTCTTCTGGAACACTTGCTCAAATGATTGCTGCAGCTCAAAAGGGAGATGTTAAAGGTTTAACTGATCTTTCATCAACATTTTTAGAAGAAGCAGCAGCTTTAAAAAAACGTATGTTTAATATTGAAAATTTTATTTTTGTTTTTTTTAGTATTTCAAAAAAATAACAAAATCAATAAAAAAAAAAAAAAAAATTGATAGTTGCCCTTCAAGTTGCAGATCGTACTACTGATAAAGAAGCCTCTAAAGCAATTAGAGATGCTCAAAAACTTCTTGATGACCTTCTTCCACAATTATTGGCTGCTGCAAAAACAGTTGCATTAAACCCTGATGATCCAGCTGCTAAAGAACATTTATCTGCTGTCGTTGCTGAATGGGAAAGTGCTGTTGCTAAACTCAAGGCTGCTATTAATTCTGCTCAAACTAATGAAGAAATTATTGCAGCTTCAAGTTTTTTTTTTTTTTTTTTTCCTCAAATAAATAATTAACAGATATGAAAAATAATAATTTTTTTTTAAAACAAAAATAGAGGAAACAACTAAAGGAGATCTCAAGAAATTTGAACAAGCATGTAAGAAACAAGATGCTGTTTTATTAAAAGAAGCTTCACTTTCAATCACACAAAATGTTTTTCTTTTTTCTTTTCTTTCTTTTCTTTCTTTTCTTTCTTTTCTTTCTTTTCTATCTTAACTTTTTTTTTTTCATTTCTAGCTCCAAGCTGCCAGTTCTGCAGCTCAAAGAGAAATTGATTCATCAAATGATCCTGCTTATCAACAAAAATTAAGAGTTAAAATGAGTGAATTACAAGCTGGTAATATTTTGAGAAATTTTTCTCTCTAAATATTATTTTTAAAAAAACTAACTCAATTTAATCCTTTTTCTTCTTCTTCAAGTTCTTCCTGAACTTCAAGGAAAAGCAAAAGCAGCTTTCATCAATCCAAACGACCAAAAAGCTCAAGCAGAATTACAACAAGCTGGTGAAAAACTTATCATGAAAATGTCTGAGCTTCAAGATATTGTTCATAATCATAATAAGAATGATAACAGCGTATTTATTTCTTTATCTTTATTTTTCACAAAAAACAACAACAAAAAACAAAACAAAAAAACTTAAATTCTATAGAATCAATGGGTTGAAATGGAAAAAGAAATTGAAGAAACTAGAAAGAAAGAAGAAGAAAAGAAAAGACACGAAGAAGAACTTAAGAAAAAATCAGAAGCTGAAAGACAAGCAATTATTAAAGCAGAAAGAGAAGCTGGTTTCATTTCATTTTTATTGATTTATTTATTTATTTTAAAGAGAATTTTTTCAAAATAAAAATAAAAAGAAAAAGAAAAATAAAATGGAACCTTTTATTGAAAAAAATATAAAAAAATAGCCCAAAAAGCTGAAGAAGAAGAAAAGGCATTCATTCGTGAACAAGAAGCTCTTCGACTTGCTGCTGAAAAAATTGCTAAAGAAAATCCAATTAAGGTTTAATTCAATTTCTTCATTAATTCATCACTCACTCAAATCAAAATTTAAAAAACTAAAAATTAAAATATATTTAGGCTGCAGCATTGAATCTTAAACTTGAAGCTAATAAATGGGATGCTCAAGGAAATAAAATGATTGAAATGTCTCAAAGATTAGCTGATCAAATGGCACTTTTATCTGAATTAGCGAATCTTAAAGGTCCAGATGCTAAAAAAAATCTTATTGAAACTGCAAGAAAAATCGCAGAGGTAAAATATTTTAATTTCAATAGTTGATTTTGAAAAATGAAATCTAATAATTCAATTATGACATTGTAGGATTCAAAAGTTATTGAAAAAGAAGCTCGTAGAGTTGCAGAAAATTGTACTGATAAACGTTTGAAACAAGACTTGTTAACTATTTCTGATAGAATTCCAACTATTGCAAATCAAATTAAAATTCTTTCTACTGTCAAAGCAGCTAACCCTAATGATAATGATAATGATCAAATGGTTTAATTCTTTTTTTATTTTATTTCATAATTCACCAATTTTTCAAATCGAACTCAATTTTTTTAAAAAAACTAAAAATTTGAAAAATCAATAGTTAATTATTGCCGCTACCAATTTAATGAGTTCAGTTAAATCAACAATTGATGCTTCTCAATCTGCTCATATTCGTTCTTCCTTTGCAGGTACAGCTACTGTTGTTACAGCTGCTTTGAAATGGAAACGTAAAATCAAGAAAGGAAATGCAGCAACAGACGAGCCAAAATCTCTTGCTTCTGTTATGACTGGAAAAGAAGATAAAAAGAACTAAAAAAACTCCCCAGAATTTTGATTCCCTATTAAGAATGTTATAAAAACCTTTTAAATCTTAAATATCTTTTTCCCTTTTTCTTTTTTGAAAAGCTCAAACAAAAACAGGATTATAGGTTGATTACTTCGAAGGTTTATTTATTTAATTTTCTTTTCTGATAATCATTTTTTTTCTTTTCTTTGTAATAAATCAATGATCCAACAATAATACTTCAAGGACCTTTTACAAATAGACATTAGGATCAAACCCAATACCAAACAAATCAATCATCTTTATACTCGTTCGATTAAATTCTTGAAGTTGAATCATTGAATTCTTAATTATGAGCAGGGTTGAATCATTTTTCAACAAGATTTACAAGTAAAAAATCATTGAGTCATCCGAAATCTCTAAATAAAATCAATATTTAGAGTGGATATAAATGAACACCTGAATATATTAGAGAATACTTATTCGATTTCTTTGGTTTGAATATAAGAAGTTGAGTATTGAAACTGATTGAGATGCTCTAAAGATATGTTATAGGAATGGGAGTTATTATAACATTCTTAATAAAATTGAGATTTTTGGTTTGAGCATGTGGCTCCAATTCAAACCCATCCAATCCTATAACTAATCCTAATCCTATCCTTCAAACTCATCGTTTATGAACATATAATCTCTATTACATTATAAAAAATATTGATCATTAAATGATAAATGAATGATTTTTTTTAATCATTGGTGAACATAGATTTACAATATAAGATTTCCCAATTTTTCAACATTTTTTTTAAAATATTTTGATATCAAAATCGATTTTGATTTTTAAAATTTTGAATCAAATATTCATAATTCTAATATTGTTTGATTAAAATTCTAAGCTCTTAATTATAAACTGAATAGTTTTATTTGTATATTAAGATTGCTTTGGCAATATTTCTGAGTAGGTTTAGAATTAATTGAAAGTGTAAAATGAAATATACATAATTCAAGTCAAACCAACTGATTCAAATCATTGATCAAATAGAAGGATTAGAAACAACTTGAATTTTAAAAAAAAATTATTCATGCTTAAACTTTTGTAATTATAACAATAGGAAAATGAGTTTATATATTCACCAGAATTGCTCTCCAGCTCAGCTACTGAAAGTTGCATTAGCGCTTTCTTCAGCTTCTTTAACGCCAAATGATAAGCTTCCTTTCACTATTTTACCTTTAACAGGTTTGAATTTTTTTCAATTATCAAAATTATTCTGCTTTCAAAATTTTAATAAAATCAATAAATAAATACAATAATAAATAGCTGAAATAGAAGCATCATATTATAATTTAAAAAGACAACTTTTATTAGAAACAAAAGAAAAAAAATTGCTTGTAGAAGTTAATTCAATTGCAAGGTTTGATTTGGATTATTTATTATTCAAAGTTAATTTGAATCAATGATATTAATTGGATGTATTTTTTTAATATTCAAAAAAGATATCTTTCACAAGGAGATGATAATTCAGATGTTTTAACAAAAGCAAAAGCAAATCAAATATTAGAGATTGAAGAAAGAGTTCTTTCAAATGAAAATGATATAAATCCTTATGAAACACTTTTGAATGCTATTGAGACTTATTTTACAGATTCAACACTTTCTGGAAAGGTAGATCTTCACAATATCTTATTAAAAAACATTTAGTTCCCAAAATCAAAATCACTTTCAAATTTGAAATTCAAGGAAATTAATTAATTAAATTTTAAAGAAAAATAGCTTTCTGGATCAAATTATTTGGGCTACATTTTTTGCCCATTTCAAATTTTATGATCAAAAAGCTTTCAAGAGATGTCAAGAAATGCACCCAAATATTGCAAAATGGTACGAAGGTCATGCACGTTTAGCTTCTTATGAAAATGCTTCTCAAATTTTTGAAAAACACTTTTTACCTCATATCAAGGTTTCTATTTTCTAAATTTCATTTTTTTTTTTTTTATCTTCTAAAAAAAAAAATTCAGATTGTGATTAAAGCTCCCAAAGTTGAACCTTTCCCTCCAAAACTTAACATTAACCCAAATGTATCAGCAGTTATTCAAAAAGAAGCTGAAATGTAAAGTTTATCTTGATTCTCGAAAAAAAAAAAAAAAAAAAAAAAAAAAAAAATTTAAATTAATTTTTTTTTTTATTTTTTTTTTTTTTTTTTTTTTTTACCAGAAAAAGATAAAAGAAACATTTTAATTACATCTGCACTTCCTTACGTTAACAATGTTCCTCATCTTGGAAATGTAGTTGGATCTGTTTTAAGTGCTGATGTTTATGCAAGATATTGTAGATTAAGAGGATATAATACTCTTTATATTTGTGGAACTGATGAATATGGAACTGCAACTGAGACAAAAGCTCTTGAAGAGGGTTTATCTTGTCAACAAATTTGTGACAAATATTTTGCAATTCATAGAGATGTTTATCAATGGTTTGAGATTTCATTTGATAAATTTGGAAGAACTACAACAGAACACCAAACAAAGTTCTTTTCTTTTTATTTTTTTAAAATTATTTTTTGAAACTATTTTTTACAAAAAAAATTTAAAAAACAAAAAAAAAAAAAAAAAAAAAAAAAAAGAATTGCTCAAGATATTTTCTTAAAATTAAATAAAAATGGATTCCTTGAAGAGGGTACTATGGTTCAATTGTTTTGTGAAAATTGTCAAAGGTAATTTTTCAATCATAATTCATTTTCTTTCTTTCTTTTATTTATTCAAAAAAAAAAAAAGATTTTTGTTTGATCGTTATGTTGAAGGAACTTGTCCTCGTTGTCAATTTGAGGTAAACAATTTATAAAGCATGATAATATTAATTTAATCCTATTCTTAATGGGAAAAAAAAAAAAGGATGCAAGAGGAGATCAATGTGATGCTTGTGGACATTTATTAAATGCAGAAGAATTAATTAATCCAAAATGTAAAGTTTGTTCAAATCGTCCTGTGATTCAAAATTCCAACCACATGTTTTTGAACCTCCCTGTTCTTCAACCAGAATGTGAAGCTTTTGTTAAAAAATCTTATGAAGAAGGTCAATGGAGTACCAATGGATACGCAATTACTCAAGGTTGGTTAAAAGAAGGATTAAAACCTCGTTGTATTACCCGTGATTTAATTTGGGGGACACCAGTTCCATTAAAGGGTATGGAAAAGAAAGTATTTTATGTTTGGTTTGATGCACCAATTGGGTAATTTTTTTAATTTATTTATTTTTGATTTTTTTTTTTCGTGTTTTCTTTTTTTTTCCAATCTAAATAATTAATAATAAAGATATCTTTCTATTACTGCTAACTACACTGATAAATGGGAATTATGGTGGAAGAATCCTGAAAATGTTTTTTTTTTTTTTTTTTTTTTTTTTT
>ERZ778024.3850-NODE-3850-length-10367-cov-7.912141_pt1 | contig 10367 bp, 9 predicted proteins | sample MGYA00375754_ERZ778024 | MGnify/ENA primary metagenome ERZ778024 (study PRJEB29350, sample SAMN05389827) | bioreactor metagenome | isolation source: Thiocyanate bioreactor | place: South Africa: University of Cape Town | collected 2014-02-18 ... | reverse complement strand
AAAGATGATCCAGATGGTCCCGACCGCGAGAAGGAGCAGCACCAGGACCGACACAACCACTAACCGCCTGTAACTCCGCTTTTTTCGCACCACTTGAGGTATGGCCGGGGCGGTTGCCGCCGGTCCCGGGTTATTTATGGGCACCTGGGCAGCCTGGCTGGGTGTTGTCAGTGGTGGATTAACCGGGACCTGCTGTACAACGGGCGGCGCGGACGCTTCGGTAGGCGGGACATAATAAAAGACCGGCTGTTCCGGCTGGACCGGTGGCGGGGTTACGGTTGCCTGCTGGTTAGATGAATTTGAGACCGGGGAGGCCGCGACCTGCCGGGCATAAACCGGGCTGCTAACAGCACTGGCTTTTGGTTTGGCTCGCTCGGCTCTTTCGGCACGCAGCCAGTTATAGGCGTTGAGAATGGCTGGGTCGTTCGGTATCTTGCTTTCCGCCATTTGAATACAGGTCTCGGCCTCGGCTAAATCAGATGTAGTAAAGGCTATCCATAACAAAAGATAGGGGTCTTTAGCCCCGGTCGCCTTCGATAGGGCCAGTAACCTCTCATAAGCCTCTTCTTTTTGCCCGCCCTGGGCCAGTGAAACTGCTTCGCCGAATTCTTGTCGTTCTGCCGAGTTCATGCGGGGTGGTATCCTTGATTAAATAGATAGAACTATAACAAAGTTGTAGTGATTAAATAATTTTAACTTTTATTTGAAGTGGAGTCAATACTTTTGGCGGTAAACTGCACTTAAAATAGTTGATAATTCTAAATTTATTATAAATTAAAATGGGCCCATATAGAACAAATCTCGGGTCCGAGCAATTTTTTACAATTTTAGGCGCGTAGCTATTAGGGGTAACTGAAGAATTGGTGAAATTTCGGGTTCTTCCTTGCTTTTAGTGGAAAGCTATTAAGCTGCCAAAAACCGGGTGCGTAACAACTTAAACCCTGCTCTGCCATAACCCTGACGTTTTATCAACTAAGAAATTCTCCTCAGGTAAAAGGTAAAATGTGGTTTGTCTACCTTTTATTTACGAGGGCAATTTCTTAAAGTTTTCACTAAAAGCAAGGAAGAGCCTGAAATTTCACCAAAGTGCGTGCAACCCTTTTACAAAGGAATAAAATTTGATGGGTTTTAAAGATTTAAGAATACTTAATATCTTAAATTGAGCTGAAATCGTTCTTTTTGACCCCAATGTGTGTGAAACTCCAGCACTGTGTTTTACAGGACCTTAAAACCTAACTGTCCACAAAAGAGGGAAAGGTTTCGAGAAGCCTGAGTTTTGCCACTAATTCTGGTAAATTTTTTAAAGGAATTGGCTTGATGTCAGCCCAGATCTGGTTAAAAGAGGCTATCCCGAGTTTAATTTTAAGAGTTTGAAGTAAGTTATTATAAAGAATTAGATGGGCCTTATACATTTCGTTGGGGAAGGGGTTGGCCTGCGAAATACCTTCAACCAGCGCACACAGGCGAATGGCTTTTTGATCCTGGTTATTTCTGGCCCTCAGGGCCGCCAACCCGATTAATGCCACCGCTACCGTATGTGGGTCCTGCACCTCAACGGCCATAATAAAACTTTGCAGAAAATATTCGCGAGATTTTGTTTCTTCATATCTTTTGTAAGCAATCAAACCAAGATGTGTCAGGCTCAACATCTGTTTAGATTTGTATCCAAGCGCCTGGCTGACTGCCAGACTTTCAACAAAACTTTCTTCAGCCAGGTCTAGTTTTTCTTCCAGTAAGAATAATACACCGATATTATTCAAGATCGCACAGATGCCAAGTTTGTCATCCACCTCCTGTTTAAGGGCCAGACTTTGACCGTAAAGCTTGCGGGCCTGATCAAAATCCCCCTGGTGCTGAGCTAGCAACCCCAGGTTATTCAGGGTTACACCAACCCCGATTTTATCACCCAGTTCCTGGCGTAAAAGCAGACTTTCGAGAAAATAGCTGCGGGCCTGGTTATATTCGCCCCGCAAATCTGTAACCACTCCAAGGTTATTTAGACAAATGCCAAGCGCCGGTAAGTCATCAATTTGTTGCAGGATATTCAGACTTTCGAGTAACAATTGTTCATACCGAATATAATCGCGCTGTTGCCAGGCAATAAGCGCCAGATTATTGAGACAACTTGCAATACCCGACTGATTGTCCAATTCCTTCATTAATTCCAGACTCTGGGTACTGTATTGCTGGGACAAATCTAAATCACCCAGGAAAGAAGCGAGCGCTCCCCCTGCCGCTAAAACCCTGGCATATTCAAGAGTCGAGGTTAAAGTCCCTTCAGCTGCTGCCTTCTCAAGCACCACTTCCACTTGCTGCAAACCTTCTGCTAACCAGCCCTTCAACATCCAGTAGCGCCAGAACCTTCCGACCATTTCCAGTTGGAGGATTGTTCTGGTAGAGGATTCTCCACACCAGATAAGGGCTGCCCGGATATTTGCCTGGTAGTTGGAGAGAAGTTTAAGCCAGCTTTGATCTGTCTTTTTCAGATAAGGTTCGGCTATCCTAATCAATTGAATATAATAAAGGGCGTGACGCTCTTGCAGAGTTGCAAATTCTTGGCTGCTTTGCAGCTTTTCAAGTAAATATTCTCGGACAGTTTCAAGCAGCTCAAAATCTACCTGTAGGTTTGAACTTTCAGCTATGCTCGGTTTGCGTTGCAGCAGACTCTGTTTAACCAGTGAGTCAAGTAGAGTGGAAACATCCTTTATTTTAAGGGAACTTTCTTTCTCTGAGCGAAGCACCTTATTGTTATTATCAAAATTATCGAAACAAATGGCCTCAGCCGCCTCCCCGGAGAAGGGGCCTCTAAATACTCCCAACCGGCACAATAATGTCTTTTCCAACTGGTCAAGCAAATTAAAACTCCAGTCAAGGGTACTGCGCAGCGTCTGATGCCGTTCGGGCAAACCTATGGTCTTACTGCTTAAAAGTCCTAACCGGCCACTCGTGGATGCGTTATAAAAATGACCGGTAGGGCTGGCAAAACCGGCCGTCAAGCGTTCGTAAATGGCGGCTGGTGACAACAGAAAACACCAGGCGGCGGCTAACTCGATAGCCAGCGGCAAACCCTCCAGAAAAATACAGATATTTACTATCGTTTGCCCGTTAGCTACCGAGAGTTCGAAGTTAGGGTCAGCCGCACTCGCCCGTTCGCAAAAAAGCCGCACCGCCTCTGACTGGCCTGGGGCGGTCTGAGCAAAACTCTCACCGGGCGAAGGTAATTTTAGAGGGGGAATTATTACGCCAAATTCACCATAAATTTGTAAAAGGCTTCGGCTTGTAACCAAAATTTTCAAACCGGGGGCCGCAGTTAACAACTCCGCTAAAATTGGCGCAGCCCTCAGAACCTGTTCGAAATTATCTAGTACCAGGAGGGCTAGCTTTGGGTGTAAAAAGGATTTTAGCTGAGCTAGAAGGTCTGTGTTCAGGCCAGGCTTTATACCAACACCAACCGCCTGGGCAATTTGGCCGGGAATCAGGGAAGGATCTTGAATTTGAGCCACGCTTACAAAATAGATGCCATCCTGGAAAGCACTTTGGCTTTCAGCCGCAACAGCCAGGCCCAACCGGGTCTTACCTACTCCGCCCACACCGGTTAGGGTCAGGAGGCGAACGCCCGTCTGTTTTAGTTGATTGCTTAATTTTTGAATGAGTTCTTCGCGGCCAACCAAAGAGGTTAATTGGGCCGGTAAATAAAAGGAAGACGGCTCGGTCTGGTCAGTTTTAGCTGATGCAGACGCAGGTGGGATAGGCGAAGGCGTAAGTGGTTTATAAGAAGCTGGGGAAGACGGGTTTTTTTTAAGTTTGCTCAGCGGTGGGGTTTGCCACTGCTCGCTAGAAAAACTATTTTCGTCAAGCCCAGCAAAAGCAAGCAGCTCAATAACTTGCTGCTGGAAAGTAAAACTTTCCCAGTCAGCCAGGATCAGGATCATTTCTTTAATATTGGAGGCGGTCAGAGTGTAATTGGAGGACCCCTTAAATTTGTGAGTAAGCACGTTCGGGTGCAAAGACATCTCTCTGGCCAGTTCTTTTTGTAACCTACTACTGAACCTGAGATATTCTTTAACCCGACTATGAAATTTTACTAAATCCAAGGCAACCTCTTTATCCAAGTGTCAAGATTCAGGTTTAAATATTCTATTTTATATTTGGCAGCCTTTTCAAATTTAACCGAATTTTAGAAACTGGGTTTTTCTTATTGCTTAAGGATAAATGCAATAAATTTTAGCCTCATTATTAATGAGGCCACGAGTTAACCAATTGATACATTAGAATGAATACTGGGTACCACGATTTTTTTCCTTAAACTGACTTTTCTTGTACCCTCGCCACTGAATTATTCCTGGCCTTAGCAGTTATTAAGCAGTTATTAAGCAGTTTTGTCATTTACTAAAGAAGGTTTATTAAGTAAATTTAATTTACTGGAGTTATAAAAGTATCTCCTATTTGCATAATGAATAAATTTTATGCTTCCTCTTATCAATCATTCATGCCTGCACATTTTCTCAGCCGATTTGAACTAAGAGGGTGAATTTTAGGTCGCCCCAAAATAAGTCAACTTTCAAAATAATCAGGAGTTAAAAATGCGGTATTCAGTGCTTGAGCGTAAATCTATAACAACCCGCCAACTTCCGCCCCAACATAGTAATGACACCGAGGGAAGCCAGTCCTCTATAACAGCCGAAAGTCTTAAAGCAACTGATTATCACAACTTCACCCCGGCGGGAATACTCCATCTGCAACGTACCATCGGCAATACAGCCGTCCAGCGGCTGATCGAGCTGCGCCGATTTAACGCAACGGCCAAAGTTGTGCAGCGTATGCCGACCAGTACGGCTATGGTGGCCGCGGCCGGCACCCCTAAACGGAATATCAACATCCGCATAGTAAAAAAAAATCGGGGGGAGACTTACAAAAAAATCCTGGAAACACTGGATCAGTACCACTCTTTGATAGCGGAACAGGTGCACCCAACGGTTATGGGAATTGGCGGCCAGCGGATCAAATTTTTTCTAAAGATCAATCAGCTTATCAACTATTGTGATACTTACCTCACAGCCCATAAAGCTACTAGTAGACGCGCCAGAGAGATTGCAAGTCTTCGCGAGCAGGCCTCGCTGGAACGCGTGGTTATTCGTACCCGCGCAACGTACTTGCAAAACCAGGCCAGGGCCAATACCAGCCAGCCAAATACCCTCCCCGACCCTCGCCCAACCTGGGCCTCCCTTATTCCCAAAGAAATGGCTACCCGCACCATCAATCTTGGGGTTAGAGGGGACAAGAAAACCGGTCAGGATAAAGGCCAATTAAATTCAGTGACAGCCTACAACCTGAAAGGAGGTCGTAAGGGTTTTTTCAAGGCTGATAAAGCAACCATGGATCCTGATGCTATTGATCCAGAAACTCCTGAATTTGGCTTAATCCAAAGCGCTGAGGCCGACCTGGGTTATGGAGTTTTGGGAATACCCAAAAATAACCCGCAATTTGCCAATCGGTCGGTTGCCATGTACCGCTTGGATCAGTTACTTAACGCTAATGTGATAGCCCGTACGGAATTTGCGATGAAACGAAGCGGAATTATTACTAAAGGTGGTTTTGGGACGATAATGGAAGCAGCCTCTGGCAAAAAGCTACTTGACCTTGATATCGCAGGGCAGGTCGTCAATAATGATCAACAAAAAGCTCAAGCTGCCCAGGGTGGCATGGCCAAATTATCTTTGGAAGACCCTGTTTTTCAAAAGGCTTTATCCAAATTGAATATTTTAGACGCCCTGGCTTTCCAAATTGACCGCCATAATGGGAATTTCTTCGTGGACATTGACAACCAGGGCAACGTCAAGGATGTAAAAGGTATTGATCATGACCTCTCCTTTCCTGAAAAGGATTTTGATCCAACCAAAAACAAAGGAGGGGAAAGTCACTTATCTGGGGTGCCCCGCTTTATTGATAAAGAAATAGCCGAAATGGTGCTGGCACTTCAAGATGATGATTTGCGGGCGATATTGGCAGGGCTTATCCCGCAAACCGCTATTGACAAAACAGTTGACCGTTTACACTTACTCAAAACATATATTCAGAGTGCTAAAGCTGCCGGTCGTCTAGTAGATAATCTGAATAGCTGGAATGCTCAGACGGCCGCCGCTGAAGAACCGATAGGAACTGGCAAGACCGGGGAGAATATAGGTTACTTGGGAAAATTGCGGTCCTTAATAAAATAATAAGCTGCTAAACTGCAAGACTTAAAAATGTGCGTATCGCTTAGTTCGTTTAGTAATTAGAACCATTTCTGATAATAATCAAATATATATCCGCCAAATGTGCGGTCCAGTTAATCTGGCCGAGAATGTGGTGGTCAAGAGGATGCATCGGCATCCTCTTGCTTTTGCCTCTCTTCCTTACTTTTTTATTTGCCTTGAGTTGCTGAAGGTCCGACCTTACCCCCGATAAAGTGGAGAGAAGAAAGAGCCGAGATGCTATACTTCATTTAAGGAGATGGCATCAGCTATGGCTAAGCAACAGCTAAAAATTACACCTGAATTTAAAGTCAATCTGGTTGAAAGTAGCGGCAAAAGTGTTCCTCAGATCGCCAGGGATCTGGGTATCTCTGACTCCATACTCTACAAGTGGCAAAAGCAGCTAGTCACTCAAGGTGAGCAAGCCTTTCCGGGCAAGGGTCATCAGATCCCGGCCGAAGAGGAGCTGCGGCGGCTTCGTCTGGAAGTAGAGCACCTACGTCAGGAACGAGATATTTTGCCCCGAAGGGGTACCTGTGGGTAAAGAAAGCGGTAGTTATTTTTCGCAAAACCCCAAAGGATGTATGCCTTCATTACGGAGGATCTTGAGGATTACTCGGTCAGCCGCATGTGTAGTGCGCTCAGGGTAGCCCCCAGCGGTTACTACAAGTGGGGACGACAAGTCCAGGTTCAAACACTAAGCCTGAGAGGTGAGGCAGATAAGGTTCTTGGTGAGCAAATCGAAAAGGTATTTGTAAGATCACGCCGGCTTTATGGTTCAGCGACCGGTAGCACCTAAAAAGTTAAACCGGGAGTTTGGGGCCGAGGCACCTAACCGTAAATGGGCGGGCGACATTACAGGCATCTGGACGAGTGAGGGTTGGCTATATCTGGCCGTCATTCTCGATATTTATTCCAGGTTAGTGGTAGGCTGGGCAATGGGAGCACAAAGAGATGGCAAATTAGTTGAAGATGCTCTCGATATGGAGTTACTCAAACGTCATCCCAAAGCTGGATTACTTCATCATTCGGATCGAGGTAGCCAGTACACTAGTGTAAGTACCGGACTAAACTTGAAGAAGCTGGAATTGAGATTAGCATGAGCCGTAAAGGCGACTGTTATGATAACGCTCTGGTCGAGAGTTTCAACGGTACCTTAAAGAGCGGGTGTGTAGATCGGCAAAGTTTCGCAACTCGTTCTCACGTCACGAGTGTAGTTTTTGAGTATCTGGAAGTATTTTACAATCGGCAAAGGCTACATTCATCTCTGGGCTATGTGGCGCCAGAGGTTTTTGAAAAACTAACGGTGTCTCGGTCTTTCTGATTCTCCACTAAACTGGGGCAAGGTCACATTAGGCTTGGTTTCTGACCGTATCTAATCTTTTGAGGAATTCCATAATTTCTTCGAGTGGTTTTTGTTGCCCCTCAAGTAACCATTTGCGCCAAATTGCATATACACCGGCTGACATAAAAGCGGTCCAGTATTCATCGCCATCTGCGGTATAAAACTTCTCCATTTCTTCAGTGAAAGCCCGCATAATGATTGGCTCAAATCCACGTTCATAAGATAAAAGTAAAAAATCTCTAACCGTATTAAAGAATCTCAACTGGAAATCAAACTTGACAGAATCCTCAGGATTTTGACGAAGCATGTCAAAGACCGCGGCAATCTTGGGTTTGTAATACTCATATAATATTTGCTCAAGTCCCTCAAAATTCCGGTAAAAAGCCATACGGCTCACACCAGCGCGACTACAAACCTGAGAAACCGTTAGGGCCGAAAGCTTTTCTTTTGCCAGGAGTTGGAGCATGGCGGTGGTTATGAACTCTTTCGTATCTTTTTTGACCGCCTGGGCGTGTTCAGTGGCTGCCATTACAAGTTCTCTTTCTCTGTCACTCATGCTCATTTATTCGTTGACTTTGTACTTAGGCTAATCATATAATAAATTCACATACGTTACAAGTGAAACATCAGTTAAGATGAGAAAGAAATTACAACAATGGCAAAAGAATTAGTTTTAGTAACAGGCGGAAGCGGTTTTATCGCCGTGCACATCGTGGTGAAACTTCTGGAGCGGGGGTACCGGGTGCGGGCTACGCTGCGCACGCTTTCACGCCAGGCTGAAGTCAAATCAATGCTGGTCCAGGGTGGAGTAACTGATTTTAAGGATCTGGAGTTCATTCAAGCAGATTTGACCAGTGATAAGAATTGGCTGGAAGCTGCAACAGGCGCAACTTACGTTATGCATGTGGCAGCGCCCACACCCGCCGTCCGTCCTGAAGATGGTGACGAGATGGTGAAGATAACAGTTGATGGTGTTTTGCGGGTGCTGAAAGCCGCCAAAGCCGCCGGGGTCAAACGCGTTGTCCTTACTTCCGCTTCTGGGGCAGTGCTGGCGGGTCATAAATCACACCCTGCTCTTTTCACCGAAGAAGATTGGACCGACCTTTCGGCCAATATCAACGCCTACCAACGCTCGAAAACGCTAGCAGAGCAGGCCGCATGGGACTTTTCAAAACGAGAAAACCTGGAACTTTCGGCAGTCAATCCAGTAGCAGTCATGGGACCCGTACTTGGCAAAGACTTTTCCCATTCCAACGAAGGTATTCGCAGGATGTTGATCGGCCAAATGCCCTTTCTCATAAAACTCGGTTTTGATTATGTAGATGTACGAGATGTGGCCGATTTACACCTGCTCGCAATGATCCGTCCAGAAGCTGCCGGGGAGCGCTTTCTTGCTACGGCAAACGAAAACATATCCTATAAAAAACTTTCAGAAATTTTACGCGAATCCCTGGGTAGCGCTGCCGGAAAAGTTCCAACAAAAGAGTTGCCAGATTTCCTGGTCAGATTAATGGCAAAATTCATCAAAGATTTGCGCATGACAGCCACATTCCTAGGGCAAAACACCGCTTGCAGTAACGCAAAAGCCAAAAAATTATTAGGCTGGCAGCCTAGATCAGCCCAGGAAGCAATCATCGCAACGGCAAAAACCATGGTTGAATACGGATTGGTTTAAGGGCCTCTGGACATTTTAGAAAACTTTGATACATTCGGGTAAAGCTTTGGTTGGTCCATAACTTCTTTAGATATAATATTTACTGAAACTCAACTAATTATGAGCACCTTTACTGATAACTCTAAATACTCAATAGAAAGACATAATAGAAAGACTTAATAGAAAAGGAAAAGGGACATGGAAATTGGAATCATCGGATCGGGTAATATAGGCGGCACTCTCGCCCGCAAACTCGCCGCGCTCGGGCACCAGGTATTGATTGCCAACTCGCGAGGTCCTGCCTCGTTAGCCGAATTGGCCCAAGAAACAGGGGCGACCGCAGCAAATGTAGAGCAAGCTGCCCGCGCCAAAGACCTTATCATCATCGCGGTCCCTGAAAAAGCGGTCCCCCAATTGCCACGTGTCATTTTGAGTGCTACGTCGGCTGTTGTTATTGACACGGGGAATTACTACCCGTCGCGCGATGGTCGTATTGCTGAGATTGATAACGGTTTAACCGAAAGTGAGTGGGTAGCACAGGTGCTTGATGTTCCCGTAATCAAGGCTTTTAACAACATTGGTTCGAAAAGCCTGGCTACTCGCGGTGTTCCGGTCGGCACCCCAGGCCGCATCTGCCTCTCGGTTGCCGGAGACAACCCTCGCGCAAAAGAGTTGGTACTGGATTTGTTTAACGCGCTAGGCTTCGACGGCATTGATGCCGGAACGCTCGCTGAATCCTGGCGTCAGCAACTTGATACTCCTGCGTACTGTAAGGATTTGGATGCAGACAGGCTTAAAGCTGCACTGGCACAAGCTGATGCCGAGCAAATTCCTGCCTACCGCGCCAAAGGAGACGAACGTGCCCGCCCTTACTTTACCAAAAATAGCAAAGGTTAAACTTTATTTCACGCATAAAGACGACCCCTAGACATTTGGGGTTTCTCGTACATCTCAGATAAAGTTTCCCTCTTTATCTGAGATCTACTCTTATTAAACCATCAAATGGCTGTCCGTCCACCATTGGGTAGCTGAAAGGTTGGTGTAATTTCGGGCAGTTTGTGTCAATATATTCTAAAATCCATTTTGCTACCGGACACATTTAAAAACTCCGTGGGTCAAGCGGGATAAAAGCCGC
>ERZ778024.3843-NODE-3843-length-10380-cov-6.171235_pt1 | contig 10380 bp, 11 predicted proteins | sample MGYA00375754_ERZ778024 | MGnify/ENA primary metagenome ERZ778024 (study PRJEB29350, sample SAMN05389827) | bioreactor metagenome | isolation source: Thiocyanate bioreactor | place: South Africa: University of Cape Town | collected 2014-02-18 ... | reverse complement strand
CATTAATCCCCCTTTTTGAACAAAAACCATTGATTAGAAATTTTAGAAATGAAGAAAAATGTTTTTACAATCCCGTTAGACTTGTTAAGCCTCCAAATTGAGTTGGAACTGTGCTGGAGAATGAACTAGAACCGATTGAAAGGGATCTATTTTCGATTCACGAAATAAATAAAGCTGTCAAGTCTAGATTTTTTTAAAAAAGGGAATACAATTCTGTCACTCTTTGGGGCTCTGAATCATCACATGTAATTCCATTTTGACCACATAAATTATTAGCTAAATTCCACCCCAAACCACTCTGGCTATCTGGTGTTAACGAATTATACCAATTTAACAACAAGTCTTTGTCATTGAAGTCCAATTCACCTATTTCAAAACATTTTAACAAGCATCAAAAGAAAGAGAAAAAGATGAAAAATAAAACTATTTGAAAATTGAAGTAGGCACGAAAGTAGCAATACATAAATGAACATTCTTCATACAATATTATCCATAGATTAACTATTATTACCTAATATTTTTCATTCATTTGTTATTCATTAAGATTTGTTGTTTAAGTCAAGTTTACAATTACGAACAAAGTGCAAGAGCGATAGTCAGTCAATCTTTTTATTTATTTTTTTTGAATGAATCAAAATAAAGAGGAAATAGCAAATATCAAAGAAGAATGAGATAAAAGGAAAACCTATCAAACTGAAAATAATTATCACTGGTAGTTTCAAAGATCGTGTCCTGAATTAAGGCTCTTATGTTCGAAGTAAGATTAATCAGAAAAAAAGAAGAGAAGAAAGAAAAAGAGAAAGAAAGAAGAAGAGAAGAAAGAAAAAGAGAAAGAAAGAAGAAGAAAAGAAGAAGAAGAAGAAGAAAAGAAGAAGAAGAAAACCTGATTGTTTCTTATGAAAATACTGCTCAAAATAAGCTCCTTAATAAATCTAATCAACGAGAGTCGTAAGTAGTCAGTTTATGATAGAGTTTTAGAAATTCTCAACTGTATTGGTTCGAACTTCAAGTCAAAAGGTATTGTTGATGATGAAAAAGGACAAAAGCATTTTCATCCAATTTTGTTTTGTTTGTTCTTGATTTCGAACCAAAAAGGTGATAACTTGGTCAACAAGTTTTCTAAACAGAAAAAACAAAGTTTCTTTAGATCCAACAGCTATATTATCATTTTTTAAAAGTTTTAACAAAAAAAAAAAAACAAAAAAAATAGACAATTACATCCAACAATTTCTTGAAATAAATTAGCTACATTAAAACAAACAGGTTCAGCATCTGACATGAATGAAGGAAAAAAACTTCATAGATTCACAAGTGACTCAAAGTGAGATCTCAGTTTATAAAGGAGACGAACTCAAAAGACTTACATTCCAACTTCTCCTTGAACACCATGCTCTTTTCTCGAAAGATGATGACTCTCAAAGGTTTCTAAAACTTGCAAAGTCGAAACTCCCAAATAATAGAAAAAGAAAGAAATTGAATGACTTGAAATCTATTTGAATTGAATTGAATTGAAACAATCATAAAGTTTTTATTCTTCTATCTTTGAGGTATCAAAGAAGAATGAATTGTGAAAAAATCAAAAAAAAATAAAAGTATGAAGAAGTAGAAGAAGTAGATAATACTCTCAAAGCCCAAAGTTAAAACACGAACCAGATGATACAGCACTTTCTAATGATTTAGATCTTCGAAGAGCAGAAAGAGTTACTCCTTATGAACTTGCCTCAAAAGTTAATATTACTAAACCACAAGGTTTCTTGTTGATTCTCAAATCCAAGAATTTCCATCAAAAATTTTGCAAGAAAGTTCCATTTGATTTCTAAAAATTTTTTCAAAGATTTCAGAAACTTGAACAATATCTTTCAAATTTCAGCAATCTTTTTCCTCAATTAAACTCGTTGATTCCATTTTGTCCAAAGTCCAGCAATCCAAACAGACATTGTGTTTCAGTAAAACAAACGAAATCCATGCAAAGACACTTTCACAATCAACTCCAGAAAAGAAAGAAATCCAATCGATAGAAACCTATAAATGAAAAGATAGTTTTGTAAGACTCTAGAGACAAAATCTTTAAGTGATGTCTTGAATATTTAAAAGCTTTTATTGTGATGTTGATTCAATAGGAAGAAGGTTCAATCAATCTCGAAAAAAATGAGATCCGAAGTCAAAATGAAAAAAATGAAAAACATGGAGAGAGGAACGGAAGGTCCTATGGATATTGAAGCCACGACTACCTCAACTCAAAGCTCAGAGAAGAAAGTCTTTGGTTTTGGATCTCCTCAAATCACTTTTGCTTCATTAAAAGGTTTCTTTTTCATACTTCTTTCATATTCATCTTTTATTTATCTTCACATTATTTTTACTTTTTTATTCTATAATTAACTTAAAAAATACAGAAGATGAGCCATTTGTATTCAAGAAAAGACCTCCTAGAAAGAATCCTAAAGAAAGAGAGGTTCTTCTTTATTTGATTTTATTTGACTACTTTTATTGTATTTAAAATGTTTTTTTCCAAAATTTTATTCCTTTTTGATATGTAGAATACAAGACAACAATATGATAGAAATGCTATTATAACCAATATTCGAGAATTACAACTTTCAGATGAACCAACTGATTATAATTTTGTCCCAGCTCTCTCAAAGAAAAAGGACTCATCTTTCTTATCTCGATTATCTAAAGTTATTGTATTATTTGATCCATATACGTTAATTGGGTATCTATTTCTTTTCTATTTCTTTTCTATGTTTTTTTTTTTCATTTTTTATTTTTTGAAAAAAAAAAAGATATCTCCAATTAATATTCAATGTTATATTGGTTGTACTATTTTTATATGCACTTTATAATGGATATGGAGCAATTTATAGAGATATAGAATTAAAAGTAGAAGAATATGCCAAAGGTTTCTCTCTTCTCCTTCTTTTTCATTTTTCTTCAATTTTCTTCCTCAACAATTAATGAATTCATTTTCAATTCAATGATATTTTACAAAAGATATAGAAGGAGAAATCCAAATATGTGAAAAGAATTGGAAAGATAATCGTTGTGAAAGGAATGAAAGAATCCCTGCAATGGAAAAAACATGCATTGGATGGGAAAAGTGAGATTCTTTCAATTTTCTTTCTTCTTTTTCTTTTCCTTTTTTTTATTTAATAATAACAATAATTTGTTTAGTTGTATGCGAAGAAATCCTAAAGAAATTGGATGGACCAAAATATCAGCTGAAACTGTTGCAGAGATTTTAAATAGTTTTGTTGAACCAATTTCTCTAAAAACAATGGTAACAATTTTTTTTTTTTTTTTTTTCCTTCAAAATAATAATAATTGTTTAACAAATTAAATTATCATTTAATTTTTTGAGAATGAATCTTATAAATAAAATAAAAAAAAGGAATGCCTAAAGAAGAAGCAATGCAAAAATATATTGATTATGTTGATGAGTTAGGTCAAAAATATGACAAAGCTCATCCAGATGCAACTGCAGAAGTGAACAAAGTTGTTCATGATGCTATTGATAATGCATTCAAAGGGTTTTAAAGATAGAAAAAAAAAAAACTAACTAACTTGTATTTCAATTTCAAAATTTAAAATATAAAGTCAATACATTCTTTTTTTTAGATGTCTATTTTCTATGTTTCTATTTTTCTATTTTTCTATTTCTCTATTTGTCTAATTTTGTTACATGAAGTTCTTGAGGGAAAAAAAATCGTTTATCAAGACACATGAAAGGATAGTGAGCAAAATCTAATGGAACTTGGAAGCCAAAATGGTAACGAAAATTCGGACAAATAAGATTCTTCCTTTGTTCCTCAACGAATAAACAAAATCGATTACAACTTGATTGATTAATTTTTTTAGTTGAGCAAACACAAGGAAATTTTGATGCAAAATTGATTGTTTCTGAAGTAATTGGAAGTGGATGAGCTTCTGTAGTGAAAATAAAATTTCCTTGATTAAAATAATTTTCATCATCAAATAATAAGTAAAGATATTTGAGGGTTTCTCCTAAAAAGAAGGATTCCATCTATACATATTTTTTTAAAAAAAATTAGCAAAATTGCAAATGGTAACCATTCTTTATATATTTGCATTAAACAAAAAGAAAACTTACTTTGTCTTCAAGTTCATTTGTACTCACATTCCGAACGTTTGCAAATCCACAAGGAACCTTTGAACTTTTATTTTATTTATTTTATAATTTACAATTTTCTTTTCAATTACTTTTTTTTTGAATAAAAAAGTTACTATTTTTGGAGTGATTCAAGAATTAGTTGTCCAATTCGAAGCCAATATTGATCTTTAGTTGCTCTATAAATATATAATACACTTTCAACAAATTCTGGTCTTAATGGATATCTTTTGTTTTTTGTTTTGATTTTTTTTTTTAAAAAAAAGGAAGAGGAAAGAGGAAAAAAAAAAAAAAAAAGAAAAAGGAAAGAGGATTTAAAAAAATGAATAAATGAGTGAAATAAAACCCTTCTCTTCCTGGAATAAGTTTGCCTGTACTTAAATGGAATGCATCAGGAAAAAAACGAACAAAATTAAAGATTCTTGAAGCTTCTTTGAGTACTATATTTGCCTTATAAGAGAAGTAAATGTAAAAGGAGAAGAAATAAAACAAGGGACAAAAAAAAAAAAAAAAAAAAAAATTGAAAAACAGGATTCTTGTTGCAACAATTAATTCTGAAACTCAAGTAAGCTTTTCATTTAAAATGAATAACTCAACTAAAAATTTTAATTCTTAAGTTTTTTAAAAAGTTAGATAATATTCAATTCAAATTCAATTTGAAAATTTTCAAAAAGGATCCTAATTTTTTTTTGCTTGTTTCAATCAAAGATTTCTGTTGGAAGATTAGTTTGAAGGTTCTCTCAAGTGCTTCAATTGATTGATAGTCTGAGAATTTGCAAAACATTAAAATAAACATCAAATTGTTCAATCAAGAATTTTTCAAGAGAGGAAAAAAGGAATTCAATATTATTGAAAAAGGACTTCAATTTTGTACCTACAAGATCTCAAGAACAAATTGGTTGATCAAGATCTCTTCATCAGTATTATTTTTATTAATCTTTGTCCCATTCTTGGGCTAGAGTATGAATGAATTCATTGCTTCACAGAAGGAAAACTGAAAAAGAAAAGCAAAATGTAACTGCTCTATTGGCTGTTCTTCAATTCTTTACAATCGCATCCTATTTTCATAACTCAACTTTAGAAGAGATCTCTTTGCCAACCTTTCTATTCTTCACATTTTTACTTTCTGCACTCTTATTAAATTACCTTCAAAAGTTTACCACTGGAAATCAACAACCTCATTTACCATCTTATCAGGTTTTTTTTCTTTTTCTTTTCTTGTTTTTCTTCTATTTATCTACCTCATTGTACCCTTTTTATTTGTTATTTTTAAAGTGGCCAAAAATTGCTGCACATTCAGTTGTAAATGTATGTTGTTATTTGAACTTTTATGTATCTTTAAGATATATTCCAATCGCAAAGTATTCTTTCTTTTTTTTGAAAAAAAAATCAAATCAAAACAAATAAATCAATTTTTATTTTAATATTTAGAGCAATCTTGTTTTTTGAAGCTTCTCATTATTGGTTTTTCTTCTTTAAATCTATGGATCAAATAAAAAACAATCCACTTAAGGTTAGATCTATTAAAATAGTAATCAATTATTTATCATTAAATAATTGATTAAAAATAGTTTCAATCTGCTTTAATGATGGTTTTTTCATTCATTTTCTCACTTTTATGGGACTTTTTGAGAACCATTTTCTATGGTAATTTCTTTTCTTCCTTCTTTCCTTCATTAATAATCAATCAAGTTGGTCAAATTAATTCATGAATTAATTAATTAATTAAAAGGGGATCTGTCACCAACTTCAATTATAATTGGTTATGTATTCTTAGTTTCTTCAATTGTATTTAGAATAACTGCGGATATCTTTTTGAAAAATATTTCTAATGAAATTGGTTTTAATCCCGTCTCAATTTCAATTTCAATTTCTGCTGGGTTATTATCTCCTCTCTCATTTGTTAGTGGTTTAATGGTGAGTTATTTATTTAAATTTTTGCTTAGGAACTTATTTATTTATTTTCTTTTCCATAAAAAAAAAAGAGTTCATCTTGGAATATGAGTCTTTCAACAATCATTTCAATTTTATGTACAGTGTTCTTTGATATTTTCACAACTCATATTTTCCAACCATTTTTACAATATGGATTTGACCAAACCTCAAGAACTAGATCTCTTACTTTATTTAGAACATGTTGTATTGCCGTTGCTTTTTGTGCAATTTTCACATCTTCAAGCTTCTTTTCAGCTCTTCAAGTTTCAGAAATTCTTACTTTTATTCTTCTTTACTATGGTTTTCTTTTTTCTTTTTCTTTTTTTTTTCCCCTTCATTTATTTCCTCTTTCTTTTCTCAAACAAACAAAAAAAAAAACATTTTTTTTTCTAAAAAGGAATTCTCCAACTTCAAAAATTTATTCCAAGAAATGAAGACTCTTCTATTTTGCCAGTGAATTTGAATCATCTATCAAAATTAAGTCTCTTTGATTACCTCCTTGAAAACTTAACAAAAGGATTTTTCAAAATTAAAAATTTATTGAAAATTGTAAACGACAGTAACCCCGAAGCTAGAATAATTTTAGCTTATTTGATCAGCTCACTTATATTTATGTTTGTTGAATTTACTTTAGGAATTACAAAGTTTAGACCAACTTTAATTGTCAGTTCTTTTAATCTACTTTTGGATTGCACTTCTCTTGTAATTGGAATTATTTCTTCAGTTTTTTTTCAAGAACGAAAAAGTAGAAAATTTTCGTATGGGTAAAAATTTCTTTCTTTGACTTTTTTTTATGTTGTTGTTTTGAATAAAAAATCATTTATTTTAATTTCCCAAAATTCAAAATAAAAAGTTTTCAGAGAGTATCTGTTGTTGGAACATTTATGAATTGCATTTCACTTTATTTATCAGTAATTATTCATGTACTCAATTCATTTTTAAAAGGATTTAGTGAACTAAATGGAGAAAAAATGATGTTGGTTTCAGTTGTTGGACTCATTAGAAATTTTGTTTCAATTATTGTCTTCTACCAAATGTTTTATTCAACCCATACTATCAGTCAAAGCAAAACACATCAACAACAAGATAAAAAAATTGAAGATCCTGAATCAATTCAAATTCAAATTGAGAATCCTCCAACATTAACCCCACTTAGATTTTTTAATCAACAAAGAAGTCCTTCTCTTTTAAGAAATTTTAGTTATAGTATCCAAGGTATGGATTCCCATTTTTATTTTCATTTCACTTGACTCATTTCTTTTTTTTCTTTTTTAAAAAAAGGCGTACTTCTTCATATTTTCACGGACTCACTCAAGAGTTTTGGAGTTATTGTTTCTCTTGTTGCCAAAGAAGAATTTGAATGGTATTTCATGGAATTCATTTGTTCGTTATTGATTGCAGTAACAATTATATATCTTGTATCTCCACTCTTTTTTGAAACTGCAACAATTCTTCTTCAAGCTCCCATTAATATTACTCCCCAAGAATATGAAATTTTAGTTTCAAAGGTATTTTTTTTTTAAAAAAAACTTTTTCAAAAAAAGGTTTAATTATTTCAAAAAAAAAAAAAAAACAATTTAGATCAAAGAAATTGATGGAGTTTTTGATTGTATTGAATTCAAAATTTGGAGCATGTCTCGTTCATCTCAAATCTGTACATTAAAATTACTCTCTAAACAAGATGCAAATCTTCAATTAATTTATTCACAATGTTTTCGGATTCTAAAACATCAAGGATTTGAAGATATTGTAATCCAAATAGAATAAAACTTGTATATATTATTATCAATTACTCAAATCATGCAATTAATCAAATAGCTATTGGAAATCTCAAATCATACTTCGCATATCTTTCCTCTTTGAACCAAAAGAATTTTCGCATCGAAAATGAACCTTTTATTTATTCATTAATTGTTCATCAAGAGATCAAAACCAAGACAAGAAAGTTAATTGTCGATGAAATCTCATAAAAAAAAATCAGGAGATAAATTCCAAAGATAAATAAGAAACTCAATGGTTTTAACAACTGATCAATAGTAATTTTTAGGTAACTTGAAATAATAAATCAAGAATGGAGTCCATGTTTATTGTGATTGTTATTATTATTATCCAAATAAATAAAAAGGAACAACAAATCAAAAAAAATTTTTTTTTTTTTTTTTTTTTTTTTTTTTTTTTGCTTTGATTTCAACAAGATTCAAAAGGGAATTTCCAATTAATCATTTTATTTTCACTTGTTCCCTTTTTGAATCACAAATAAAAAATCTTGTAATGGAACAAAAGGCGCAGTTACTGGCTTCCTTAAAGAAAGGCAACCTCTTTTTTTTTCTTTATCTTATCAACGACTATTTTATTCAACAAATATCACAACAATATTATATTCATCTCACCAGATTCATACAATGTTTTTATATATGGGGTCAAAATTAGAATTTGAATAGATTTGAATTGAAAAAAAGTTGTTTGATTTTTTGTTTGTTTGTTTGTTTTCGCCTATGCAAAAATGTGCCTACTGAAAAAAAATTTTTAGGTTTGTAGGATATATAAAAAAAAAGAGTTTGAATAAGAATAAATCAATTATTGAAGGAATTATTTATTTCTTGTTTATATTGTATTGAAATTAGTAATTTGTTTGGTTGCTTATTTTGTTTTATGATCAAAGGTTTTTAGACAGATTTAAAATTCTTTTTTTTTTTTTTTTTTTTTTTTGTGTGAAAAAATTTGAAGTGCCCTGATATTTTTTTTCTTTCTTTCTTCATATTATTTTTTTAAAAAAAAGAAAAAAACAATTATTATTTTGAAATTAATTGTTCAAAAAGAATTTTTTTTTTTTTTTTTTCCTACATTTCTCTTGCAAAAAATTTAATGAATTGCTTTTTGAATTTTTTCTTCTTCTTTTTCAAATAGATAAGGACATTTCCAAAACAATACAACTTCTAAAGAATCTAGTCCAACAAATTTTGTCAAAAGAAAATGATGTTGATGGAGAAAGGTTATTGAAGGACTTTTATCCACAATCTGTTACATTGATACTTTCTCGAGGGTAATTTTATTCTTTTTCTTTTTTTTATGAAATTGACTGACTTTAAACAAAAAAAATTATCCAGAGATTTCTCAGAGAGAGCAGCCTCACATGCCAGTTCTTATTTGAAATTTGTTCTTGAAACTTCACTTGAATGGATTTCAAGAGATATACTTGCATTGCAACAATCAACTCTCTTGGTTTTTAGAGATCAAGAAAATCCTTTTTATTCCTTGGTTTTTTTCTTTTTTTTTTGATTAAATTTGAAAAAAAAACAAAAAAACTTATCAAAATCAAATTTAATAGGAAAATAGTGATGATGAAGTCAAATTTGATTCTTTTTTTGAATCCATTTTGTTTTTCTTCTATTTTTCTTTCTTTTCAACAAATCTTAAATAATAAAAATAGGAGGAAGAATGGCATCCATTTGAAATTAATGTTGGTTTGTATATAGAACGAGAAGGATTACTTAAAATCAAAGAGAGAATGGCAAATCAAGAAAAAAAAATTTCTGTCTCTTTGTTATCTGTTTTTATTCAAATTATTCATAAAGTTTGTTTCATTTCTAAATACAAAAACCAACCAGATACCGAAAAAAAAAAAATTATTATTCTAGTTAATGCCAAATGTAACTGCACAATTTGCTCATACATTCATTGGACAAATAAAGACTCTTGTCCTTGAATATTTTAGAAATTTATCGGATAAAGAAATCAAATCTCTCAACAAAAAAGAATTTGTAATGATATTTGAATGTTTATCTCATTCATTAAATGAATTTTCGGAATCAAGTATTGAAGAATTAGAAAGTTTTAAGTTAGAAATGTCATTAAAGTGGTTCAAATCATCCTCCCTTGAAAAGAGACTTTCAGGGCTTGCCGATATTAAGGTTTTGATTTAAAACAAGAAAAATTTATTCTTTTTTTTTTTTTTTTTCATTCTCTGAAATTTTTTCTTATTTTTTCTTGTTTTTCAAAGGATGTTATTGCTTATGCAGAAAAGGAACGAGTTACAATTAAAGATGATATGGAATCAACTTCAGATTCAGAATCTCCTTACTTAAACATCTCGTTTTTTTTTTTCAATTTTTTTTTTTCTGACCAAAAATTCTTTAATAATCTGAAATAATATCAGATTTATGTTGAAATGGATTCTTGAAAATCAAATTTTGGAATATTTATTTGGACCTAATATTCATGTTGAAGTATTGATTCGGTCGACAGATGTTTTAAAATTCTTGAACAAACACAAGATCGGAAGAGCACACGTCTGAACTCCAGTCACCAGATCATCTCGT
>ERZ778024.3838-NODE-3838-length-10394-cov-5.844182_pt1 | contig 10394 bp, 13 predicted proteins | sample MGYA00375754_ERZ778024 | MGnify/ENA primary metagenome ERZ778024 (study PRJEB29350, sample SAMN05389827) | bioreactor metagenome | isolation source: Thiocyanate bioreactor | place: South Africa: University of Cape Town | collected 2014-02-18 ... | reverse complement strand
TTTTTTCCTCACTTCCTCTTCTTTCTTTTTTAGTACATTAAACAACTATTTCGAACTAAAGATCCAAAACTAACTGAACAAGTTTCAAAGTTTATAACAGATCAAGTAATTATAATTTATTGTCTTTTCAAACAATCAACCAATTAACTAATTAACCATAAACCATAAAAAGGGTGCAGAATTCTTTGCTGTTGAATCTAGGAGAGAACTTATTGGAATCGAAACTGTAACATTATTCTTCGATTTCATTTTTTCGTTCAATTGAGAATTAATTTTAATTTTCAATTCAGGGACAATTTGATATCAGCCTTTCAAATCCAATTTCAGCTGTTATTTTATCTGGACCAATTAAAGAAAGTTCGAAACTTAGTCATTGGCTTTTATGTTCCGAATATAATCAAAATGGAAATCATTCAAATATTCACTTATACGACTATGCTGGTTCTCCTATCCCAGCAATGACAAGAAAATTGGAAAATCCAAGTTTTTTCTTCTTCTTTTTTTTTTTTTTTCAAACAATTTCAAGCTAAAAAATAAAATAAAATAAACAAAAAAGTTCAAGGGAAAGTTCTTGCAATTCATTTTTGTCCAGATACTTCTTATTTCGCTACAACCATTTTTAATGAAACAAGAAAACCTGCTCCTGGTGAACAAGGGTTTGCTTTGCTTTATTTTACTTTATTTTTTATTTCAAATTATCCAAAAAAAAATTATCTCTTACAATTTAGTGTTGGTTCTATAAAAATTGGTGCTCTTGAAACTCAAATCTGGAATCCAAATACTTTTGAACTTTTATTAACACTCAATTCTACTGAAATCATTTTTGATCGAGACTTAATTTATTGTGCACAAGATTGTCTTGATACAAGTATTTTATTTATTTTAATTTTAATTTTATATGGATTCTAATTTTATCTTATTCAACCACAATTAGCTGCATATAGAAAACAAGGTGAAAGTACTCAATTGGTTGCAAAAATCTTAAGTCCTAAATCTCTTTCAATATACAATGTTGCTGAAAAAAGTCTCTTCAAGAATTTAAATTTTGATTTAAAATGTAAATTTCTTCCTTTTTTTTTCTCGACTTGAAAAAAATGAATAAAAAATGAATAAAAAATTAGCAAATGATAAACTTAATGTTGTTCGATTTCATCCTCGAGACCCATCAGTTCTTGCAATTGGAACTGATCAAGTTACTCAAATTTGGGATATCATAAAAGAAGAAATTCTTGTCAATTTAAAACATCCTTGCGTTTCTTTAGGTATTTTATTTTATTTTCTTTTTTTATTTATTTATTTTTTATTTTATTTATCCCTTTGAATAACAATAAAATAAAATACAATAAAGCTTTTTCTCTTGATGGGAAAAAATTTGCTGGTGTTGGACCTTTTAAATCTAAAATTAAATGTTGGGAAGTAAGAACAGGGAAAGTAATTAAAAAATTGGCTGCAGGATTTTCGACTCGTATTTTTTTTTTCTTCTTGAAATTGAAATAATTGTGAAATCAATTAAAATGTTATTGTAAATTAGCTAAAGATGATGGAAGTTTACATTATCAACCTCATGTTTCTTTTAATCCAAGAAGTAATCAAATTCTTGTGGTCAGTAGCTTTGGAGATGTTATCTTATGGAATTTTGAATTAGAACAAGGAGATGAGGTAATTGAGTTTTCTTTTAATAATTCTTAAACCTAATTTTTTTCTTCTTCTTTTGGTATTAATTAAATCATTAATTAATTATTTAGACTCAAACTATTATGAACATTGAACATAACCTTGAACTAGAAACAGTTCCTGAGTATTCCATTTACTTTCTTTTCTTTCTTTTTTTTTTCGTTTTCTCATTTTCATTATTTTCTTAAAAGAAACGGAGCTGCCAATGTCTCTGAAATGGTAATGAAGAAAGCTAAATTACTTGAACCTGCAGTAATTGCAGGTTGTAAAGGATGTACTTTACTTTTAACCTCGAAAGCAAATGCTGCAAAGTTTTTCTCTTTTCTTTTTCTTTTTCTTTTGAAGAAAGAGTTTTTAAAAAAAATTATGAAAATACAGATTTTCAAATGATGGACTCGTTGTATTAACTTATAGTCAAGTTGAAAAGAAGATAGTAGCTTTTCTTTCAAGAAATGGAGATCTAGTTACCAGTTTCAATCTTGAGAGCGAGTTTTCTAGTCTTCTTTATTTCTTTTATTTATTTCTGTATTTTTTTAAAAAAAGAAAAAGAAAAAGAAGAAAAAGAGATTTTCAAAGTGAACAAAAATTAAAAAAAAATATTTTAATTCTTAGGTTCTCAATTTGCTTCTTTTGAAATTAGCCCTGATGGAAGACAAATTACATGTGCTCATGGAAATAATTTAATTACACGACCAATTCCTGTAGATAAAAATGGAGATATTCAGACTTCAATTGAAGATCATAAAGATGAAGTAGAAGAAAAGTTTATTGAAATTGGTTGGGTTCCTCGTCATATTGAGAATGATCCAATGATTCCACATTATGAACATTTACTTATAATTGCAATTCTTGAAAATAATAGTGATAAAGTTAAAAAGATTGCTCGGACTAATAACTTAAATGTTAATTATTTTTCTGTATTAGATGGTTGGAGGTGATATTTTGATTTTGTTTTTTTTCAAATTAAATTTATTGACTCAAAATTTGTATTTTTAGTCCTTTAACTTTGGCTTGTAAATTTGGTTACCATAAAATTGTTCAATCATTAATAAAATGTGGAGCAGATGTTTCATTTTCTAGAAGATCTGATAATATGCGTCCAATTCATGCTGCTGCTTCCTCAGGAGATCTAAAAACAGTTTTAGCCTTGATTGAACATGGAGCAAATCCAAATGTTACTTGGGATCCTCAAATTGCTGAACCTGGTAAAAAAATACATACCAATATTAGTCCTATTCATATTGCTGCCGTAAATGGATTTGCTGAGATTTTAGAAGCATTATTAAATTGTGGAGCTAATATTGAAGCCAAAGATTCAAATAATAAAACTCCAATTATTTATGCTGCTTCCAATAAGGATAATGTTGCTGCTGTTCAAGTAATTTTTCTCTCATTCTTCTTCATTTTAATTGAAATTTAATTGATCAAATTTATTTTTTTTTTAAATTAAAAAAGGTACTCGTTCGTCGTGGAGCTGATTGTACTGCTAGGGGAAGAACAGGAACAACTGCTTTACATGAAGCCTCAAAAAATGATTCTCAAAAAATGGTTTTTCTTTTCTTCCTCTTTTCATTTCTTTTCTATTTTGTCACCTTTCCTCTTTTTTAAATCAATTTCTTTTCCTTTCTCAAATCTAGGTTATGTTATTATTAAAAGAAGGTGCAGAGGCAGAAAATGATAGAAATTCAAGAGGAGAAACCCCAGTAGATATTAACCCTCACTTATTTTCTAAAAAGAAATATGAACCATATTTGAGAAGTGATACCAAAGCTTTTCTTAAATATCAACTCAAGATGAAAACCCAAAGTTTCGTCAAATAATTCAGTTATTTATTTATCATTTATTTAATTTATTTTTCCATCTCTTATTCAACATTCTGGAGATTGTCTCAGTTCTTGGTTATCTCACTGAAAGATTTCCCTCTCAATCAACTTGGATGATTCTTGTATTATTGTTCGAATAACTATAAACTTCACATTTTTTTTTTCAAATTCTCTTTTTTTCCTTTATCCTTCTTTCTCAAAATTTCTTAGCTCAAGTTATTTCTTGGTCAATCACTTCACATGAAATATCAAAATTATAATTCAAATTGAAATAAAATAAAATAAAATAAAAACGACTTCAGTCATAACTATTCAGAATAAAATTCATTGATTTATTTCAATTCATCTTGATGAAAAAAAAACTCTCAATCATGAAGATCATGAAAATCAAAAGGATCGATCCAGAACAAAAAAAAAAAAAATTAATTAAGAAACCAAAATCAAAGTTAATTTTTCTTTCTCTTTTTCTTTTAAAAAAAAAGTTTTACAAAAAAAAAAAAAAAAAAAAAAAAAAATTTTAAAAAAAAAAAAAAAAAAAAAAAATAAAACAATGAACTCAAAGCTATTTTTCAACAACTTGAAAGAAGAAAGAAGAAAGAAGAATCTGAAAATTCAACATCATGAATTAATTCAAGAATTCAACCTTTTGATAAGATAGATTCCTATTAGGTTCGGGTTATTCTTTTAAGATTTTTTTTTTTTCCAATGAGGAGACCTGTCAGAACCAAAATTAGAAGCTGTCAAGCCCAAAAAAGGTCTTTTGTCACACTTTTTCTTTTTTCTTTTTTTCTTTTTCACTTTTTCTTATTTATTTTAAAAGAATTTAAGAATTTTAGTTCCTTCATTTCTTATTGAAAAAATATAATAGAAGACTCTCTCAAAAGTATTCATGAGTTGATTTATAAAGAAGAAGAAGAAGAAGAATTGAAGAAGAACCTAAGAAGAGATTTCAAATTTGGATTTATAATAGAAAGAAAGATTTTTGGGATTTATTGTGAATCAGGTTTTGTGGAGGATTGAGGTTGAGTTGGAGAGTTTTTGAAATATTGAAATATTGAAAATTGAAAGCTGATAAGGAAGAAGTGGAAGTAGAATCAAGAAATAGAATAGAACTAGAGAAAGAGAAAGAGAAAGAGAAAGAGAAAGAGGTTAGATTTTTTAGTTTTGTTTTGTTGGTAATTTTTTTTTTTAAAAAAAAAGAATTGAAAATTGAAAATTTTTCTTTTTAATAGGACAAGATTCTTGTCCGACAAGAAAGAAAGAAAGAAATAGAATCAGATCTTAACTTCAACAAGAAGAAGGAGAAGTGAGAGGAATCAAGAAGAGGAGAGGTGAAGGTGAAGGTGAAGAAGAAGGAAGAAGAGATGATGAAAAAGATGAGATGCTCTTTTAAAAGTGTCTTAATTTCACTCGTCGTCTCAATTATTTATACTTTATTCCTCATCGCTCTTCAATATTACTTTTCACATGTTTCATATTTTTCAAAATCTGCATTAGAAAGTGATTTTCAGACTCATTCAATTCAAGTGAAACAATTTCAAAAGGAATCAAATGTTAGAATAAAATACCTTGAATATAGCTCTCATGATGGCTTTGGGAATCAATTTCGGAGTTTAAGGAATGGAATCCTTCTTTCTTGGTTGTTAAATAGAACCCTTGTTGTACCACCAGAATATTCTCATCTCGAAGCTCCTGTCAGAGGAAATTGTTTCTCTCCTTCTGATGGAATGATTATAAGTCAATCTGAAATGATTCAAGGTTTGAATCCTTTTTTTTTTTGTTTTTTGATTTGAAAATAAAAAAATAAAATCATAAAAATCGTAGAAAATACAAACATGTATCAAAAGCTCATTTTTGAAGAAAGATATCGCTCATTCTTAGATCTTTTCAATTTCACAATCGCTCAAAGTAAGATTTCATTTTTTTTTTCTTTTTTTTTCTGTCATTAAAAAATCTAAATAAAATAGGATATGTCCAAGTGATTGACAAACATGAATTTCAATTGAAAAAACCTTTTTTGAGTGTTTATACAGTCCCTGAAGATTGCTGCACTTGCCCTGATGTGATTTGGACTACAGGAATACCATCACCAGGTTATGATTCAAAAAATCCTCAATTCAAAAGTATTGTCGAAACTTTCAAGGATAGATCAGAAGATGTTTTACAATTTGGAAGTATTTACCCTCCTGCAACTTCAAATATTCATTTTAATTATCCATTTACTTCAGGAAAACATTATCCAAAGGTTTTGATTTTTTTTTTGTTTTTTGGTTTTTTTTGAAAATAAAATTCAGATCTCTAAAAATCTCTTCATTATAATTATAAAGGAAATTTTTGAAATGTCAAATCCACCTTATAGAAATGAAATCATTCTTTTTGGAAAAAGAGTCGTTCATTTTATTCGAAAAAAATGGGAGACTTATCCAATCTGTGTTCACTTTCGTGTTGGAGATGCACATTTTGCAGAGGATTATGAAAAGACACTCGAAACTGTCACTTCCCAAGTTTTAAGCTCAACTTCTTATGCACCAAATAGGCCCATCATCTTCATTACAGATGCAACTGAAGAAAGAAAGGAAAAAGCTTTACTTGATTTTAGAACCTTTTTTTCGAGGGTGTACACAATAGGAGATTTTGGAAGCTTCAGAAGAAAAGTTGATAAAGAACTTGGGTTTCCTCTTGGGATCTTACATTATGAACAAATTCTTTGTGCATGTACTTCAGGTTTTGTTGGACATCCTAATTCGACTTTTTCTCAAAGGATAGCTTATATGATGGAAACAAAAATTTGTAATCGTGTAAAACTGTAATAATAGATAGATTGATAGATTGATAAATAGTAAATAGAAATGGAATCCATTGTATAAAATAAATTTGAAAAAAAGATATAAATTAAAATTTAAAATTTCAAGTTTGAAATTTCAAAAAATAAAAAGACTACTTTCAGGAAAAAAATAGTTTCTTTTGTATTATCAAGTAATTACATTTTGATTAAGCACAAGATTTTTCTAATGCTTGTTTTAAATCTTCAACAAGATCTTCAGAATCTTCAACTCCACAAGATAATCTGATTAAAGTATCTGAAATTCCAAGATGTTCTCTTTCTTCTGGTTTAAGACCTTGATGAGTCATTAAGGCACTATATAATTTTTTTTAATTGTGAATTAGTTATAATTTTATTGCCACTTTCAAAAAAAAAAAAAAAAAAAAAAAAAAAGTTACGGGATTTCTGATAAACTTTCAACTCCACCTAAACTTTCTGCAAGGGTAAAGAGTTTTGAGTGTTGGAAGAATTTTCTAGCATTCGAAATATCTCCTTTAATTCTGAAACTAATCATTCCACCAAATCCAGATTGTTGTTTCTTTGCAATATTATGTTGAGGATGTGAAGGAAGTCCTGGATAAATAACTCCAACACAATAAGGGGATGAAGAAAGATAGTTGGCAACTGCAAATGCATTTTCTTGATGTCTTTCCATTCTTTTTTTTTTTTTTTTTGAAAGTTGGGTTAATAATTATTTAAAAAATATTTTGAATAAAAAAAAAAGAAAACCTCAAGTGAAGTGTCTTTAAACCACGGTTAGCCAAAAAACAATCAAATGGACTTGGAATAGCACCAATTGCTATAAATATTCAGAGAAAGAATTAGTTTCCAAGAAAAAAAAAGCAAAAGAGAAAAAAATAGTGGATACCATTTTGTAAGAATCTAATTCTTTGAGCAAGTTGATCATTATTAGTGACAGCAACTCCCATAACACAATCAGAGTGACCATTTAAATATTTAGTAACTGAGTGAACAACAATATCAGCACCAAATTTCAATGGATTTTGGAAATAAGGGGAAAGGAAAGTGTTATCTACAACCAAAATGACTCCTTCATGAGAGTGTGCAACTTTTGCGAGTGCTTCTATGTCAACGACTTTGAGGGTAGGATTTGTTGGTGTTTCAATCCAAACAAGCTATTTAGGAAAAAAAAAAAAAAAAAATGAAAATATGAAATTATAGGGGTAATCAATTCAAAAGAAATAAGAAATTACTTTGGTATTTGGTTTGAAAGCTTTTTCAACAGTTTCCAAATTATCCATTTCAATAAATGTACTTTCAATTCCGATTGGACCAGCAACTTTATTGAAGTATCTATTAGTTCCTCCATAAACATCATTAATGGAAATGATATGATCCCCAGCTTTGAGGGTGTTCATAATTGTAGCAGTACAAGCGGAACCAGAGGAGAATGCAAAACCTTTTATTGACAATTAAAAAGGAGAAAAAAAATAAAACAAAAATTAAAGAAATGATGGAATTATAAGACAATACCATGTTTTCCACCTTCAAGGGTTGCAACAGCGAATTCAAAATTGTCTCTAGTTGGGTTTCCTGAACGAGCGTAATCGAATCCAGCTTTAGTCTCACCTGGAGCATTTTGTTGGAAAGTAGTTGAGACACTGATTGATGGAATAACTGCTCCAGTATTTGGGTCTGGGTGCTAAATTATACATATATTTTAATATATTTAATTAGAAATTGAGAATTGAATAAGAAATTACTTGTCCAGCGTGGACAGCGTCTGTTCCGAAACCTTTTCTTCTTGGGATTTGAGCCATTGTATATTTCTAATGTATTCTTATTCTATATTATTTTAATAATTCGTTAGTTCAAGGTATGTAAATTGAAAGATTTTATATTAGTTCAAATATTGAATGACTTGAATGACTAGAAAGCAATTCGTGGGAATATTTTTCAATTATGAGTTTCAATTATTACTCTTCTTTTGACTTCAAGTTATAGAATGGATATTATCATTCTATTTCATTATCTTTTTCAATTTAGAATTATTGGAATTGTAATTAGAATGAGAATTAGAATGATAACAATGTTATATTCCCCTCATTTTTTCGATAATCAACTAATCAACTCAAAAAATTGAAAGCTATCTATCAAATCATACAATTTCAATCAATCTCTTCACACTAAATATTTCTTTAATAAATTATTGATAAAATTATTATTAAAATCACAAAATTGGCTTGATAATTGTTAAATTTATAGAATGATCAATGATTTCAAATAATTCCCAATTTTCCTTCATTTTCCCAATGGGATTAGGATTATGAAAGCAAGAAAATTGATCAAAAACAGAATGAAATGAATGAAGAGAATGATATTGTGATAAAGTGTATTGTATTGTATTGTATTGTATTGTTGAAGTTAGAATTAGTATTAGTATTGGAATTGGAATTGGAATTAGAATTGGAGTTATAGGTTTTGTTAGAAGAGATGCCCACGAGTTCTGTGGGAAAAAAAAAAAAAATTAAAAATTAAATTTTAATTAAAAATCGATTCTGATTTTCCCTTTTGATTTTTGATTTCATTGTCTTATTGATTGATTGTAGTCCTTTAGCAATAGATAAATCATAATATCTTTTCTTTTTTGATTTTATTGTGGATGAAATACAATTTGATTCTTATTCTTATTACTTCAAGGATCCTTTCCAGCACAATTTATGATCCATTTTTGTCTTTTCTTCTTTTATAAATGGAAGAACAACTTTGGGAAGCCTGTTCGGATGGAAAAGTTGAAGAAGTTCGAAAATTAATTCAAAACTCACAAATTAACATTAATTGGCAAAATCAGAATTATACTGGTTGGACACCTTTTTTTGTTGCTTGTTCTAATGGACATATTGAAATTGTGAAATTATTATTAAATGATAAAAGAGTTGATATCAATCAAGCAAATAATAATGGTTGGACACCTTTTCATATTGCTTGTCTTTTTGGACATACTGAAATTGTGAAATTATTATTAAATGATAATAGAGTTAATATCAATAAAGCAGATAATTATGGTTATACACCTTTTTATACTGCTTGTGGAAAAGGAGAGATTGAAATTGTGAAATTATTATTAAATGATAATAGAGTCAATATCAATCAAGCAAGCGATAGTGGCTTAACACCTTTTTCTCATGCTTGTTATGATGGAAAAACAGAATTGGTGAAATATCTGTTAGAGAGTGGAAGAGAAATAGATATCAATAAAAAAGATAATGATGGAAAAACTGGTCTTGATTATGCAGAAGAAAATGGAAATACGGATATTGTAAAATTAATTGAATCATTTCAAAAGAATCCAAATGAAACAAGAGCAAAATTGAGAAGAGAATTTGGTAATTTTCAATAATTATTAATTTATTTATTTTCTTATTTATTATAAATATTTAAAATTTTTCTTTTTTTTAATTCAAAATTTCAACAACAAAATTTTCAATTATTTACTTCCAAATTTTTTTCTGCTTCTTTTCTCTTTTGTTCATAAAATAAAAAAAAAAAAATCAAAAATCATGAAAAAATAAATAATTTAAAATTTCCAAACCATTTCATAAGAACCCAAATGGAACAAGAACAAAATCAAAATTTTACTTCAAAAAAGAAGATATTGTTAAATTGTTAAATTACTTCAAAAATTTTTTAAAAAAATGAACTTTTTGATTTTGTTTCTTTTCTTCTTCTTCTTCCAATTCTCTTTTGTTCTTTTTTTTCAATCTTGTTATATTTTTTCAAATGATTCAATTACTTTAACAATATCTGTTTTTCCTTTTTATTTTATTTTGCATGATCAAGACCAGTTTTTCCATCATTATCTTTTTTATTGATATCTATTTCTCTTCCACTCTCCACAGATATTTCACTACTTCTGTCTTATTCACTTATTTGAACTTTGAATTTTAAATAATTTTGATTTGTTCAAAATCACCTGATTAAATTGAAAGTGGCATTTCTGTAAAGCCTTTATTTTTGATTCGAACTTGCAATTTATTGTTGTTTATTATTTTTCTTTATGAAGAATGTTCTAAATTAAATTCAAATTTAGATGAACAAGAATTTCGGAAACT
>ERZ778024.3826-NODE-3826-length-10431-cov-6.353990_pt1 | contig 10431 bp, 8 predicted proteins | sample MGYA00375754_ERZ778024 | MGnify/ENA primary metagenome ERZ778024 (study PRJEB29350, sample SAMN05389827) | bioreactor metagenome | isolation source: Thiocyanate bioreactor | place: South Africa: University of Cape Town | collected 2014-02-18 ... | reverse complement strand
GCGACCACCGAGATCTACACTCTTTCCCTACACGACGCTCTTCCGATCTAAATAAGTCATTCAATATGATTATACAATTATATTTCATTATATTACATCTATGTGCAAGGGAAGGAGAAAAGAAAAAAAAACTACTTTGCTTTGAGAGCTGTTGAAAACTCTTTTTCAAATTGTTTCATCATGTGAGAATGATTTTTGTTGTCTTTCATTTGGACATAATTATTTGAACTGCAAAGATTCTAAAAACAATTTTTTTGATTATTATCGATTTTAATGAGAAAGAAAAAAATTAAGAGAAAGAATTTTTACTTGATATTTACAATGAAATTGACGATATCCGCCCTCTAATATAAAAATGTTTGGAAAATGAAGTTTTGGATAACTTTGAATTCCTACAGTGACTCGATCAAGTTCTCGATAATATTTATACCTTTAAAAAAGGAAAGAACAAAAAGGATTAAAAACAGAAGAAAAAAGAAAAGAAAAAAGAAAGAAAGAAAGAAAATTACATGCAAACACTACGGTGCAAAGAATATTCACAATAAAAGATAAGAAGAAAAGTTTCATCAGAAGACAAATTTTCTTGAAAAAAAGATTTCATTTGAGAAAATTTGGAAATGTTGATTGAGTTTTTCACATGACCTCCTTCATATTCATAGTCAAATCTACAGTCAATTATTTTGACTTTCAAATGACCGATTGCAGTTGAAAAATTTTTGAAAATCCAATCAAGCTAGAGATAATTTTTTTTTTTTTAAAAAAAAAAAAAGTTTAAAATGAAAGGAAATGATAATACTGTTTCTGGGGTAATATGATTGACATAATTTGAAGGATTAACTGTGTAAGGAATTGTTGGTTCAAGTTCTTCAGAAATCTTTCTTTTCTTTGCATACAATCCTGGACAGCCCTAAAAATATTTGAATCCAAGAAAAAGGAAATTAGAAAATTGAAAAAACGAAACAGAAGAAAAAAAAAAGAAAGAAAGAAAGAAAGAAAAATACGGAGGGAAAGGAAAAGGATCTTCTAAATGCAAAAGGTGGTCGCAATTCTAAGAGAGAGCCATCTGCAGGTCTAAAGAAATGATTTTAATTTAGTGTTAAAGAAGAAGAGGAAGAAAAAAAGAAAAAGAAAAGAAAAAAAGAAAAAAGAAAATAAAAAAAGATGAAATGAACTTTGTTTCATTAGCTGAACTTAAAGATGTTTGATCTTTTGCACTTTCATCACAAGCCGTTCCATGATCCAAATTACTATATTTAGTTTGATTCTTGTTGTAACAATTTCAAACAAATCAAAGAGAAAAAAAAAAATTACTAAGAACCAATAATTGGCTGAGAGAAAGATTTCAAGGAGCTTTTTTTTCAATTGTTTGGATCATTTTTTTTTTCAAAAAAAAAAAAAGGAATTAAAAAGAAAATAGAATTTACTTGGTTGGACTATCCTCAAAATCAGAAAACTCAATATCTGTATCAATATCAATCATTAATGGAGAGAGTAAATTCTTCTTTTGGTTTTCAGTTTTTTTCGGGGTTGGAGTTGGGGTTGATGGAATTCGAAGAGACCAGAGCGCTTCTTCAAGTTGTTCAAAGGATTTTTTTGATTCTTCTTCATTAAGAATATTTTTGAGTTCAACTTCATCAATTAAATCGACCATTGAATCTATTAATATATTAATAAAATTAATCATTCTTTTTTTATTTTGAAAAGAAAGGGTACCTTGAAAAGTTTCATTTAATTTTTCGAGTAGATATTCTTCTAAACCTGCCTTGCGAAGGCACTCAAATGTATTTTCTGGGTTTTGATATTCTAGGAGAGTAGAAAAAAAAAAAATAATTTTCTGAAAAACAAAAGAAAAGAAAAGAAAAGCTACCTGCTTGAAGTATTTTTGATTCATTTACATGAAAAGTTGCAAGTTGAAATTGATTATTTTGAATATCTCGTTCAATTTGATTCATAATCTCAGATCGATTCCTTGTTTCTTTCTTCAAAGTGAAGTTTAATATAACGCTATGAAGAAAAAGAAAGAGAAAAGACTTAGTTTAATTATAAGATAAAAAGAGAAACAAAAACATACCTTCCTTCTTTTGATGAAATCACATGAGTTGAATCGCTTTGATTTGGAGTATATTTCTTTTCTATCTCTTCAATAATAAATGGAAGCTAGATTATTTAATATTAGAAGATCAAAAAAAAAGTTGAAAAAAAAAAAAAAATACTTGACTCATTTCAGCGTTATCGATGCGAATGAGATAAGTATTTCCATTCTCAGTATATGCTCTGACAAAGAAAAAAGGGATTGAAACTTTTTCTATTATTGAAAGAAGAAGGTTAATTTAAAGTGAAACTCCTTTTCATTAGAAAAAAAGAAAAATGAGGGGAAAAAAAAAAGTACCAGATCCATCATCATTAAAAGAAAGAGGTTCAGTAAAAACTCGATAATAATATTGACCTTGAGTATTTTTTGAACTTGTTTTTAAGCAATAACGAAATATTCCTGGATGTCCATCATATTTGCTTGGGATAAATAAGCCGCCCTAATGAAAAATATTCAACTTTTTGATCAAAACTAAACATTGAACATAAATTTAAACAAAACCTTTTCTTTCCCTCCGCAAACTGGATCAATAATCATTTTCGAATTTGTAAAACCTAAAATTGATTGAGCCTTTTCAACTAAGGTTTGTTTGAGAAGGCACCAGTGCTCTTGTTGTTTATGTCTTTTTACAGAAAGGGACTTCAAGAGATTAGGTGTATTTTTATCTGTTTCTTCTGATTGAAATTGTGCAACTCCGATTGTTTCTTTTTTACTTAAGTTGTAGTGATATTCATCTCTTTTTCCAATTACTCCCTCAACATTTTGAATACTAAAAAAGAGGTCCTCTTTTTTTTTGAAAAAAACAAGAATTTGTTTAGCCAATTTTTTCTTCTTTGGAATTGAAATGAGCGAACTTTGAAATAGTTTAGCTCAAAGAAAGAAAAAAAATCTACCTTTTTCACATTGTTCTTGAAATTGAGAAAATAATTGAGGGTCTTCTTTGTATAAACGAAATAAACATTGAATTGCAGTTGGATCATCTTGAGAAGATTTAGTTATCCATAGAAGGCTTTGATGTAAATGAGATGTAAGAGCATCAACAATTTGCTATTTCAAAAAAAAAAAAAAAAAAGTTATTTTAGAAGTTCGCTCAAAGCATCAAAAGAAGAGAAAAAGAGAAAAGGAAAATATGAAATAGAATTAACTTGTGAAGTTCCATTTTGTAAAAGAGAACCAAATGGACTTGGTGCTGGCTTCTATGGATTGATTGATTGAATTATTGATTCTTTGTAAAACAAAAAAGAAAAGAAAAAATCAAACCAAAGAATCCTGACTAGATGATTGGCTATCAGATATCTCATTTTGGAACTGATCGTCCGCTTTAAGAAAATTCTCCTAAATTTATTTAGAATTTCCTATTTAGAGAATAAGGGGGTAAAAACAAAACAACACAAAACAAAAAACAAAAATAAAAAAACAAAAATAAAAAATAAAAATGGCGGAAAAATGGTTGAAAAAAACCACTCTTTTATTGTTCGAACTTTTTTATTATTTATTCGTTCAAGCAAAGCAAACAAAGCAAACAAAGCAAACCAAAAACCAAAAATAAAAAATAAAAAAGCAAGACATTTGTTTTTTTTTGTATTAATTTAAATTTTATAGTTTCGTTATTTTGTTTTTCAAGAAGAAAAAACAGCAAAGAAGAAAAATAAACCTTCATCCAAGGCATGTCCCAATCCTGCCTAGATGAAACCATTTCACTCTATGAAAGAAAAAAAAAAAATGAAGAGAGTCAGACAAACAATAAAAAAAAACAAAATCTAAATTGAAAAAAAGATCTACAGGAAGTGAGAAGAAATCTATTTCAAGACCAAGTTTTTCTCTCCTTCTCCACTCAATATCGTCTCTCTTCTTGAACTTTCCACTATCATATTCTTTCTCCTTTTCTTTTCCCTTCTCTTTTGAAACAAGAACATTATCTTTGATTTCAGACAATGGTTCATCTGACTTTTTCCTTTATTTATTTTTGTATTTATGTTCAATTCATTCCATGTGCATTGAGGAAAAAAAAAAGTTTTTTTGTTTGAACCTTTTACCAGCACGCTTTTGAAAACTCATTATCTCCCAGCACTCTATGACAAGAAAGTTAAGAGTTGTTCTTCATAATAAACTTATTCAATATAAAACTCAAAAAGAAATAGAAAATGGAAATAGATCTTGTGTTGCATAAAAATTAAAATGAAACAAAGGTAAGAAGAGAGAGAAAGAAGCTTCAAGTCAAAATCTCTCCTTTCTCATTTGAAAAATATATAAAAGAAATGGTTTAAGAACAATATTATTTCAAAGAAGAGTATACCTTCCTTTTCGTTGAATACAAGGAAGTCTTGGTTTGTGAGGAAGCCTTTGAAGTTTTCTTTCTTTCTATTCTTTTTCTCTTTCTTTTATAGTTTTTTCGAATCAACAAGAAAAAAATTTTTTTATTTTTTTTTTTGTTTTATAACCTCCATTCCCCCTTCCATTTTTGGGAAGTTGAGTTCCTTTGATTTCCTTCTTGATGTTAAGGACTCGATTTCTTCGCTCTCTTTTTTTTTTAGATTTCAGATTTTTTTTATTCTCATGTTTCTTGATTCAAGTTCAAATAGAACAAACCCAAAAAGAAAAAAGAAAAAGAAAACAAAAAATCAAAAAAATCAATGAAATTCAAATTTCCCCTCAAAGTTTTCCTTCTTCAATTCAATTCTCTTTCAATCTCTTTTTTTTGACTTTGTTCTTTGGTTTATTGTCTCTTTCATTTTTCTCCTTTACAAAAACTTTTAATTTTTTTCTTTCTTGATGTTTGATTCTGATTCTTGTTATCATTTTATGATCGATCATTATGAAAAGAAAAGAAAGAAAAAAACGTTCCCCAACTTTCAAAGCTTCATTTAGCTTCAATTTTCCCGAAAAATTAATTTTTTGGCTTGGATAAAAAAAAATGATTCAATGATTGTCGTGGTAGAGGACAAAAAAAGAAATGAAAAAATTTTTTTCTTTTGTTTTTGTGGACGGGATAAAACATTTGATAACAAATTTCTACCCAAAATCACACACCCAGACAAACATTATTTTGTTGAAAAAGAAAGAAGAAAAAAAAAAATTTTTTTTTTTGACTTTTTGTTTTTTTGATTTTTTCTTTCAACAATGCATTGCATATGAAAAAAAATCGTCACTTATCATGCATGAAAGTTTGACAAGAACAGGAGATTTTTTTTTTAAAAAAAACTCTTTCATTTCTTTCGATTTGAATTAGCTTTCGATTTCATAAAAAGCTGTCGCAAAAAATTCAGAAAAACAATGAATCATTGAATCGGATGAGTGAGAAAAAAGAAAAAAATCGTGGCCTCAGAAAAATCTTGGAATTTCGGGATAAAACTTTTCTTGTCGGAAGAAAAAAAAAATGACTTTTATCTTTTTTCTTTCTTTTCTTTCTTTTTGTGTTTTTGATTCAAAAGAAATGAAATGAAAGATTAATTAAGAAATAAACCAAGCATTTGAGACAAAGAAAAATAAAATTAAAATAATGTTAAAAAGTGTTGTATTTTTGAGTGATTTGGTATTCCCAGTTTGTTGGTTCGAAAAAAAAAAAAAATTAAAATCACAAAACAAACAAAATAAAATAAACATGGCGGACTTAATATCCATCTTTTTTCTCCCTTTCCTTCAAAACTACCCCATTATTCTCACAGCCACAGCCACTTGTTTTGCCTTTCAACACCTTTCTTTTGTATTAGCAGCTCTCAACTTCCCTTCTTTTGTACTTTTAAAAAAGGAGAGTCAATTAGACTTTAGTGTTAGATGTGTTGCAATTCTTCATTGTTTATCATCGTTTTTTACAGTTCGTGGTTACTTATTCCCAACCGGAGAAATCTCAACAGACTTATATGTCCCTGATCCTTATGCTCACTTTTTTTATTGTTTAACAACTGGATACTTTCTCTGGGATATCTTTGTTTCAATATATTATCGTTGGGGACCTGGATTTATTTGTCATGCATTTTTAAGCTTTGGAGTTTTTTATTTTGGACTCTATCCTTTTTGCCAATTTGACATGAGATACTTTCATGGAGTTTTTGAAATTTCAACGATATTTTTACATTTAAGAGAAGTACTCCCATTAATTGGAAAGGAAAACTCCATCTTTTATAAATTATTTGGAGCAACTTTTGCAGTTACTTTCTTTTTAATTAGAATTGTCTTTGGATTCAAAACATCATATGAGTCTTGGATCAAAGTTTTGAACCTTTTTTCACAAGGAACTTATCATTCAAGTTTTGTTCTTACTTATTTTCTTGTAGCTAATGGAATTTTAATGTCTTTACAAGTTTATTGGTTCTTCCTTCTATTAAAAAATATCTTTGGACATACAAGTGTAGCTGAAGAGAATCTTGATGCAAGAGGAAATGAATTACCTCCGGATCAAAAGAAAAAGAAAAATTAATAATTTTTGATATAAATAAAGATGATTCATTGATTATTCTATTTCCATTTTTATTTTATTTTATTTCTATTTTTATTTTTAATTTTCTCTTTTTTTTCTTTTTTTTTTGTGATTGTCTCTAAAAAATAAAAAACCACAAAACCAAAAAAAAAGAAACAAAAAAAAAAAAGTAAATAATTTAATTATAAACACATTTGATACAAAATAATAACAGGTTTTTTTTTTTCATTTTGAACCTTCATTTTTTCTGGAATATCTTTTTCTAATGTCCATTAAAAATTTTTCATAAGTTCTTTGAACAGTTGAATTAAGAATTCCTTGTTTCTTGAAGAAGCCTCTAGAAAATGAAAAGGGATGATATCTATGAATTACAAAGTTATTAGGAAGTACATAAAACTTAAATTTCGCATATTGAAGTTCTGTCATATGACTCCTCTTATTAAAACTATAACCTCGAAAGCTTTCATCAAACTTTGGAAAGATTGATCTCTTAATTATTAAATATGGTTCAAAAAATCGATCTAACTTAGGTCCTAAATTAATTGAATAAGGTTCTTCTGCTCTAAACCATTGAGGGTAATTTGCTTTCCCTTGAATTTCACTAATTTTGAGATGATAAGTTTCTACTTTTCCTTGACACCAATGCTCAACTTTTTTTGGATCTATCTTTTTTAAAACTATTTTGGAATGATATGGTACAATTAATAAATCAGCACAATATTCATCAAGTTGAGATCTTGTAAGAAATGTTGTAATATTAAGTTCATCAAGTGTTTCAAATGCAGGGATAATAAATCCAACAGAACTTGATTTTGAAAGAGAAGTTAAATAATTATACATTTTAGGGGAAGTCAGTTGTTGATGCATGTTTGCTGAAAGTAAGAAATCAGAATCAAGACTAAATACAAATTCTGTCGAAGCTTGCTCCAAAGCTAAATTTCGTAACGAGTTCATTGGGAATGCAAAATCATAAGGGTTGAATTTTTCAGGATACCTATTATTCCATGATTCTTCATCTCCTTTATCAAAAGAATTCTCTTCTTTTGGTGACATTGTAAATCCTTGCCCAAATAGAAGTGAAATATCAAGTCTAACTTTTGGATTAGAATCTTCTACTTCAACAAAAAATCCTGTTAGAATATCTTCAAGTTGAGGAATAGTGAGTGGATTTTGAACATAAACTGCTAAAGAAATGACTCCATCCCAACCACGAGCAATATCAAGGATATTTTCTAACTTTGAAAGAGAGCAAAAAGTTAATATCGTAATATCAGAATATCTCCTTGATCTTTTTGACTCTAAATATTTTGGAATAGTTAAATACTTTAAAGGCTTTCCAACTCCAACTCCATTTGGTTCAGCTTGAAACTTGAACTTTTCTCTTTTTTTTCTTTCAAGGAATGAGTTTGGAAAGAGAGTAGCAAGATCTTTTTTAACATGAGGGTGATGGTTGTTTTTTCCTAATTGTTGGAGATGGTACTCTTCTGAGTCAATAATTTTTGCAAGTGCTAGGATCCAAGAAAAAAAGGCTCCAATAAATGTGATAGAGAGTAACGCAAGAGCAATCAAAATGATATTCTTTTTTTTATTTCTCATATTTTCATAGTTGAATAGACAGAAAGGGGAAGAAGAAGAAAAGTTGAAAGAAAAAAAAAAGAAGGAAGAGAAGAGAAAAAGAACAATAAAGAAGAAGAAGAAGAATAGAAAGAAATAAAAAAAGAATAGAATGTAATAGAAATAGAAATAGAAAAATGGAATTTCTAAACGTTTTCAACAGTATTAATGGTTAACTAACGTAAAATGAAGAAAAGGAAAAGAATAGGAGGAAGAAAAGAAAAGAAAAAAAGATAAAGTTTGACTTAAAATTATCAAGTTCGATCTTTTTTTCTTTCATTGGTTAGATACTTACTTTTTGACAATTAACTATTCCTTTTTAAGAACAAAATTAACAAAAGAAGCTAAAAGTCCTCTGAATCACTCTGAATCACCTATATTTAATTTATTCAAAGGTTTTTGATTCTTTTGTTCTTGAGAAGAATCAAAAACTTTTGAAACAAAAAAAAAAAAAAAAAAAAGACAACAATATTAAAAAAAAAAAAAAAAAAAAAACCTCCTGCAATTAATTTCTCTTTTTCTTCCATCCAAGATTTTTTTTTCTTTGTTGATCAATCTCCGTTTTCCCAAGTGGTTCCAAAATGTTAGCTAATTAACTCCCTAATCTTATTGTTTTTATTTCTTCATTTGAATAAAAAGAGAGACTTGTTTACTATTAGATTTTTGGTAGTTTACCAAGATTTTTTGATTTATTTATTTTTTTCTTTGATCCAAAAAAAAAGTGACAAAAAAAGTTCAAAAAAAAAAAAATGGCCAACTCGGTTTCTTTTTCTCTTCTCTCAATATTTATTTGTATTAGCATAATGTTTTTTTAAAACTTTCCTTTGTCTTTCTTTTTTTATTTTACAATTTAGCTTCCTCCAGGATGGCAAGATTTTTTCAATTCAATTTATTTTTATTTCATTTCAATTCATTCATTATTTATTATTTTTCCAACAAACTTTTTTTTATTTTTTATTTTTCAAAAGGGTTAAAAAAATGTCTCAATCTCGTGGAGTTGAGTATTATTTTAATACCCAAACAGGAGAAAGTCAATGGGAACCTCCTTCAAATCAAAGAGAAGAAGTTAGAGCATCACATATTCTTGTAAAACATGCTGGAAGTCGAAGACCTAGTTCTTGGAAAGAACAAAATATTACAAGAAGTCTTGATGAGGCAAAACAAATCCTTAGAAGTTGGAATTATTAATTATTTTGTTATCTTTGAAAGCAAAACAAAACAAAAAACATAATTTAATTCAGCATTTGAGGATCAAATCAGAAATGGAGGTGCAGATTTTGCAACTATAGCATCAGCACAAAGTGATTGCTCAAGTCATTCAAAGGGAGGTGATCTTGGATTTTTTGGAAGAGGTCAAATGCAAGGTTATTATTACCTTTTTTTTTTTTTTTTATCCTTCAAACTTAGCTAACTTTTTCTTTTTTTCTTTAATAGCTCCCTTCGAACATGCTACGTAAGTATTTGAATTACAAAACAATTTTTTCTTTTCTTTTTCACCTCAAAACAACAACAACAAAAAAAAAAAAATTACAATAAGATTTTCGCTCAATGTTGGAGAAATGAGTGGAATTATTGAAACAGATTCAGGTGTTCATTTGATTTTGAGGACTGCATAAACTATAACTCTTCATAATTTTCACAAAACAAAACAAAACAAAAATGGAAAACAACTTTTAACTTTTATTCCCGAACAAAAGAAATGAATCATTCTCAAGTTCTTGTTTTTTTGAAAAAAAAAAAAGAAAAAGAAAAGAAAAGAAAAGAAATTTTAATCGAATCAAGTTGATGAATTCAGTTTGCAGAGCAACAAGGAAATTTATTTATCCATAAGTTTTTTATTATGAGAATTTGAACTTTGTTCGAATAAGTCTGGATACTTATTAATAATCAATGAAACTAAACTAAAATGAAAAGAATAAAAAGAAGTGAAGATGAAGTAAAGAACAAACAAACAACATAATGGGCTCACTTCATTGATTAATTAATCAATAATTGTTTTGTTGATTGCTTATTGTTTCAGGCTGGAAAAACCAAAATGGAAAATTTTCAATCAATAAACTGTTTATAAAGGATAATTAATCGCAAAGAGGCTTCACTTCAAATTCAAAAACTTTAAAATTATTCAAACACTATCAAGAGAAGTTTTTTCAACAAAAAGAAAGTTCTTTTACAAAAAAAAAACTCGAGTTATTATTCATTTGTTAGAAAAAATAACTTTGGTCAAAACAATTCCAACTCAAACCGCAAAATTAATTAGTAATTTTTTTTTTTTTTTTTTTTTTTTTTTTTTTTTTTTTTTTTTTTTTTT
>ERZ778024.3822-NODE-3822-length-10434-cov-50.840640_pt1 | contig 10434 bp, 14 predicted proteins | sample MGYA00375754_ERZ778024 | MGnify/ENA primary metagenome ERZ778024 (study PRJEB29350, sample SAMN05389827) | bioreactor metagenome | isolation source: Thiocyanate bioreactor | place: South Africa: University of Cape Town | collected 2014-02-18 ... | reverse complement strand
ACAATGTTCATCACTTCTACCACAATAACCATACTTTGATAAACATTCACCATAGCTGCATTGTCCACCTTTACCTTTGAATCCAACATCTTCACTAGAACTATAACCAAAATCTTTCCAGCACGGTCCACCGAGACAACCTTTCCCACAATGTTCCTCAGTTTTACCACAAGAACCATACTTTGATAAACATTCTTTTGGTGAACAATAAGCACCTGTTTTTCTAAAATGATATTGTCGTTTTCTCATCGACGATGATGTTAATTCATTTGACTTTCCATCGATAATCATTATACTGATACAAACAATAAGAATTGTGTTAAGATTCATGGCTATAAAACAAATCTATATACATACACGCGTATATATACGACAAGTTGACAAAGAAAGAGTGAAAAATGACGTAATCACGCGTGATTTGACCTCAAGATATGTCCTTACAGTCTTCGTCGATGAACATGAAAAAAAACTCGAATATATGTCAAAAAATTTTATTTATTGAATTGTTAGATACATATACAGATTGAGATATTAATTATTCAAAGCAGGGTCCATCCTCACAACCATCACCACAATATTTATCACCTATTCCACAATGACCAGACTTCGATAAACATTCGTTATGCCCACATGTTGGACCACGTTTGTATCTACGATGTTTACCTGTATCATCTTCAGAACTTGACACAACTGAACCGCATGGACCACCTTTACAACCTTCACCACAATGTTTCTCCGTTCTACCGCAATAACCATACTGTGATAAACATTCACCAGGTGCACAAATATCATCACCAGCTAGATTATCTGACGGATCATAGTAACATGCTCCAGCTCGACAACCTTTACCACAATGTTCAGCTGATGCACCACAATGACCATACTTCGATAAACATTCACCAGGCGGACAATTACTTCCGTGATTCTTTCGTTGAATTTGTCGTTTTCCCATGTTTCCATCGACCAATATTATGCTGATACAAACGATGACGATTGTAAGAATTGAAATTGTGTTAAGATTCATGATTATAAAGACAAATATGTATATGCACGTGTATATATACAATCTTATGTGCAGAAAGAACGAAGGAGAGAGAGAGATGTGATAGAGAACAACATTTATTTCAAAAGAAAAAGATGTACACATTGTAGTCGAAAACTTTCTTTCGGTATATAGAATAGAAAGAGTTTGATTTAAACAAAACGCCAGTTGATTGGAATACGTCCTTGATTTGGATCACCGATCTGATTGAATGCAGCTGGACTTAAATCGAGATCACCCTACGGAAAGAAATCACGTAATCGATGAGAAAAAAAACATGTTTAATATACTTACGCTTTGACAAACAGGACAACGATCAACAACTCGAACAGTGACGGAACCTCGAGGACCGTTGACTGCAATTGATCGTCCACAAAGATTGTTATTATTTGGATTTCCATTTGGTGTTTGAGGATCAAAATCAGGTGCAGCCATAGCAGCAACAAGTTCACCACCATTACTGTAGATTCCACATGCACCAAGTCCAGCTAATTAAAATTTAATTCTTAGTATATTTCATTGAAAAAAGTCTTTCTACTTACGATCATAATAAGTTCCTTGGCCCTGTCGATCACCACTGCCTGTTGGTGGTGGTTGTGGATTGCCACCGCCTCGGCATGGTCCACCTTGACAACCTTCACCACAATAGTCATCAGTCGTGCCACAATAGCCCCATTGCGATAGACACATGCCTTCAGGACAATTGGTTGATCGAGAGTTAATTACATGTCCACGCATGTACTGATTTAATAATCGTCGTTGTCTTATTATTGGAGAATCACCATATTGTGCGTGAATCGAACCAATAATAACAAGACAAACAAAACCGATAATAGTTAAATATTGAACCATTTTTAAAAAAAAACGTATCTTCTCTGCACTGACAATCTCATATTTATACTATTACTATACGTGATGGTAAGTCCCACTAATCAAAGTACACCTACCTGTACGTAGGTTGCGTGTTCCCCACTATACTAAACAGAACGAATAAACTAATTATCCGTAGGAGGACACCTTGTTGCTTTCGCATGAGTCATGACAACAAAAAAATACCTGAATAGATATTAACAATTTATTTATTTATTATGAACAAAACAAAACAAATTGATTTTTCTAAGCAAATTCCCATGTGATTGGAATACGCCCGTCATTTTTATCTCCAATTTGACTGAACGCTGCTGGACTTAAATTTAAATCACCCTAAAAACAAAACAAGAATGTATACATTGAATGCTCGACTCGAAAACGACTTACACTTTGACAAGTCGGACATCGATCGACGACTTCAACAGTCACTGAACCAAGAGTACCTGCGACTAAAATACGTCGACCACAGAGTTTATTCTTATTCGGATTCTTTCTCGGCGTATATTGATCGAAATCAGGAGCCGCCAAACCAACAATAAGATCACTTTCATCATGATAACCTCCACATGCACCCAGTCCAGCTATACGTAATTCAAATTAATGTACGTAGAAAAAAAAACAAATCAAAATTTATTCACTTACGAATAAAATATGTTCCTTCGCCAGAATAACTTTGAACAATAGAGAATAAAGCAATAGCAATGAAATTAAGAAAAACAATGTATTGATTCATGATATAATGAAGATGAACAGCTCATCTTTGTCATATTTATATCGGTCAAACACAATAGTCCGGCAATGCAATGCATAAGAAAAAGAAATTTGATTGATTTTTACTCGATAAACTTTGTCTAAAAATAGAAGGAAAAAGAAGAAAAAAGTGTAATTTTATATGCCGCCGTCCTCTGTGAACTCTGTTGGTGACAACACGTGACGGTTTTTTACGTTGCTTAAATTTCTTTGTATAAATACAGGAGGAAAAAAGTCACTTTCTTCATTCAACAAATACAAAACAAAATGAGTACGATTTACTTATTAAACCGTTGTTATTCATTATGAATTTCTCTTTAGATTCCGTTACAAACAAAATTGAAGAAAAAACCGGTATGGACATCAATCGAGATGGTCATATTGGTGGAGGTGGTATGATGGGTCAAGCTGAAAAAGCTACACATTGTGATATTAATCATGATGGACATATTGGTGGACGTCCACATGCAGGAGGTGCAGGTAAATAAACTTCTTTTTGTTTATAATAAAGAAAAATGTTTGTAATCAATAGGTATCATCGGCAAAGCAGAACAAATGACACATATGGATTTGAATGGAGATGGTCGTGTTGGTGGTGGAGCTGCACATCATAAGCATTAACTGATTTTTCGGAAAAAAATGTACATTAATTTTGTATAAATAAATACTTTTGAAAAATTGATTGATTGAAGTAGACTTATATTTGTACACTAGAATAAAGACGTCCTATTTTAACGATTCAAGCGAGTATTCAACTGAGAAAGAACAGCTTATCTTCTGTTAAAAGTAGTTGTGATTAGGATATACGATAATAAAATACTTACATGTCTCAATAGTCTCGATCTAATTCCGGAGTATTAATTCATATCAGTGAGGAACCACTCCGTCAATACAAACAAAATAAACTTTGCTCTGTGTTATAAATAATTAAATCATTTGAATTCTAATATTGATTAAACTTCTTATTCTCGATTTTTATTTTCAATGATGATTGACATAGTAAATGAATTTATTAGGTACAACAACAACGTCAACTAGTAAATTTAATTAATAATTCGAATCTTTTCATATCTCGTTTTGTATAGCTACAATTTTAACTTCAAATAATTGCAGTTGTTTATGTGACAATAAAACACGAATTTTTAATTCAGATCGAATAGCAAAATGGCTACTGGATGAAACTATGATGCAGTACCATCTAACAAACTAGTATGCACTAAAGATGGTTATGTCAATCAAGCTATATTTTTCAACGCAAGTCGTAATCAATCATTCACTGCACCTCATATTCCGTTAGCTGGCAATAGTTTTACTATCGAATTTTGGTTGAAAGTAACTGAATATGTAAATGCTATTGATCATAGTATTCTTGGTCTTTGTCCCTCTGCTGTATCTTTATGGATTTTTTTCATGATGATTGTTTCGGTAGTTTATCTGTTCCTGTAAATGAATGGGTACATATTGCATTTGTTTTCGATATAACTACACTTACACAAAGAATATATTACAATGGTATAGTTGACGCTAACTGTTCAACTTCAGGTGGAATCACTCCCACGACAGGTAGCATTACAATTGGTAGTATTCTTGTGGTGTTAGATTTTAAAGGGCTGAATTTTTTTTAATGTAAGTTTTTCGATATAACTACACCTTATGCAGATACGGGCCGGAATTCATTTCTTTTACTGGTTCATCTTATTTTCAAATATCCAGTCTGACAGCACTTGGTCTTAGCACAAAATCGTACAATTGTACATGTTTCAAGCAATGGTATGGATGTTTGTAGTGGAACTGAAGCTGGTCATCAATCAACAGGACCATTGGATGGTGATATTGATGATTTTCCAGTTTATAGTCGAGAACTAACTAGTGTAGACATTACTAAAATTTATAATAGTTAAAAAATTCAGCGAAGTATGATTCTCTCTCTAACTCTATTGGAATATAAAATATGTTACGCATACCAACTACAAGTTACGTTATGACTGTGTGTTTCAGGAGAAAAAACTTCGGTGAATTCTCTTATGTACTTTTTCTTAACATTTTTTTCATAAGTGATTTCAAAATGATAGTACCTGCAATTATATAAATTTATTTTTCAAATGAAACTCCTAGGTGATACAAAACAAACGTTTCGAGTATTTTATGACTATTAGAGAAAAGTTTTTGATTCTTCTGATATATATATATGGAAAAAAGAATTTGATAGTTCTTCAACAATCATTAGACTGTTTTTCTTGACGACAGAAACATAAGTATATAATAGAGGTTTTTATTCTAATGAAAATCGCTGAATACGGACGTTGACATTGTCTGATACGTATAAATATTTTTCTTGATAATCAAATGCAAATCCATATGGTCGATTCAGGAGATAAGGTGTAATGCCCGATGTTCCATTGGAACTACCAGCAACTGTAATTGCAGATGTTTGGTTTTTTAATAATTTTTGAATGCGATTGTTATTATTATCACAAATATACAATGCGAACCATCGATTTTTGATAAATAGATATCGGTTGGTAAATTGAGTTGATTAGCATTTGTGCCCACACCTGCAGATCCAAGAATTGTCGTGCCAATATTTGAACCATTTAAGTTAAATCTTTGAATACGACTATTATATCGATCTGCTACATATAAATACCCATTGATTTCATCTAATGCAAGGCCATATGGAATGTATAATGTTGTGCTAGTTGAGCCATAACTACCTGTTGGTGAGCCTGCAACAAGAATGCCAGTAGTAGCATCTGGCAACCATTTTGTAACGAAATTACAATTGTAACTTGATATATAAACAGTTCCATTGCTATCAACAACCATTATAGTTGGTGTCCAAATCCCGTTTAATGAACAATTATTATAATTAATTCCGTTTGGAGGTATAGTTTTGTTTGCTGGTCGAATGTAAACTCTACCTTGATTGATGAAACTAATGTAAAAGTTTAATGTTCTTTGGTCAAAATAGATATAGCACGGCCGACTACTGAACGTTTGAAGTGTTTGACCCGTAAGATTATTAAGTGGAAATATCAGCAATCTATTGTTAGTATTTGCGACGTATAAAGTATTATTTAAATCTAGTGCTACATCTCCTGGAGCATCTAATATACTTGTGTTACCATTACAATCACCAGCTACCGTTACACCGAATCGGATATTACAGGTTGCATCTAAACATATAGAAAACTTTCTTTTCTAAACTTAAATTTACAAGATGAATGTTACTGTCTGTTTGTTGACAAGTTAGATAGTCTCCGTAACAACTCATTGCACAACTAAGATTTAGATCATCTCGACAGACATCATTACCAGAACATGTTTGATTTTCAAATAGTTTTAATGCACAAATCAATCCATTCCAATAAGTAATTATGTGGTGGACATTGACATGAATTTGTATCTACTGAACAAATTTGATATCGATCATGAATACAAGACGAACAGGATTGATTGTGAATGGATGAATAAAGGTCTGAAGTGATATTTTCGATTCCAACTATTGATGACGACGATGATGAAGATACGATTGATCCTGTTGTTAAATCACCTTCAAATAAACGACATCGTTGTGAAACAGAATCATAGTCAAATAGTCGACATGATGATATGAAATGGCATTGCTGTACACAGAGTTTTTGTGTTGGAATTGTCACTGATAAAATCAACTGAACGTCATCGCTAGGTTGATATTCGAAACCTGTTGAACTAATGCTAATTGTTGATTGATAGAGACCATCGATTGAAGTCGCAACGAAAAAGAACAAATAGATTGTTTGTAATAGTAACATTTTTGAAATAAATATGAAAAAAATGTCGTGTCATTTATATAGATATCGTATTTTTCAAGTGTTTAATTATATCAGAAAAAGAATTTTTATTTCTACTTCATCAATTAAGCTATTATCTACTCAAAATATATCACGTATAGAAGAAAAAGAAAAGTATGTGTAAGTCTATCAATCATCTTTAGTCGTTTGTTGAAGCAGTTGAGTTTGAGTTTCGGATTTGCTTGTACGTTTTGTTTTTCTGAGTGTTGTCGTTCCTAATCCTAAAATAAAAGAATATTATAATAATAAAAGAAATTTTTTCAATATAAATAGCAACTTTGACTGGCTGTGTTTGAAATGAGTGGTGGTTGAGTATCAGTCATTTTAGCATCGACCATCGTTGTCATAATCCAATTCAATGATGTTTTGAGCTATTTATTGTTCATGATTAAATTGGAAATCAATAATAAAAAGAAAACTTGCGTAGAGACCTGTTCTCTTTCGGTCGACAATCGATTTAAGTTCGTTTCGATTTGTTCGAACCGTGTCTCAATTTTTTCTATCTTCGTATTTATTGTTTCTATTTCTTCGTAGTTTTCAGTTAATGATTCGTCAATCGAATCTCTCAGATCTTTGAAAAGCGATTTAACAAACTTCCACTCAGCATTATCACCTGACGATGATGCAAATCTACATAAAAATCTTGTTTTTTTAGAAAAACAAAAATTCTCTCAACAAATTGAATTGAATTACTCGTCACCAGATTTTAATACATTTGAATTTCCAATACCTTGATCATCGAGTAATTGTCGAATGTATGCATTTGTTGAATATCGTTCGAAATCCGACCATATACGATCAACATTCTTATCCATGGGAATCATTTCTGATTATCAAAAAAAAATAAATACGTCGCGAAGAAGAAAAACCGATATCTTACTGAAACGTGGAAATAACGTCTCATGAGTTTTATCTTTCGTTGATAAATATCCGTAGTATCGATAAAACCAACGAATAATTGAAAATAAGAATGTAAATGGAGGAAATAATGGTGGTCGATCATGATAAATACGAATGATATCACAACGATCATAAGCCCAAACGCAATGTGCTTGCGTTTGAATATCATTCACCGTAAAACTAAATGAGAAAATTCAAGATAAAATGTCGATTTCTCTATTACCCAAATAAAGCAATTAGCAAATTCATCAAAAGTATATTGACGAAAAGCATGTGAAGTGCAAATACGACTTGTGTAACTTCGATCATACTGTCATCTGGTTTAGCTACAACAAGTGTTCAAATTGAAAACATTTGTTGTCAGCAAAATATCTTTATATACTTTCTAAATTTGATCGTTCATTATCGATACTACCATGAACAAAATAATAGACTGGATAGATAATATTACGAAAAAAATTTCGACCACTGAATTCCAATGTTCCGTAGGCTGTCATCGATCTCGATGAGATGCCATAACCACAAATAAAAACGACAATAATGACAATAAATAATAAAAGATCATTTGTCTACGCACACACAAAAAAAAGAAGATTTCTATAATCAACGAATTTATTAGTTATACCATTTTTCGTATCATAACAATTTTAGGACCTAATTCCGGTGCTATACCAATGAATAGAATCGAACGAATAAACCACAATTCCAAATCAATAGCCATAATTACTCTATTGAAATAATTCAAGGCTCGTGAACTCAATTAAAATGAATTATACCTAGGAATTGAGAAATCTTCATCTGTTTTTTGTGTAAAACGAAAGATCAATCCAATGTAAAATAGTAGATAAGATGGTAGAACCAAAACTAGATTTGATATTCGATTTTTCAAGTCGAAATAAGAACGAATTTTGCCTCGGATTGATCGACTCTCTTGTGAGAGCACCTAAACAAATATATGGTTACATTACACTTAGAATTAAACTTTCACCTGTCGAAATTCTTCGAAAAGCATTGTTGTCACTGTAATAATCGTTAAGATCTCGGTCCAATGCATGCTTGACTTCGATTTTGTAAGTGGATTGAATGAAAATAACATATAATAGCTGAAGAAAAATAAGAAAAGAATGTAACCAATCTATGGAAAAGTAATATTATTATTGATGAGAATGAAAGAATGAATTTACAAATGAATAAGAATATTTGACAATTGGTCGATTATGAAAATGAAAGAAATTTTGAAATAATGTCGCTTGATTATCATAATCATCTGTATAGTCGATGCCATATTTTTTTAATCTATAGAACAATGACAGTTAGATATCAGAAGTTCAATGGATTTACGTACTGTCGTTTTGGATATGCCGAAGTGATTACCTAAACAAAACGAAATGAATTAATGTAAAATTGAATTCGAATTTAAAAAAAAAACCTGTTGTTTATGTTTTAATTTAGAATAATTATTATAATAATATCGCTCGTACATTGATATAAAAAATTGTGAAATGCCCAATGTAAATAAATTGAGAATAAGTTTATTTTGTTCTTGTACAGGATCGACTTTATCATACCAAATATTTGTTAATAATGCATGACATGTATCTTCATATAAAAATCGTTTATTATCTGCAACAAAAGCCATTTGAAGACATGTGACACCTCCATAAACATCGATCTGTCTCATAACTAATTCACATGCAAGATGTTTATCATTTTCATAAGCACAATGTACAAAATCAATGGCATATGTTTGAAATTCATCTGCTTTCTTATTTAATTCTTCTCGAGCAGCTTGATCGGGCGCATAGACAATGAATGCTTTGAGAATTTTCGATGCAATCAATGCTGAACAAATACGAGTTGTCATTTGACTGAGAAAGATCTTCGCCATATCAAGTCGATATGTTAATACACACCAAAGAAATATATCTCGATAAATGCATTCAATACTTATTTTATTTTGATTCATATTTTGTTCGGTATCTGTCAGTGTTCCAGCTCGTACTTTCGAATGATCTTGATAGAATGGATGCATGAAATCACCGACAAGTTTTTCCAAAATATATGCTATATGTTTTTCTTCAGTAAAATCAATTTTCGAAGAACTGATCTTATCGAGTAGATACAATGGATCTGACTAAATACAAGAAAATATAAACATTGCAATATCAGAAAATAAATCTTACATTAGGTCGCATCATATCAGAATATAATTGTTGTAAGTACTGATGTTTAGGAGACCAACGTTTATCGTTTACTGTCGATGATGATACAGTTGGACCAAATAAAATACTGAAATCAACATCGAGTTTAACAAAATTTGCTACGAATGGCAACAAATTTTTGCTCAAAGCTTCGATAAGAAATAATCGATTTTGTTTGGCCTACAAATGATAACTATTTCAATTTCATCGAATAAACAAAACAATAATAGATTTACTTTCGTAGGATCATTCCAAATCTTAAAAGACGACTGATTTTCTTTCATATTGTCAATGCCCCAATAAAGAGCTAAATGTTCTTTTTCATCAACAGCTTTCACGACCATTTTCTTTGATTCGAGCAGTTTTTCTCGTGCTAAAATCAGTCGAGATTCTCAATGCTTGGCAAAACAAAACATTTACCTTGAATAAATGCCGTATAAATTGTTTCTTTCAATGATGTCGATGAATTTATATTGAATACATGAATATTCTTTCGAAATGGATCAGTCAAACAACTGGCAATTTGATGTAAACATCGTCGAAAATCTTTTTCTTCATTTAAACTGAATAGATCACCAATAGGTTCTCGTTTGCCTTGGGCTTCGTATTGTTGTTCTCTCATAATCTTATAGAGTTGTTTGATATCTTCAATAAAACTCTTGCGATGTTCGTCAAGTGGACTTAAAGCATCTTTTAATCTATAGTTGCAGAATATTTATTAGTAACAGATTATTTTTTGTGTGTAGTCTTACGCTTGAGAACAATTCAGAAGATTCAAACCATCATCTTCTTCATCGTCGTCGTCTTCTTCACTCTCAGTATCATCATCATCATCATC
>ERZ778024.3814-NODE-3814-length-10455-cov-56.757500_pt1 | contig 10455 bp, 8 predicted proteins | sample MGYA00375754_ERZ778024 | MGnify/ENA primary metagenome ERZ778024 (study PRJEB29350, sample SAMN05389827) | bioreactor metagenome | isolation source: Thiocyanate bioreactor | place: South Africa: University of Cape Town | collected 2014-02-18 ... | reverse complement strand
AATAAATATATCTCTATGTATCAGTGTATATGATGCACAAAAATCTATTTGATATTTCTTTTGAAGATTCTCTTGCAAAGATTATTTATTTAATTTATAGTCTGTCTGTTTTTTCTCATTGGCAGAAAATAATAAAGATAGTATGTAGAAAAACAAAACGAGCATATCACGCACGCACAAACACACATTTACAAGTTTAAAAAGAGAGAGAGAGAGCAGAGATCAATCAAACAAAGATTTTTCGATCATCCATCGATGATGACGATGATGAAGTAGCTGGTGAATGTGTTGTTGATGACGACATCATTAGATTATTTGTTTGTGCGATATCAGACTTAGTCGAAAGACGTATGACTTCTAATTGAGGATGACGTTCACCATTAGTAACTGATGATAATGGTGAATGTGTATCTTTGCTTTTTTTACCATTGGTTTTCGTACGACGATGAAGTCGATAGGCAATATCAAATACTTGCCCAAATGTTAACATAATCTGCAACAGAACACAAATCAATCATCATTTCACTTCTTTTTTTTTCAAATTGTCTTACTTCAGTAGACATCGATTCACTTTTGACGACAAATACGTGACAATAATGATGATATTCACTGCCATTGACTGATAATGATGGTGATGATGGTGCATGTTGTTTATTATCAATGGTTGAAGAATGTTGACCCTGTGACATACCGTTAGTTAAACGTTGTTCGCGTGTAACATAGGCAAAATATCTTAGATCTTGATCTTGACATGCACAATGAATGGATTTAATGTCATGAAAACAAATGACAACTCGTTCTTTAGCATGTTTTAAAAATTCAACGCCACGCGATGAAATACTCAAGCCAATTATTGGCAATACACGTGCATATTGTGTCGATTGTTTCAATCGAGTTATCGCTTGTGCAGGAAGAGCGGTTGTACCCTCATTTAGCATTTTAATTGCCGTTGAACCCAAATAATTAACCCAGTAAATACAAGCTTGTTCACCGAGCAATCTCTCGTGAATATGTGGCCATTTATGAGATGAATTGAGATGATCGGTTGTGGTTGTTGTTGTTTCATCGATTGTTGAAATAGGTACTTTCGATTTTTTTTCGAATGTATCAGTTTGAATCGAAGCTGATGATGATGATGTTAAACTTGTCGATGAAATAGCTCGTTTAACGCATAAATTAGCATTTAAATTCTCGTTTAATGTTGTTTGAACAGCTTTCTCTTCCGATGATGATGAACATTCATCGAGATTCATCAATGATTTTCCTGTCATTGTACATATTGACACTTTTTCAACTGACATATCGAAATTTAAATTCGTTTTCTTCGGTGAAACTTGCTGTTTGCAATCATAGAAAGGTTCGTCGGCTGATGACGACAACGATTGCTGCTGCTGCTGTTGTTGTTGTTGTTGCTGAAGAAAAGATATACTTGAATGACATTGTCGACGTGTACGAATCGTTTCAGCATGATCTCGTAATATAACTGTCGATGATATTGCAGTTGATGATGATGATGATGAATGAGATGAAGATAGAATAGAACTTGGCTTCTTCATCGACAACGGCGAAGATGATATCGATTCCGATTGTTTTTCTTCATTTTCTTTTTCATTTAGAATAACATCCATAGTTGACTTAGATGATGGAAGAATGACAGACGCCTGTTCACTGTTGTTATTACTATGATTGTTGAGTAATGATGATGATACTGAACAAAAGAAAGAAAACACAATAAATTGATTAGCAATTTGCTTTAATAGGATACTAAATGGTAGATCGAAAGGCGAAAAGTTCGTGTTCTTTGTCTTACTTTTATCGATTTCATTCGGAGAATTTATATTAACTTCTTCGATGATCGTCGATGATTGTTGTTGATTTGATGAATTAAGTTCATTTTCATCGATTTCAGCCATGGGAGAACAAATTGTCTTTGTCGAATAACAATTAGTAGATGATTTGTTTAATTGACAGTCGTCCGTCGAACTTTCGTCAGTTGAACAACCAGCTAATTCCAAACAAATCGAATTACGTTGATTTCGATAAATCTCAGTATGATTATTATTTTGATTGAGAAATGTTTGTAAACGTCGTTGAGGACATATCATTGAATTCGAACGTTTGAGTTGAATAACGTTCGATCGATTGAAATTATTTGTTGTTAATCGATGTGACGGAACTGTTTGATCTGTGCCCGAAGATAATCGATTATCATTTGTCAACTGCGAACTTAGATTAGTTTGCGACGAATAATTCTTTCGTCGAAATAGATTAGCACGATTTTTGAGTCGATTAAATGGTTCAACAAGTTTTTTACTTGTTGAAAACGGAATCGATGGCGATGATGGTGGCAAATGTGCAGCCTAGAAATAAAAAAAAAACGAGAGAGAATGCATACATATAAGCGTGTGTATGTGCGTTATTTAGTTAATGTGTGCAGTTGTATGATATACTACGTCGAGTATGTATTTGGGTACTTGTGCGTACTGCATACATGAAGAACATTGATCGAGAGCATACGTACAAAAAAAAAGAAATGGAGAGCAATGGAAGGTTATCTTTTATAACACGCACACACACATTCATTCATTCATTCATTCATTTATGTTAGTTTTTTGCCATTGCTCCACCCTGCTCTGTCACTCTCTTCTCATGGCTCAATATCTATGTATGCACGTAAAAGAAATGAAGGCAAGATGCAAAAAAAAACGATGATAGATGGATCGTCAACGATTCTTTTTTTCCTTCTTATTCTATCGTACGTATAGGGATGTACGCATGAACATTCAACCTTGGCAATGCATACAGTTGATGTAGAAATGAGAGAAAGAATCAGATGGAATGATGATACATACCATATTGATTAGTTCGATGATTTATGTCAGTAGAATGATTCATAACAGAACGTGATCATGTTAAAAATCAATTACTATATTCAAATTAATTAGTATTTCATATCAAATATACGAAAACAAATTGAATGACTGTTTGTGTCTCGTTTTATAATTTTCTTTTTCAAGGTTTTTTTTATTTCATAGAAGAAAAATTATTCGTACCTTCGTACTTGATCGAACATTAGACCGATTGAAATCTGAACAAGATGCCATTATCAATACTCAATAATAATAAGAAAAAAAGAAGAAAGAAACCGAATTGATCTACAAATGAAAAGAAAATATTGATTGTTGTCCTTTTAAATATAGAGATATGTATCTTATGCAAAAAAAATGCGAGAGAACTAAATATCATAGACAAATTGCAATTGCATTCAAGCAAATATGCATAGATATGTATGGTGATGGTTGTGGTTGTTGTTGTTCTATATCGTGTATGTCAAATGGTGTAATTTGATTCGAACAAATAGAACTGAATACATATTCGTTTTAAAAATCTAGTTAAATAGAAGAATACTGTCAATTAACCGAGAAATTCTCGAATAGATGAAACAAAGATAACACATAGGTGTTAACGATTAAGAAATATTTTTATGAATTTTTATTTTTAATATTTTGTCATTTAACACTCTACTCACCGTCTAGACATATCAACAATAGATATGCAAATCTATGAGTTCGAAGCACGTTGAAACGAAGATGACGCTATTCGAATATCGTTCTTCTCTTCTTTCGTTGTTCTTTTTTTTTTCTCTCTCTCTCTTTCTGTGTAATTATTTTTAAAAGACACTTGAGAAGAAGAACGGTTTGTTCTCAACGGAGAATGTACAGCATCTCTCTCCTTCAGACAAGTTTTTCGTTTCGTTCTCATTTGTCTAGGATTAACAAGAGAATGATGTTACTAGTTGTTTTCTAATAAGATGATAACAAATAGAGATCAATACATGAAGATAGATTCACTTACTTATCGACTCGAATAGAATGAGATTAACTTCATTCTTCTTTTTTTTTTCGAAAATTGAACTCGCATGTTGGATTAAACTATTGAAATTTCTCTTAAGTAGAAAGAAAGAAAGAAAGAAAACAACAACAACAACCGAACACTTCTGTTTTAAAAATGTTTTATTGAAGAACAATGGAGTTTTTTCAAGATTGTTATTGCTGTTGGAATAAAATGAATTAATGCACAGTGGTCGACATTTTTTCTTTTTCTTTTTCTTTATTTTTTTGCAGTCTATCAAATTGCAAAAAATCTCGCACTTGATTTGTAATATTTGTTAATCGATTTAGTTATTTTTGTAGAAAGAAGAAAAAAAACACAGTTTCTATGTGCAAATTTGTTCGAGTACATAATATTTTCGTTTTTAGAAAAGCAGACAAAAAAAATAACAGAAGCCATAAGTCAGACATTTTTGAGGTTAGAATTCGAATTATTGCTTCGCCCCCCGTCAATTAATTATGCAAGAAATAATTTTTATCAATTTAAAAAGAAAAGCGTACACACACACACACACACGCATACTTGAATTCACTCAAACAAAGAAAAACGAAAAAAGAGAATGTTAGAATTGAGTAGTCGCCTGGATATCAGTTGCTTGTTCTTCTTTGATTGATCCTTGTCGATTATTCTCATCGTCACGATCAAAGAGAATTTCAGTTGGATTAGAAGTTAGTGCATCGTCATTTTTATAAACGGTTGACACAAGTGGATTCGGTTCGATTAAAACTTGAGATTGACTTTTAGTTGTAATAGCTTGCGATGAACCCGGTAAACTACTAATCATATCCGATGATGCATACCGTGGCACGGTTATCGAATGACTAGTTGATGGTTGTGCTCGAGACGAACTAAAATGTCGTTGTTGTTCGAGTATTTTCTTTTGTTTTTTTCGTCGTTTATATGTCGCTTTCAGTCGATACCAAAGAATAACAAGAAGAACTGCGAGTAGTGTAATACCAGCTAATGTACCAAGAACAGTGAATAATTTTTTCATATTATTCGTTGATTTCTTTGGTGGTTTCGTGTATTTGAAATATCTGAACATGAAAAGAGAGTCTATTTATGAAGAAGAGAAAAAGCAGAATGTCATCAAGTTCTACCGTGGTGTTGTTGTTGTTGGTATTTCCGTTGTGGATTCTGTAGTGATTTCCATAGTCGTTGTTGTTTGTTCAGTCGTCGTCGTCGTCGTGGTTGTTGTTGTTGTTGTTGTCATCGCATCACAATTAAGAAAAATTAATTTATAATCACATTTATCTTCTAAACCTTGTAAAATGAAATTTGTTCGATTGAAATTTTCATTTGTTTCTTGTTCAGAATTAATTATGGTTTCATTTAGAAGACAAATCGGTGTTAAACGTAAATAATTCGTATAATAAGTCATTGGTACTAATGAACTATTTGGTTCAAATTTATGATATAAATAATGAACATTACATGGACATGAATGTTGTCGTGGTAGATGATAAAATGTTTGATTAAAACGTGCCAGTAGACAAAAAGCTACGTCACTTAGATCAAAACTAATAAAAAACAAACAACAATCAGAAATTTGTCTTCAAGTTTCTCTTTTGATTACAATCGGGATTTGTTCTTCGACTATGTTTTTTGTCCCAAGACTAATCAATCAAAAATTTACCGAACAAAAACTATGTCTAATGATGATTAGCTATATATTTTTCTTTGTCTTTCTTGCTTTGGCCTCGAACCAAAAGAATTAATATAGATTAAATAAGAAAATCATTCTTGATGAATAATATTATTTTATTTAAGTTATTCTACTAGAAGAACACAACAAAAGTACGATTGTCTCCTACGCGTAAAATCATGCGTAAACGAATGATCGTCGTTTGTTTTTTGCTTTTATTCACTCAGTCGTACTCGACTCGAGTCATATCCTGTTAAAAGAAAATCTCTCTTTTTTTTGTTTATTTCAATTCTGTAATTAGACTTCTTTTTGTTATCTTTCAAATCGAAACGATCGAATAGTAATATTCGAGTCACTTAACAAAAATAGAAACATGTCCTTGAGATATAATACATCTGACAAAGACAATCAATATCAACAGAAAAAAAAACTTGTCTTACTTTGTATTGAGTAAATAATTAACATGTAAATTAGCTAAATTCCAAATCCATTGCGACGTTTCAGGATGGATTAAATTCGATAGATTCATATTTGCAAATTGAATTTCATTTAAATGTATTAAATTTGTAAATACTAATGGATCAATCGATGTTAGTGGATTATTATTCAAACGTAGACGTTGAAGATTTGTTAATGAAACGAAAATATCGGGAGGTAAACGTTCGATTTTATTTGAACTTAAATCAAGTTCAGTTAATTGATATAAACTTTCGAAATGTTTCGATGTTAAATTAACAATTGAATTATAAGCTAATGATAAATTATGTATTGAATATAAATAAGCAAATGCTAATGGCGAAAGAAATTGAATATGATTATGTGTTAAAATTAATCGACCTTCGAACGATTCTAAATGTCGAAATGCATATGCATCAATTGCAAGTATAAAATTATAGCTCAATTCAATTTCATCTGTTTGACTATATTCGATATTATTTGGAAAATAGAATTCAGTTAAATTGGTCGTATCTATACTGGATAAAATCGTATAAATTGTAACAAATGCTGGCAGATTAATTGATGTTATATTGATAGTTACGGTTCGATCGGGTAATGATGGTAGATTTTCATCGCTTGTTTCAAGAATTTGTCGAAATATTTTCGGACGTTTTCGTCGACGGATTTTCAATGGTGATGTTTGAGTATTGGTTAATATCGATGGACTTGTTGTTACCATTAAATCGTATTCAAGAAAATTATCATGCTGTGTTTCAATTTTCGAATGTGTTTCATTAATTGGATATAAGACAGCTTTTTTATTTGTATAACCATAGAATTTTGATGCTTGTATAAGTAATGTATAGATTTTAGCATTAGCAAATATCATTTCTGATATTGGCTTTTGAAAATTCATTGATTTAATGTAGATATTCGTGATTGTTGAGCCATAGAATACTTGTCCATTGGTTTCGAAATTAATTCGACCAGGTGTATCCGTATGAGATATAGCTAATTGTCCGATATAAGCATTATCGAATGCATGATCAGTTAGAAGAAGATTTTCAACGTCGAAACGTATCGTACGAGCACGTATGTCAGAAAAAGCAAAACGATGTAGAGTGAGATTATCATTGGGAGTTTCGAAAGCTAGACGATCATAGGGAACAATTGACCATCGATAATCGGTGGTTAGTTTTGTTAATTGACGACATCGTAAACGTGTTTCATTTAATGAAGTGATCGGTACGCCACGAGTACGTTGGCAATGACAATCACGTGGAAGTTTAAGTAATTCACAAGCTGTTTTATAGTAAAGTAACGATGATGATTTAATAATTGGGATGAAAATGAATAATAGACAAATGAAATTAAAATAAGAACCGATCATTATATTTAGTGATGGAATGTGTTTCAATTTGAAATAAGAAATATCCGTTGACTAGTTATATGTTTTGTTTTGATGTCGATGAACTGGTAAGAAGAAAAAGGCGGATGAATAAGTACGGAAACGAGAGAATACCGTTGTGTTGTGTTGTTTAGATTATCGATGCTCAATAGAATAAGCACTATTCAACACATCGATCATCTTTACAGTTCCATTATGAATGGCCTACGTTCAACATACACGCACGCATATATATATTAAGAGAAATTGACGACGACTATTGATGAGTGACAAACGTAACCAAATACATAGCTGAACGATGCTGTTAGAATAAACTAAATGAATAATAGTGAAAAAAAAAGGCCAAAGAAACGCATATATACAACAGAAAAAAAACGAAGACGAAGAAGAAGAAGAACAACGGGTAGCAGGTAGAGACGAAGTCACAAGAGGAAGTTCTTTCTCTCCGTCTATTTTTTTTTCTTCTTCTTTCTCTTTTGTATATGTGACTATTTCCACATAGAACAAAACTCTATCTCGGAAACTGCAAGTGTCAATATTTTTCTCAATGAATTCAATCATAACTATTAACGTTATGCATCACTAGTTATCGAACAATGAAAATAAATAGAGCAACAAACGGAGAGGACGAAATAGAGAAATACAAATCTTAATTAATCACTAACTCAACTAATTTATTTCCCTGCCATTTACCTGATTTATGGTATTGATCTAAGTTAATTTACTTATTTCTATTTAGTGTCCCGACAAAATATTGTCGTTATGTCTTCGATTATTATTGATGTTATTCCGACTATAGCAATGGTCCATTGTGCGAATTATCATCACGTTTGTTTAACGATGCGAAAGAATGCCACATTGCCTTCTCTTCATCGTTCGTCTTTCTACCATCATCATCTTCTCCTCCTTCTTCGTCTTCGTCTTCGTTTTTTTCCCCGTGTATTTTCATGAATCATTATATCTAAATAAGAGACTTCTGAGTGAGAGATAGGAGGAGGAGGAGAAGAAGAAAGAACATAGGGAAAAAATACATAGATAGACATATATGATGGGTTTTCTTTTCTTTTCTTATTTCTCTGCCTGTCAGAGCTAACAAGTTGGCCTTCTACAATTAATTAGAAAATGCTTGTGGTTACTACCGCTATACAATCGTCATCAATAGAATTTGTCTTCGTTTTATTTTTCTAATAGATAATGTTATTGTTGTTGTTATCTTGTTCTTATTCTTCTTTTCAAGTTCAAATCATAATGCATTATTTACTAAACAAGAACAAAGAGAAGAAAAAAAAAGACATCGAAAGAAAATTCTTTCCATATCATTTGTTCAATAGATGATCAAAAACATCAATAATAATTATTCTGATTATTTGACGTGTTAATAATTTCCAAATCGTTCAATGATTTGCCTTGAACAAGATCTAATTCGATCTATTTTTTTTCTGTTTCTATTGAACAATCAATGTTGATAATGTAGATAGATAGATGAATGATAGAACAAATCAGTTTTTTGTCAATAAATTCGAAATAATCGCCATCGTTTTTTTCTTTGTTTCGCATCCTATTCAAGTATCATTAAGGGAAAGACAAAGAAAAACGCATTCCACGTCAAATTGACTATAAACGTCATAAAAAAAGATAAATATATGCCCAAAGAACAGTTCGTTTTCTTCGTCTTGTCTGATAGTCTTTGAGCATCTTTTAAACATGCCATGCTTAAATTCCCAAGATACACTGACAATTACTTGACGCAAGAAGAAAAAAAAAGCGAATAGAAAATATACATAAAAAACAAACAAACTAATCAAAAAATATCTTTTCCTTAGTTCTGTTTTTGTTTGACAAAGAATTTATTGTATGTAAAAAAAACAATATTTTAGATCGTTTATCTTTATATTAGTGTTTTCGTCGGAAAATGAGAATTTAGTTCAAGGATGGAGAGATTATCATTGAGACGTTAAGTTCCGATTTCGATGAATATCTATTGATTTACATAATATATTCGACGGACTTTTATAATCTCGAAACAATTAGCTATGTCATTGTGAGCAAGCATTCGGAATATTAAATAAGTAATTTCATTCTTCTTTTTCCTTGCAATATAACTAATCAATAAGGTTAAACAAAGTATTATTAGAGAGAGAAAAAAAAGATGAACACATCGTATTCCCATTAGTAGCAATTGTTGCATAATATTTATTATCATTGTTCATTCATCGATCAGTCATATTGACTTTTATTAACAGATCACTTAATATTGTTTTATCTTTTATTTTCATAATCATACAATGACGAACAAGGAAAATTACAATAGAATGTCACTCGATATTTTATTGATAACTAACACTATTCTTAGAACTAGTCTAAAACTTACTCGAATATTTGTCATGAAAATTTACCAGTCAAATAATCAGATTCTAATAAATAAAATGGTAAATATACCAAGGTTATTTCCGCAACAATCGCTTCTACAAAAAAATGAAAGTTAAAATAATTGTACAAAAACGATGAAATAATTGCAATATTATACAAATGTTTTAAATAATGATCATAATTTTGAGTTTATTCGATAAATGGAGTGAAACTGTCCGTGGACACGGCTGTCACAGTTTCTTCTGCAGTTTCTTCTTCTTCTGCCGCCGTAAGAGTTTCTGTAATTGTGGCTATCGTAGTTTCATCTATCGTTGTAATTTCAGTGACTACATCTTCATTTGTTGCTGCTACAGTTTCAATAGTCATTTGTATTGAAGTTTCATCTATGATTGCACCTTCTTCTGTTGCTGTTATAGTTTCAATAATCGTTTCTATCGACGTTTCATCTATCGTTGTAAGTTCAGTGATTACATTTTCATTTGTTGCTGTTGCAGTTTCAATAATCATTCCTATCGACGTTTCATCTGGCATTGTTGCAATTTCACTAATTGCGTCTGTTGTTACTGCAACCTCACCAGTTGTATCTGTTGTTGTTTCGTATACGGTTGTAGCTGCAATGGTTGTATCTTCTGTTGTTGTTGAAGTTTCACCTATGGTTGTAGCTCCAATGGTTGTATCTTCTTCTGTTGCTGTTGAAGTTTCA
>ERZ778024.3813-NODE-3813-length-10456-cov-6.763292_pt1 | contig 10456 bp, 14 predicted proteins | sample MGYA00375754_ERZ778024 | MGnify/ENA primary metagenome ERZ778024 (study PRJEB29350, sample SAMN05389827) | bioreactor metagenome | isolation source: Thiocyanate bioreactor | place: South Africa: University of Cape Town | collected 2014-02-18 ... | reverse complement strand
AATAAATAAACAAAAATAAAAATAAAAATAAAAATAAAAATAAAAATAAAGAAAATCTTGCGAAGTCTTAAAGGTTGAACTTTAACCAATCCCCAATTAACATATTCATTCATTTATTCTTTTACTCATTTATTCAATGAATTAACACTTCATAAAGTTCATTAATTCATGATAAAATTATTTTATTTTATAAATTTATAAAATTATATATAAAGTCTGTTTGTTTTTGTTTTTTTCTTCTCCTGAAATCGAAATCGAAAATCAAAGAACAACATCCAAAATCAAAAAAAAAGTCGATATCTTTTCTTATAAATCGAAACATTACAAAATGATTCAAAAAGAATTAAAATGTTTCTCTCTAAACTAACTAATCTTAATGATTGAAACAAAAAATCGATTTTTGAAATCGAAAATCGAAAAAAAAAAAAAATCTGAAATCGAAAAATTTGAAACTTCGTTGTTTTTGTTTTTTTTTTTTAATCAATAACTTAACATTTTAACGAAATCTATCATTTTATTTTATTCGATATAACTTGAAATTTTTTTATTTGAAAGATGAATAACAAACCAAAATATGGAGGAGGAGTAATTTGCTCTCAATGTGGAAAGAGTGTTTTCAAGGTTTGACTTTAAACTTATTATTGTTATAATAATAACTTTGTTCATTTAATATTTTATTTGTCAATTTTTAGGCTGAAGAAGATAACTATGATGGAAAGACATTTCATAAACTTTGTGCTATTGCATTTAAAAAAGAACAAACATTACAAGACAGAGATAAGAGACATGCTGAGTAAAATTCATTATTTTATTTTTATGATTATTTTGAAACTAATTTTTTATTTCTTTATAGATATGGAAAACAAGCTGATGTTCCAATCACAAAATAACTTTGTTTGAATTTAAAATGAAAATATAAAAGTGTCAATAATAATAGTTGAGAAAAATAAAAATATACATTGAAACACTGGTTTTTTTTATTCCTTTATTTTCTTTCTACTAACTCTATCCCTATCTTTGTCTCTATCTCTATCAAGGGAATGAAATTCTTGAGAATATGTTGCTGATAATCTTGATTTCTTTTCACTTTTTTCATGTCTCTTATAATGTTTGATATCTCCCATTGATGCAGCTCTTGGTAATGATTTATGAGAGTTGGGAAGATTTGTAAGATCATTCAATGCATTACTACTTTCTGTTTTTGAAAAAGTGTTTCCTTTAACTTTCTTAGGTGTTAAAGGTGGTGATGGTTCAGAAGCAAAGGGATTCTAAAGAAAGAAGAATTTTAATTTTAATTTTAATTTTTTTGAAAAGCAGTAAATTTGAAAAACTTTGAAGGAAAAAAAAAAAAAGAAATCGAATGGTACCAAAGAGAGATTAAGAGATGAGAATCTTGAAGGAGAACGTTCCAAATTTTGATGATTATTATTTGGTTGAAAGAACAATGAAAATGATTGACTTAATAATACGAAACAAAATAATAAGATTCCAATTAAAATTTGTAAAAATTGGTTTCTAATTGACTTTTTTTTTTTTGATAAAAAAAAAAAAATGAATTAACCAAAAATGAAAGAAAAGTAAGAAAAGTACTTGGTGTTCGAGTTGGTTAAATTTTTGTGTTACTTCAGCTGAGAATTCAAAGTGTTCCTTTTCAAGTTGGTAGACTAATCGTTCAACTTGATGAACTTCACTATCCTTAAAATATTACAAGAAAAAGAAGGATAAATTCGTTGGAGGAAAAAAAATGAAGATATAAAGAATAAATAAATAATAAATAAATAATACAAATTTGTATTTAAGATCATCTAATAATTTTACTTGTAATTGTATTACTTTTTCATGAGAAGTTTCATAAGCTTTTGTTATTATTGTTATGATTACTTTTTTTTTTTCAAAAAATAAAATAAAATAAAATCAATAAAAATAAAAATACAGATTATCAATTGATTAATTTGATCCTCAAAATATCTCTTTAAAAGAGAAACATTTGTTTCAACTTTCTTTAAATGATTTCCAATTTTTCGAAATATACTTTCCTATATAAAACATGATAGTAGAAGTTTTTTCTTTTTATCTTCAAAATAATAATAATAATAATAATAATAATAAAGAGGAACCTGTGTTTGTTTCTCTTCAGTTCCTAAATGTACAAAGGATGATTTTGGTCCTGTCACAACTTCTTGATGTTTTTGATCTCCTGAATTTATTTCTTGAGAATGTTGTTTTTGTTGATTACTTTTTGTTTGTTGATGATTTAAATCTTCTGGATTCTTTACATTTCCTTTAAAATCATTATCAATATGACCATTTTGTTGGGTGTCTTTAGAATTTTCAACCACTGGAGGTTTTGGAATCCTAATTTCCTCTTGAATGTGATTTTGAGAAGGTTGATGGGTTTCTTGATGAACATTTTCAACAACTATATCTTCTGATCCTTGTTTTGGTTCCTCAACAACTTGTTGAAAAGGTTTCTCATTATTTAATAAGAGTGAATCAAAAGCATCAAAAGGAAGAAGAAAATTGATTGAAAGACTCTCTGCAAGGAAAGTAATCTTTGAATCCAAGGTAGATAAAGCATCTGATAAAAATGTATCAGTTAATTCTTTTCCTCCTTCATTAAGTTCATCATTATCATTTTGATTAACATGTTCCTCTAATAAATTTTCAGTTGCTCTTCCATAAAGTTCTCTCATTTCATTTTGATAATCTTCCATCATTGTGATTCCGTGAACTCGAACTAAACTTATAGGACAGTAATATTCATTGTCATAAAAACTATGAATTTCAATTTTTATATACTTTGTCCAAATCAAAGGATTATCAACAGCAAAGATTTGATTTTCTCTAGTATTATCAGCTCTATATTTTTCAAGTAAATACCACTTTTCTGCTGGATAAACATCACTAACATAAACAGAGAAATCTTTGAAAACAGAAGAAAACAGTTCGAAATTTGACATAACTAAAGTATCGATTAAAATTGTATCACAAAGTTCAATAATGAACCATTTTTTTGCATCACATGGATTAAGGAAATATTTATCTCGACTTTCTTGGAGAATTGAAGAACATTGTGATGCCTCTTTGTTTGCTTTCAAAATTTTAGCACTACAATCAATGGAGGCTAAAAAAAAAATTTTTATTTTATTTTATTTTATTTTTATTTTTTTCACTTATTCTTAATTTCATTGAACTGAAATTGAGTTCAATAAGTAATCAAACAGAGATTTTTTTTGAAAAAAAAAAAGCAATAAATAAATAACTAAGCAAAACAAACCATAATTAAATCTTCCAACAGTACTTCCTTTCTTTGATTGCCTCCAAGTTGCAACACTTGTAATAAGTGGACTATCATCTTGTTCTTTTGACCAATCTTCAAAAGATAAAATCTGTAACTTCTTTTCAATTATTTGAGGCTCTTGTTTCTTTGCAGAGAACTGAAAAAGATCTTGAAAAAAGTATTCTTCTAAGTCTAAATTTAATGAAAATGAATCCTTCCATTCAATATTTGTTGGACATTCTTCAAGATGTTTCTCATTAGGAAGACACATAAAGTTTTGAGTGAACTTCTCAGTTGATATATAAGACTCTAAATAGTTTTCTTTTGGGATCACACTCTCATTCTCCAACAAAAATGCTAGTTTATTTGGTTTCATCCTCTCTTGAGTACTATTTACAATATGAATACAACAATAGCTAGGTAATAATACCAGTAATAAGAATAATAATACAAAAGTAGAATATAACATTTTTTTTTGAGTTCCTTTGTTAATAAATAATATGGACAAAGCTAAAAGGAAGGAGGGAAAGAGAGAAGGAGGGGAAGGAGTTGTCTCCTCGAAAAGACAGTTCAGTTTTTATAAAAGTCTACAAATTTAATGAAAGAATAGAAAGAAATGATTTAGTTAAAACTTTGAAATTGTGATTGAAAGAAAGAATATATTCATCAGTTCTTGAAAAAAAGAGAGTTTTAAAATTTTATCAGTTAGCTCTCAAGAATTAATTAATTGTGAAAAAAAAAAAAAAAAAAAAAAAAAAAAAAATTCAGAAAAGGAGATTGTCCTTTTCATCATAACAATACCAAAATTTTTTTTCTTTCAAAAGTCTTTTTTTTTTCAAAACTATAATATTGTGATTCCAACAAATTGAAATTAAAATTGAAATGAAGGTAATGCAATCCAGAAAATATAGGGATGAAGCTTTTTTTGTTGTTGGTTTTTTGTTAAGAAAATTGAATGTTGAATTAAAATTGAATGATCCAATAAAAAATATTCAAAATTAATCCTTCCTAATATTAATATTTTTCAATGGTCACATTATTCTAATGATTCAGAGTTTTCAATTGTTTGAAATCTCTTACTTTTTGTTTTTTTTTTTTGGAAAAGAAGAGAATTTCAAAAAAAAAAAATAATAATAATAAGAAATTAGAGTATTTAATTTGATGTGGGAATTGGGAGATCAAAAATTATTGGAAGTTGTTTTGGTCGATAATGCAATGTACAAATTGAAGCATTAATATAAGTTGTTACTCCATCCGTCGTAATTCCATGTGCTATATCAATTATTTAATTCATTAATTATTTTGATTCAAGGATCAAAATTTTCAATTATTTCAAAGTAATAATAACCTTCGTGAATGTGTCCAAAAATATGATACTTGGGTTTTATCCTTTGTTGAATATTTACAAGCTATAATTTTTTTTTTTTTTTTTGAAATCAAAATTTTAATTTTTTTTTTTTATTTCAAAAAAAAATTTACCAAGTCATAACATCCAGCTCTTTGATTATTGCTACATAAATCACCATGACCTAAAGGAGGTCCATGAGTAATTAAGACATCTGTTTTATCAGGAATTTTTTTCCAAACCTATGATTTATGATTTTTGTTTCAATATTAAATATCAAATGTTAAAGACTAATTTTGAATAATATTTACAGCTTCACAAGGTTCACCACGAGGAAGATTAAAAGCCCATCCATAAAATTCAGGTTGCCTTTGTTTATATATTTGATGTTTTTTTAAAAAAAAGAGAAAGAACAAAAAAAGAAAAAAAGAAAGAAAAAAGAGAAAAAAAATGCTACCAAGGTGAACCATATATACTTATGCCTTCTATTGTAATACTTGAATCTTCAAGATATGTTATATTCGGATGGTTAATGAGCTTTGATCTAACCTCTGAAACATCATGCATTTCGCGATGTCCAAATCGTTTCCAAGTTGAGGGATAAGATTCAACATCAAATGTTAAGTCATGATTTCCAGCAATAACTAGAAAAAGTAAAGAAAGAAAAAAAAAATGAATCAGAAAAAAAAGAAAAAAGAAAAGAAGAAAAAAAAAAGAAAAGAAAAAAATTCAAAGTTTACTAATTTTGTATTTGAAATCTTGAGTATCTAAATAGTTAACAAAGCCATCAATATCTTCAGGAAGACCAACATTAGAAAAATCACCTGCATGAATTAATACATCTCCTTTGGGAAGATCCAATCCATTTGTGAGTGTATGAGTATCAGAAATACAAACAAACCTTATTATTATTATTTTATTAATTTCAAAAAAAAAAAAACTCAAGAACAACAAATGAAAGAAGCTAACAAAAAAGAAGAAATTCAATTCAAAGAAAAAAACCTTAAATGTCCTTCTTTCAATGGTTCATTAAGAGGAATTGGTTCAACAGTTCTATGAACTTGTGATTTTTTGATTAACTCCCATGTCTCTGTTGGATTCAATGATAAGTTTTGACCTTCATGTGTATTTCTTGACATTAGAGTTGTTAAGCTCTTTAATCTTTGAAGCATTACAAACTAAATACAGTAGGAAGTATAAAGGATAAAGGATACAGGGAAAGACAAATCTAAACACAGAACAAAAATAATCAACTTTTTTATTTTTATTTTTGATTTTTATTTTTTTCGCCATTTTTTTTCTTTTGTTTTTGTTTTTTTCTCTGCGTCATTGTTTTTTTCTTTTGACTTTTGATTGTTTCAGAAAAATCAAAGAAGATGAGACTTATATTTACAAATCAGGTCAAACGAAAGGGTGTAAGGCACAAAGCAAAGTGTATAAATGTTTAAACAACTTGTGTGAAAGTGAGACTAGTGGGAAGAATAGAAAAGTATTGGCAAATCAATAATTATTAAATGGCAAAGTTAGTGATTATTAGACATGGAGAAGCAGAACATAATACCAAAGGGATTCTTAATTCTGATGTTAAAGAAGGAGAGAACTATCCTTTGACTCCAAAAGGTGAGTCTGACACTTTGAAAACTGCAAGAGAATTGAAAGACCTTGGATTGACTGATCTTACTATTAATGCTGTTTATGTTTCACCTGTTCGAAGAACTCAACAAACTGCAGAGATTATCATGAATGAGTTAGAGATCTCAAAAGAAAAGAAACAAATTAATGAGCTGTTGGTTGATATTAGCTTTGGGGAATATGAAGGCAAGCACTTTTCAATCTTTCAAAAAGAGGCAAATGATGACTTTTGGGAACATTTCAAAGCTTCTGAGTATGGAGGAGAGACAAGTCTTCAAGTTCGTGAGCGAGTTAAAACATTTATAGGACAATTAGCTGCTAATTTCTCTGAAACAAACAAAGAAAACAACATTCTAATCATCACTCATGGATCTCCAGCAAAAGAATTAGTTGCAGTTTTAGATGGAAAGGAAGGCATAGTATCAGATCCTAAACTTGATCCTGCAAGTTATATTGTAAAAAGTATTCCTCATCCTCAAGCCTTTGATGGAACCCAAAAGTTTTAAAAAAAAAAAGATTTTGATCTTATGGATATTTAAATAAATAGAAATGTATCTATCTTGTTTTGTTGTTATTTTTTTGTTCAATTTACCAAAGTTTCGTTTTGCAAAAAAAAAAATTCATGATTCAACTCCAGATATTGCACCAACTTCAGAAAAATGTGGATTTGTTTCAAAGTGTGTCACCTTCTAACATTCCTTCAAAAAATCTTTCAACTTGAATTTTTTTACAAAATCTGAACATCATTCCTCTTACACACATTAGAGATTATAGAAGAAGCAAATATGGGTTCTCGACATCTTCCAATTGGTAGCATTATTGCTTATACTGGAATTATTATTGCAATTATTCTTTGTGCAGTATCTTATGGAACAATATTTCCTCAACTTTTACATTATTTTCCAGCAATGAAATGGATTATGGTGAAACAACTCTTGGAATTTTTATTGATTTTCTCTGGTATTGTTGGATTTGTTGAATTAATTTCTTCACTTTTTGTGAAAAGAAGAGTCAAAGAAAATCAAAGAAGTGCGAAATGGATTCGTTCAATGAGGTATTAATTTTTTATTTTTTTTTTTCTGAAAAAAGAAAATGAAACGAAAATAAAATGAAAATGAAATGAAACAAACTTCAATTCGAAATTCAAAAAATAGACACTTCTCTTCAACGACAGTTCAAGGCATCATTGTTCTTCTAATTTATGTAAATTTAATTTTAAGCATTGCAATCTTTGGATGTATATCAGCATTGGCTCTGGTTCGAATGGGATTTGGAAATGTATGTAATTCAATACCAAATAATGGAACTAAAGATGATATTTGCTTCGACTTGAGACCCTTTGGAGGAATTCCTATTCATTGTGATGAAGAATATACACTCTTTTGTTTACAATGGAAGCAACAAATGCTAATGACATTACTAGCTTCAGGTTCTGCAGTTCTTTGTTTCTCAAATCTGATTATGCTCGGTTGTTCTGTAGGAAACTTTATGCGTTACAAGCATCAAATTGTTGTTCGTGTTACAGAAAGAAAACTACCTTTAAGAGAAATTGAAGAGGAAGTTCAAGAAGGAGTTGATCTAAACGATTGAATATAAGAAAAGATAAAAGTTAAGTGTACATAACAATATAATATATATTTCAAGAATTAATTCATTATTATTAAAAAACATCCTTTCTACAATTGTCTTTTACTTCTTCCATTTTGTTGGATCGGATTTGGCATCAATTATAAACTTTATTTCAATCAACAAAAATTTTCTTTTTCCTTTTTCCTTTTTTTTTTTCTTTTAGCCTCCCGAAACCACAAAGCTCCTCTTTGTTATTTTTTTTTTCTTTAAAACTTTTCTTTTCAATTTTTTTCTTTTCGATTTTCTTTCTTTTCAATTAACATAAAAATAAAAAAATAAAAATTTGAAGTTCCTTCATCTTTTAGGATGGAAAACCTTCAAAAGTAATACCCGTTCTTGAAAGGGTCTGCATAATGTTTTTGATATTCAAGATTAATTCTTTGCGTAGGAACCAACAAAACTCCTCCTCTTTGTTATTTTATTGGAGAATCAAATGAAGCTGCATTCAGCAGTGAACGGCGAATAAAAGAGTAACGGACTCTATCGAATGCTTGTGCTCAATATTATATCAAAAAGTACCTTTCCTTCTATTTTTTTTTTTTTTTTTAAAAAAAAAATAAAATAAAAATAATATAAACCAATAAATAGAGTGCACTCTATTTGAAAATATTTGAACCCAATGATAGAATACAAAAATCAGAAATACTAACATCAAAGGTATATATTATTATTTTTTTACATTATTTTTTTAATTCTTTTTATTCTTTCTATTCTTTCCTTTCCATTTTTTTTCTTTCTCAAATGTCATTGTTTTGAAGGTTGATCCAAAGAGTGTTTTAAGTGATTCTTTTTCCTCTTCGGAATAATCTAATCTATTGACATAGGTCATGAAATCTTGGATCTCCATGGGAGGCCTGTGATGAACAACATCATTCCTAACTTTCTTCATCCTGAAGAGCAACTTCCAAGGAATTGTAATCCTTTTTTTTTTTTAATTCTTCTTTTACTTTTCTTGATTTACCAATTAATTTGTTTGCTGCCTCTCTAATGGCAACATGAGCTTCAAAAATTTGGAGCCTTTGAAACTCTGGATCGTTTCTAGGATTTGGATTTTTTTCCTTGGATTCCTTCAAATAAAAAGGTTCGGCTTCTCAGAGAGCAACATATTCTTCAAAGTCTTTAGAGTTTCTCGTTTCTGTGAGGATTAAAATTTAAAATTGTATATGAGAAAGTAAAATATCAAATAAAATAAACCTTGAGTACATTCATTGTCTTCAACTGAATTACTTCTTGTTTTATTAATTTAATTTTTATTTTATATTTTTATTTTTATTTCTTTATCAAATAAATAAAAGAACAATTCCCACACTCAATCAATCAAGAGAAAAAAGTAAGCTTTTATGGCATGATTTTTCAAAATGTCAGATGACAAAAAAAAAATCAAAAAAAAAAAAAGATCTCTGGTGAGGCGAAGAACACTCCTTTGTAAAACATGTTTAGACTGAGATAATAATGATACAACAGAAGTTATTTGGATTAGATTTGGTCTTTCTATTCTTTCCTTTCCATTTTTTTTTCTCTCTCAAATGTCATTGTTTTGAATGTTGATCTAAAGAGTGTTTCGAAGTAATTTAATTTGTTTGCATAGGTTGTAAAGTGAGTAGTTCTTTCCTTTCCTTTTCTTTTTTTTCTTCTGCTTTCTTCTTTCTTCCTGAAATATTTGAACCCATTTTTCCAATAGAAATATGTAACAATCAGAGATATGAACTCTCCTGTGGATCAATGCATTTCCTTTTTTCCCCAGTTGATTGAGGATTTTCCAAGGTACTTCAATGTTGTTTTCTTTGAGTTCTTTCCTCTTCTCTTTAATTCCTTGAAACAATCAGAAATACTAACAACAAAGGTATATTATTATTATTATTATTATTATTATTATTTTGCATACTAATTTTTCTTAAAAATAGTTGCCCCATATTTTTTGAGGTCTTCCTTTTCTTTTTCGTTATATTGCAGCGTCTCCAAATGTTTGGAGAAGTCCTCCATCTTCATAGGAGGTTGCCAATGGACCACTTCGTTTCCATCTTCTCCTATTTTTCTGAGTAAATCTCATAGGATTGTAGCATTTTTTTTTAGCTTCAGTTTCCTAATTTTTTTTATAGATTTGAGTTCTCGCCTCCCTCAAGGCCACTTCAGCTTTAAAAATTCGAAGCTCTTGAAAAAATCTGGTGGCCTCTCTCAAGACAACTTGAGCTTCAAACATACTTAGTTTTCTTAGCTCTTCAAATTCGTTTCGATGAGGTTTGGAATTTAAAAGTGAAACTTCAAGAAACTTTTTCAAGTGTAGAGAGCAATTTTCTGAAAAAAACTTTGCAAAAAAAAATAAATAAATAAATCAATAAAGACATAAAACTAAGACAAAATTTTAATTCTTCTTTCATTTTTCATTACAATGCATTGTTGATTTTGACTTTTTGATTTTTTGATTTTTTGATTAAATTTTGTTTGAAGGCCAAAGAGAGAAAAATCAAAAATCAAAAAGTCATATTTTTGAAAATAGAAAAGAAAAAGAAAAATGGAGGTATGTTTTACCCTCTTATCAATTATATATCTTCCCTAGGACCTTCCCTATA
>ERZ778024.3808-NODE-3808-length-10466-cov-64.090769_pt1 | contig 10466 bp, 8 predicted proteins | sample MGYA00375754_ERZ778024 | MGnify/ENA primary metagenome ERZ778024 (study PRJEB29350, sample SAMN05389827) | bioreactor metagenome | isolation source: Thiocyanate bioreactor | place: South Africa: University of Cape Town | collected 2014-02-18 ... | reverse complement strand
TATACCAACAATACTCAACCTATTGTTACATCAAATAACATTAGCGTCAATCGTTCTGCTCCAAACAGAAATACGCATTCTACACATGATATTTATCCTGCTAATTCAAATGATAATAATCAATCATCAAGAAATGAACGTACAACTCGTTGTACTTGCATTACAGACCATAAACGTGGTTGTTGTATCTTTATTTGTGTACTCATTATTGCTAGTGGTATCGCAGTACCTATTATTATGACCTCATTACCAAAACGTGATGATGCAAGTACAATAGTGACAACAAACCCAACCACCACTACTACTAAAGCACCAACTACAGCCCAGGCAAGATCGTTTGCATTTAGATGCGACTATGACCTACAGATCATACTTTTGACTTTGCTTTGCTTTTATAGAAGTATCAAAAGAATGACTAAATAGAAAGCAATAGAAATCTAAATCTATCTTTATTTGGATTCTTTTAACAACATAATACATCAACTAAAAACTCCAGTCAATTTTGCAAACTATAAAAAAGGAAAACTGTGCTTATAATTCTAAAAATATTTTTTTTTATGTTGTTTCTTCTTTGTGTGTGTGACCATGAGATATCTCGAATAAAGATAAACATTTTTTTTCTGTTAAGCAAGCAGGTAAAAGCTTATGTTTCGCATGGTGGCGCTTACAACATAGACATACAGAACGAAAACCAGTGGTTAGAAACAAAGAACGAATAGAGAGAAAATATATTTGAATATCTCGGATAAAGATAAGCATGCACTTAGGCCATTCCTCTTGTTTTTATCTTATACAGGTGAAACATTATCTATTTTTTGTTTTATTGAAGTATTTAAACGATAAACACCATGGTAAATATTCGACTTTGAAATAGTTTTTTTTTCTAATAAAATGAAGTCGTTTTGTACTCTTATAGCGGTTACCTTCCTTGTTATTATTATTTCGACATGTAATGGTGCTTTTCTTTATCCTGTCAGTAAGGCAGGAGGACTTGGTCGAAAACTCGATGGTGTTGGTGGTTTGAGCGGTGGAGGCTGCGTATCACGCCTACTTGCTGATTATAATGATCAACAATACAGTCAAATTATGGATTATTTATTCGTACCAGGTTTCGGTGCTTCATTACATATCCTCAAAGTTGAAATCGGTGGTGATGCTCAATCAACTGATGGCACAGAACCATCACATATGCATTCAGCTGATGATGAGAACTATCAACGTGGTTATGAATGGAAAATTATGGTCGAAGCAAAAAAACGTAATCCAAACATAACTCTTTATGGACTCAGTTGGGCATTTCCTGGATGGGTAGGAGAAGGAACAGGGAAACCATGGACGAATAGTACAGTTCAATATACATTGAAATGGTTGTTAGGTGCAAAGAAATACTACAATTTGGATATTGATTATGTCGGTATCTGGAACGAACGAAGTTGGGATAAATGGTATACATTAGCATTGAAAGCTGCAATCACAGCTGCCGGTCTCAAAACAAAAATTGTCGGTCATGATGCTGGCTGGGATGTTTGCAATGATCTAGAGAACGATGCTGAATGGGCAGCTGCCGTTGATGTTGTTAGTGCACACTATCCTGGTGCATCCATTTCACCGAAATGTCCACCTCTCAATAAACTACAATGGTCTAGTGAAGATTTCTCGCTTGCATATGATACTGGTTCATTGTGTTGGGCACGAGCATTGAATCAAAATTATGTTCGAGCTAATATGACAGCAACCATTGCTTGGGATTTAATCAATTCATTCTATGATCGATTACCATGGACTGGTGCTGGTTTATTACGAGCTGTTGAACCGTGGTCAGGCCATTTTGAAATTGGTCGAGTTCTTTGGGTGTCTGCACATTGGGGACAATTTACGAAAGCTGGATGGTCATTTCTTCAACATGGACAAGGTGTTGGTTTACTCGATAATGGTGGTAGTTATGTTTCATTAACTGATCCAAAGGGTGAACACTTAACAATCATCGTTGAAACAATGAAACGAGAAGATTCACTTTGTGCTCATTCAAGTTCAGTTCCTTATACTACAACAAATCAAACAGCAACATTTCAACTTGACGATTCATTCGCTCATGTTCAACAATTATATGTATTTCTCACTGATCTTCGTACAACTGATGTCGGTAAATCATTTGTTTATCAAGGTATTATTCAACCAAACAAAGGTTCGTTTACTCTTAATTTACCAGTTGGAATTCTCTATACTGTTTCAACAATCAATGGAACAAAAGGTTCATATCAATCACCAGCATCGACTCCATTTCCATTACCATATGCCGATAATTTCGATAGTCGTCAAACATTCAGTGAAGCACCTTATTTTTCAGATCAATCAGGTTCATTCGAAATAGTTGAAGCTTCTGGTGGCCACGGTAAAACCATGCGACAAATGGTTACTCAACATCCAATTAGCTGGTGTACCGAGGCAAAATATCCATATTCAGTATTAGGTGATTCGAATTGGAAACAACCATTGAATATTACAGCTGATATTTTAATAGAAAACAATGGTACTGCTTTCGTCGCAGTTGGTGTTACACGTGGAGGATGTGGTGATGGAAGCCCAGGCATTGTTTTAAGTGTAAGTACAGTCAATGGTGGGTTATGGCAACTGTCAGGTAGCACTGAATTGACTAATCCATTGGTATCAGGTCCCATGGAACTCAAACCTGGTAGTTGGCATACGATTTCACTGGTCGTTTTGAGTGATCATTCGGAAGCATTTATTAATGGCGAGATAGTTGGTCAATGTGATCTTAGTGCATCAAGTTTTACTGGCTTAGCAGCCATCGGTACATCGTGGGATTTTGTACAATTCGATAATTTTCATTTGCAATCAGCTAGTTAAAATATAAACGTTTACTTTTCTTCGATTATATTTTTCTTTTCTTTCACCCTCATGAATAATAAACAATTTATCTTATTTTAGAATTAATTAGATATGTTACTACTTATTCTAATCATTTGTGCAACACTTTCTCTGACATCTGATGCGGCATTCACGTATAATGTTAGTAAAACAGGCGGCTTGGGACGAAAATTTGATGGTATTGGTGGTTTAAGCGCTGGTGCAAGTTCACGTTTACTCGCTGATTATGATGATGAACACTACGGTCAAATTATGGATTACATGTTTTTACCAGGTTTCGGTGCGTCATTCCATATTCTTAAAGTTGAAATTGGTGGTGATTCACAATCCACCGATGGTACTGAAGCATCGCATATGCATTCAGCCGATGATGAAAATTATCAACGTGGTTATGAATGGAGACTTATGGTTGAAGCCAAAAAGCGTAATCCAAATGTTATTCTTTATGCTCTTAGTTGGGCATTTCCAGGTTGGGTTGGAGAAGGAACAGGGAAACCATGGACAAATAGTACCGTTCGATATACGGTCAATTGGTTATTAGGTGCCAAGAAATATTATAATTTGGATATTGATTATATTAGTATTTGGAATGAACGTGCATGGGATAAATGGTATACACTTACATTGAAAGCTGCAATTGTGACTGCTGGCCTGAAAACTAAGATTCTCGGACATGATGCTTGGTGGGATTTTTGTGAGTCTTTAGCTAAAGATCCTGAATGGGCATCAGCCGTTGATTTGATTGGAGCACATTATCCCGGCGCAAGTATTCCAGCTGCATGCGTTGCATTGAACAAAACACAATGGTCTAGTGAAGATTTCTCGCTTGCATATGATACTGGTTCATTGTGTTGGGCACGAGCATTGAATCAAAATTATGTTCGAGCTAATATGACAGCAACCATTGCTTGGGATTTAATCAATTCATTCTATGATCGATTACCATGGACTGGTGCTGGTTTATTACGAGCTGTTGAACCGTGGTCAGGCCATTTTGAAATTGGTCGAGTTCTTTGGGTGTCTGCACATTGGGGACAATTTACGAAAGCTGGATGGTCATTTCTTCAACATGGACAAGGTGTTGGTTTACTCGATAATGGTGGTAGTTATGTTTCATTAACTGATCCAAAGGGTGAACACTTAACAATCATCGTTGAAACAATGAAACGAGAAGATTCACTTTGTGCTCATTCAAGTTCAGTTCCTTATACTACAACAAATCAAACAGCAACATTTCAACTTGACGATTCATTCGCTCATGTTCAACAATTATATGTATTTCTCACTGATCTTCGTACAACTGATGTCGGTAAATCATTTGTTTATCAAGGTATTATTCAACCAAACAAAGGTTCGTTTACTCTTAATTTACCAGTTGGAATTCTCTATACTGTTTCAACAATCAATGGAACAAAAGGTTCATATCAATCACCAGCATCGACTCCATTTCCATTACCATATGCCGATAATTTCGATAGTCGTCAAACATTCAGTGAAGCACCTTATTTTTCAGATCAATCAGGTTCATTCGAAATAGTTGAATCTGCTGGTGGTCACGGCAAAACAATGCGACAAATGGTTACTGAAACACCGATTAGATGGTGTTCTGAAGGCAAATATCCATATTCAGTATTAGGTGATTCGAATTGGAAGCAACCACAACCACTGAATATTACAGCTGATATTTTGATTGAAAATAATGGAACAGCATTTGTTGCTATTGGTATTGCGCAAGGAGGATGTATCGGTGCAAGTCCAGCAACAGTTTTGAGTGTTAATACGTATAATGATGGGTCATGGCAATTATCAGGCAACATTGACCTGAGCAATCCATTAGCATCGGGTTTGATCGAAATTAAATCAAGTATTTGGTACACATTGTCACTTGTTGTTTTGAATGATCATTCGGATGCATATATTAATGGAAAGAAAGTGGGTCAATGTTCATTGAATGCATCGAGTTCGATTGGATTCGTAGGAATTGGATCATCGTGGGATTACGTACAGTTTGACAATTTTTATTTGCAATTACCTTGAGTTTTTAAATTTATGATATTGTGTGAATAAATTTATGGTTTCTTTTTTTTGTAGAATTGCAATTTTTTTAGATTTCGTAGATATGGGATTAAGAAAAGAAAATTAACGAGCAAAAGGTCTTCATAAAAATTAACCAGATTATTTTTGTGGTAGAGACTTTACAAAGGCATCAGCGGCAGCTTTCACATCTCTAGGACTGGTTGTGTCAATAGCTGTTTTAGCGTAACCTGTAGCAAAACGAGAGAGAATGACAAAGAGAAATAATTCAAGTGTGAAACAAATATCAGTTATTTCTATTGGAAAACCTTCGATTGATAAACAAAATATATGTTCGCAATACATTAAGTCCACTGTTTTTTAATCACTCGGCAAGTAACGTCTATTAAGAGTCGATTCATCTAGGTCTATTGACGTTTTTTTACACACAAAAGTTGAATAAAAGCTAAAGTCAGAAAAGTCACCGTCATTAATGTAAGACCAAGAAAATATTTCCATAAATCCCATGCAGTAGCATAATCTATCGATTGTTTGTCAAGTACGTATTCACCAGTTATTGGACACATTGAACTCATATCAGCTTTACAGAAAGACAGACCTTTGAATTCATTGATCAACAATACATTGGAAGCATATCGAAAAGCACTAAACCATTGCATCCATGAAAGCCAAGGAGAAACACTTGATATGTTAACAACAAATCCAGCGAAGAGCCACATGACTGCCAAAATAAAAATTGATATAACAACAACCACGCCTAGAATGACTTTGTTCATCACACGAATAATCAATGGACAATTCTGTTTTACCTAATATCGGTATAGTTGCCGATACACAAAAACCTAATGCTGATCCGCATAAATTAGCCACAATGTTTGTCAACAGAAATATAAAGAATTGACTAATACTTCCTCCGAAACCCATCATGAAATAAGAAGTAATACAGAATAACATAGGTGGTACAATACGTAATAATAGAATATCACAAATAACTCTGGAAAGAAAGAATGGTAAAATTTTGTAATAACCACTCACATATTCCTAAACAATAATGTAATGAAAAGTTGATTTTTATTCAAAATAAAAGAACTTACATGAATGAAAAGTGCTCGATCTTTTATAATAGGTTCAACTGATGTCAAACCAGTAAACAATTGAGCGATCGTAGCGAAACATATGGCCCCCATACGGTTATAAATACCCGGATCCGTGGTTTTTTCTAATTTATAAAAGACACATCCAACGAATAAACCAATGGCAAGTGAAGTAACTACTTGCGCAAATAATACTTGAGGATTACGTATTGCATCGATTATTATTCGCTTTGATATATACGAAATCTGAGTCAACATTGAATGAGATGATTCAGCCTTATATCGATGACGTTCGCGTTCGGATTTTTCATCTCTATTCAAATCATTCTTATTTTCAATTAATGTTAATATCTCTTTGTGTGTCGTAGATTGGAGATAAGCGTCATTCAATTTCGATAGTACGTCTGGTTTTCGATTTGCATTGATTAGAATATCAAGAACAAAATCTGCTGGATTATCATGTTCTTCAATTTTGTAACCTTGTTCAGAAAAATAAGGAATAACATCATGTGTAGAACCATGAAATAGACTTCGACCTTTACACATAAACATCACACTATCGAATAATTTAAAAATTGAATAACGAGGTTGATGAATCGAGAAAATTATAGTTCCTATAAATCAATATATCCGATAACAAATCTATTGAAATAAACAACCTACTTCCTCGTTGAGATAATTCTTTCAAACAAGTTATAACACTATCTGCTGTGGATGCATCCAATCCTATCAATGATATAAAGAAAACTATAATTAATTGTTCAACTCTCTCTCTCTTTATATGGTTACCTGTCGTAGGCTCGTCAAGAAAGAGAATAGAGGGTGAAAGAATAAGTTCCATTCCAATACAAGTTCGTTTCTTTTCTCCACCGGATACACCTCGTAAAAGTGCTGTACCCATATATTGATCAGCACAATGTTCTAGAGCTAATTCATTGATGACAGATGAAACACGATCATTGATTTCTTCTCGAGATAGACCTTTGGGTAAACGAAGATTTGCTGAGAAAGTTAGATTTTCTCGAACTGTAAATGATTCACACATAATATTATCTTGTACAACATAACCAACAGTATATTTGAATGATGGCTGCCGATAAGACTCATTGATCAGAACTGGTCCGGAGATACTATGTGGATCTTTTCGATCGGCTAAAATATCGAGTAATGATGTTTTACCACAACCAGTGGGTCCTAATATTGCATTTAATCCTGTCGTAAATCTTCCCGAAACATTGAAAAGGATTTGCTTTGATTCTTTAGAACTGCAATAACTTAAATATCCACAAGAGAACGATGTTTGATCTGATTCTCTTGGAGTATCGACGATATAATTAATATTATGAAAGGAAAGTGTTTCTGAAGGAGAAGTATGTTTCATAACAGGCATCGAAATAAATGCTTGAGTTTGCGAATTCGGTGTTATGTTCATTGTTGATAAATAATTATAAAGATATCTGAAAAACAAAGTATTCTCACACGCATAAATTGTGTTTATCGTTGATGACTAATAGAAATAAATAAGAAATAGAACGTAATAAGAATGATTGGTAGAATGAAAATAGATTCGTCTCAATATTGATGTTTTTCATGGTCAAAAGACGAAATCAAGCGTAGATAAGAATCATAGTTTGACTTTGACGACTTTTGTTATGAGAACATCGAATCGAATTTAGATAAGAGTGTTTTGTTCGTGATCGTAATGTTTTTATGAAGGGGAGAAATATTTATTTATGTATTCTAGAAAAAAAACTATTATCGTTAGAGTTACAAGGAAAAAAAATAGAAATTTTAGTATAATATGAGAATAGGTTTTGAAAAAAAGTAATGGAATTAGTCCTTTATAGTTTCTTTTGGATCATATCAAGAACAATTTTTTTAAGATCGGTATCCTTCGTAGCTTTAATCTCAGGATCATCAGGAAAATAAAGGAGGAGAAGAGCTTTGAGGTCGGCAGCAGGAGTCTCGCCGACGAGTTTGTTCGCAGCTGTTCTAAGAGTACTGGCAACCGACTTAGCATCACGTTTGTTTGCTAAAAGTGCGGCTAATACACGACTGTTTAATAATGGTTCATCTAAATCCGTATCTTCACTTTCTCCATTCGAATATGGATATGCAGCTACAGCATAAATACAAACTGCCAATAGTAAACTAGTTGAAATAATGTTAGCTTTCATCGTTGCTATAATGTTTATAATGGTAAAAATGCATCGTCTTTTATAGGCAAATGGGGAGAAAAAGGTGAGTTATGTTTACCTGATTACTGTATGTGTGTTTACTGTAAAAGTATCGATTTATAAATGAAGGACGTTTTTGTATTATGTACTCGTGTATGAAAAGGTAAAAAATAATCGCTATCTAGTTAGAATATTAAATAAATGCTTGTAATCGAAAATTATCGAATTGAATATGATCCCACGATGGTCCAATAGGAGCAAACGATGTATATCGACTAGCAATTGCACTTAATTGACGTTGGCCAACAAGTTTACCATCAATACTGAGTACAATAGCACGACTGCCACTTGCACCACAATCAGTTAGACTAATTCCGAGAGCAATGCATGCAATACCATAGTTTTCAATCATAACATCGACAGTTATATTTAACGGATGAGTTTAATTCAGACTTCGAATAATCGAATATGGATAGGGTGAATCACTACATCAACTAATAGAAATTTCCGTGACCATTTGTCGCATGACTTTGTCTCGACTTGTTGACGTATCAATAATTTCAAATGAACTATCTAATTGAAACGTAACTACGACCATTATCGAGTAAATTGTTCCCAATATGCAGCCATCTCAAGTACTTGTCCGATTTGATAATGACCTGATCATGGTTCATTCTCACGTAATATACTGGCTGAACCACAAGGTAATCAATCATAAAAACCATCGATTAACTTCCAAGCTATCGTCGTCGCCAAAGAACAGGGGACATAAGCAGTGGGAAATGTATGCTAGGGAGTTTATTTTGAATTTACTTCAAATTTATGTTATAATCGCTTTAGAAAGGTTGAATAAGTGTTTAGCAACGAATTCAATCGTAATTATGCATACTAAACGTGTCTCTGCAGTTAAAATCTCCCATAGTATTTTATAGACAGTTTCTGATTCTTATGCGATTTCTACTATTTCAGTATTTCCTGGAAACGGACTACTTCTATATAAACATCTCATAGCATACAGTCAAATCCCATGTGAATAACCCTATTTCGAGAAGATTATGATTTTCTCACAATAAACTTCTTAAAATAATTGCAATTTGAATTTGAAGTCGAATGTAATAATTTCTAAAGCGAGCAATGGCACCACCAAACTTGCGTTTTTGACAAAAAATATTCTACTTATGCAGCCATCTACAATTTTCTATGAAGGTTTATCATGGCAGCATAACGAAAATTAACACTGCTCGCAATAACAATATTATATCTTTTTATATAAAAATATTTTAATTTCGTTTATTGTGGATCCATAATTATATAAAGATGTCACTGGTGAGAAATGCATCTGCTAAGAATTGGACGAAAGGAATATGTTTTAATCACTCCGACAACATACTATCATATGGCATGAAAAAAATTCTTTTTGTTTGTTAGCTACCCTAAAAAAAACCTCGATAAAACACTGAACGAATTGATTATATGGTAAGGAAACATGATATTTATATATAAGTTAAGTAAAGTTCCACAATTAAATCAAATCAGCTAATGAATTTGCGAACAGATGACAATGTTAGTCTTTATAACGACGAACCAACCAAATTAATTTGTAGCTAACCGATATCAACTGTAGCAAAATGTTACATTTTATTGAGGAATAAATAGATATCCTACGTAAGAAATCTAGCAAATTATAAAGTTGGGATTAATCGCCGATTATTTTAATAATCACCAAAATCATCGTGATTTTCCTGACATGGCTAGGCGTGGCTATCATTATAGTCAATTATTATTTTCGCAATCATGCAGCTCTTCCCTAGATTTTCCTGATAATCTTGAGATTACAACTGTAACAGATACCGATCTTTAAAAAAATTATTCTTGATATGATCCAAAAGAAATTATAAAGGACTAATTCCATTACTTTTTTTCAAAACCTATTCTCATATTATACTAAAATTTCTATTTTTTTTCCTTGTAACTCTAACGATAATAGTTTTTTTTTCTAGAATACAAATAAATATTTCTCATTTTCATAAAAAATTACGATCGCAAACAAAACACTCTTATCTAAACTTGATTCTGTGTTCTCATAACAAAAGTCGTCAAAGCCAAAATATGATTCTTATCTACGCTCGGTTACATTTTTTGACCATGAAAACCATCAATATTAACACGACTATCTATTTATTTCTATTAGTCATCAACGATAAACACAATTTATGTGTGTGAGAATACTTTGTTTTTCAGATATCTTTATAATTATTTATCAACAATGAAC
>ERZ778024.3800-NODE-3800-length-10496-cov-3.799349_pt1 | contig 10496 bp, 6 predicted proteins | sample MGYA00375754_ERZ778024 | MGnify/ENA primary metagenome ERZ778024 (study PRJEB29350, sample SAMN05389827) | bioreactor metagenome | isolation source: Thiocyanate bioreactor | place: South Africa: University of Cape Town | collected 2014-02-18 ... | reverse complement strand
GGCGACCACCGAGATCTACACTCTTTCCCTACACGACGCTCTTCCGATCTTGCATCTGCATTTGAACTTGTGGCATGGGCATTTGAACTTGAACTTGCGGTTGAGGGACTTGCATGTGAGCGTGTACTTGGGGCATTTGATCTTGAACTTGCGGAGTTTGCATGGACACGTACATTTGTGGCTGTTGAACGTCGACGTTCATTTGAGGCACTTGCATGTTTAAATGCATCGATTGGTCGTCCAATTTAATAGCCATCTAACGTTAGAGCACGAATTAGCGTATTGGTGCTTATTAATGGCCATAAAGTATAACTTAATTAAATAGTATAATTTAAAACATTTTTTGAGCACTAAATATGTTTAACACTTACAGATGCGCTGGAGTCTGAAACGTTTGAAGTAACACTCATGCCAGGCATGCCAAGCATTCCAACGGACATATTTACGTGTTGATCACCACCGGTAACCTAAATATAATTTTTATTAATTGGTTGAAAGTTGACTTGAGTTCGATCATGATCTCCGTACTTGAGTAGTCACTCCAGGTGCTCCCATATTCATGCCCATATTCATATTCATATTCATATTCATATTCATATTCATATCACCCATCATGTTAGCGGCGAGGGCGGGATCGCCAGATACTTGAACACTTGATGAAAAATGAGACATTGATTCCAACTAAATATGTTATTGTGCTCTATTAGAACTAGCGCAGATAAAAGCACCAAAAAATTAATCTGTTACAAGTTTTAGGGCGTGTGTTCTTCCTAAAAATGATCCGCCGCAAATTTTGGGGATATTTTGGCTAGCAATCTATCTAATAACCCCACACTCATGTTGAGGCATACCACGGTAAGATAAAATTAATACGCCTTCGGTTTTACACTTTCGTATTTACGGTAATAAACAATATATTTATGTAGTCCTTATATTCAAGTACACGTATTTGGTATAATATCCTCATTTACGGTTCAAAATTCGGTGCGGAACTCGTAGCCATAGAAGAGTACCAATACCAAGACCAATCAATGCATTTTGATAGTTGATTTCATTAACGAAAGAATCCATTGAATTTCTTCCTTCGATAATGGCTTTAAATGGCAATATCGATGTCTAACGGCGTAAATTAATAAGTATTTACCTAAAATGGCTCGTGTTATTTTGTTTGAGTACTTACTTTGTTATAAAAGTTTTCGGACAGATTTTCTTTTTCTCGCACGTCTTGATGAGCGCATCCAACCAAATAAAAGATCGGAAAAGGTGCCCAATAGACTACATGTATAAAATAATAATAGGTTAGCAAAACCCTTCTAGTTTTGATAATATAAATAGACGAAAGTTTATACTAAAAAAGGAAACACGACTTGAAATTTCAATTGCCTTATTAACGCTTAACATAACCGTACCTAAATCGCCCAAACGACCTCGCTTGAAGCAGTTTCCTAGACCCCAAGTCCCCAATGCGGTAAACATCGGATGTCGGGTGACGCGCAATATGCCGCGAACTTCAGGGTCTTTTTTTTCACCCGTCGCTGGCTTCGGGCCTGGTTGTGTCGGACTTTTGTTGGCGATGGCCTGCGAGAATATAAAAAGAGCTCCGGTATTTAGTACAGTGCCGATCGCTCCACCAAACGCACCGAGCTTGTGTACAGCTGGCCCTGCATTTCTTCCCTTGCTATTAAACAATTAGTTGAGTTCATTTAGTTTGGTGGATCTGAATATTCGGTTTAAAAGGGGGTAATTAAAAGAATATTTGGAATTAGCTCACTTAAAACAAGTCATTTGTTATTGAATAAGCTCTACTTCTATATTCTAACCCTTGATAGTGAAATGTGCAATATTCATGAATGCTGAACACTTAAAACAACGTGGATGACTTACGCGAGGTAGATCAGAGTCGTAGGGACGAAAGTGGCCAATGCAATACCAGAGTATATACCTAGAAATTTCTCGAGGCCTCCGAATTTCTCGATAAAATGCTTGCGATTAGGCGGATGTGATAAATACATGTGACTGAAAAAAAAAAAATCTAATTAGATTTCAAGAACCAAATTTACAAACAAAAATATTTAATAATAAATAAATACGCAACGTTTGTTCCATTGAATGAATAAATTTAGTTAATGTAATCGATTGATTATTTTAAATTGAAAATCTTCTGGCAACAACTTACCTTCCTATAAAAGAGCCCCATCCAAGCGCTATCGCACCAATTGCTAACTTGCTCATTGTGGTGTATTTACTGTAGAATTGATAGTTTGAAATTTTAAGACGTCCTCAACGGAGAAACGGAAGGAAAAAAATCGTGGTACGAAAACTCTTTATTAATAGACTCGTACATCGCTTCCTGGCTCCACTTGGTATCGAATTGCAAATGAAGCTCGTTTACGAAGTTTTTTTAGCACTTGATCAAGCGCTGGTGGTGGCTGATCGTCCTCCAGATTCCGAAACTTGAAATAAACGAGCGACACTAGGGAGCTCAAGCTCATTAAGTGGTTCGGGTTTTTCAAGCGGTTGGTACATATAGATAGCATGCGCAAGCGCGACAAATTTGTTAGTGGATCGATAGTGCTCGCTCCAAGATGAATAAAATCTTCTAGATGAAGTACTTCCAATCGTGTCAATGACTTGCATATTGTATTTATGAGGCGTTGCTCTTCCATTTTTGTCGCATTTAAGACGTAGGCATTGAGTTTGGTAAGTTTTGTCAGTGGCGCGATCCACTTGTCCTCGACTGTCGCACAAATCAAATTTAAGCAATTGAGATTGGTCATTTTCGACACCCATCGCACATCTTGAGATGCAAGATTATTAGCTCCGACGTGACAGGACTCGAGATGAGTAAAAAGTTCCAAATCTGAAGCGGTAACGTTCCATGCTGTGATCATCGTAAAGTGTTTGAGCTTTGACAGTGAAGTAAACGGTGTTATGGCATTTGATCTGTAATAGGGTAGCGATAAAGATTGCAGCTTCGTCAAACTAAGCACAATTTCGAGTTCCTGCTGCGATCCAACGGCGTTAATTCCAAGACTCGTCAAACTTTGCTGTAAAACTGCTAAATAACTAAAGAATCTCGGTCTAATGTCTATCCTTCTTATACTAACAACGAGATCGTTCAATTTGGTCATCAGGCTGAAACTAGACCAATCGTTAATACTATCGGCCTCGTGCAGCTCGAGAGACATTAAATTGGTTATCGCCGAAATTTCATTGAGATTTAGTCTTCGGTACATGTTGATCAATTTGAGTTGCGTTAACTTCGCGTACGGTGGCACTTGGATCGCATCGTCTTCGTTGGGATTGTCACCATCGTAACAGGCTAGGGCTTGCAAATTTGGGCATTCTGCGGCGCAAACGAGAATTTTGTTCGATATTGGCGAACAAATGAGATGTTGTAACCGTGTAATATTCGTCAGTACGTTCGGGCTGCAATAATCTGGCGTAGGAACCAGATCGGGATCCAAGCTCTCTAACGTGCAATTTAGGCGCGTTAAATGTCGTAGTTGTCCCGCATACGACGCCAGTTCAAAGCTGAGAAATCCCGTGTCGTCCAAGCTGTTGAACAACGAAAACTGGTGCAGACGTGTCAAACGTGTCAGATCCGCGAAAGCGCTGATGTCGTTGATAGGAGAAGTTATAAATAACCTCTCCAAATTAGGTAATTGGCTGATTCGAGACACAAACTCGCTTCGAACATTACGCCAGGACAAATCCAAGGTGCGGATCGATTGCAATGCATTTTTAAACCAACGTTTGGATACGGGAAGTGTTGTAAATATATACCAGCTAGGTAATAACGAGCAGATGTGAATTATTAATTCATTTGGGAGTTGATCAAATCCAGATCCGCTATTAGTTTTTCTACGCTGTACTTTAATTATAAGAAAAAAACAAATAATTAATGAACTAATTTTTATCTTATAAATACCTTTTCAGCGCGAGTGTTCGGCTTTGAAAATTGAGTTGAAGATCTACTCCGTTTCATCCTTCCTCAAATGCTTTCGGTCGCAATCACGTACTTTCCCGACCATGCAGGACGAGGGCGTATTATTAAAAGTATTGACGAGTAAAAAAAAAAAATGGAGAAAGTTTGATAAATTTTTTTCACTCAAATCCTTTCAATGGCTATGAGAGTTATATATATTAGTGCACTAGTATTCCATAACAAATTTACTTTATTTACAAATCTCACGTCATTTCTTTTTCCAACGCGATTTTATCGTCTCGCTTTGCCCTTACAATAATTTTGAATGGATTCGCAAACACTTCGCGTGCTATTAAATCAAATCCGCCCACTCCAGGATATCGCACGTACTTTAATATTAAAAACCACACTTCTGGAGGGAATATTTGAAAAGCATCCGCACTTCGTGCAATGTTGTATATTATCATCATAGTCTTCAGTCGCATATCCTTTTGAAACTGTTTGTTCCGTTTCAATAATTTACTCAGATGTTTGCAGGAGTGAAACGTCGTCAAATTGGTTAGTGAGTAATTCTCCGCCAAATTCTCCACCAAACTCAACACCGTACCAGGAGCCACCGCTACAACACCCAGTGTTAAATTTGTTAACGTTTGATTTTCTTTCAATAGAGCAATCGCGTCAAAGTCCTTGTTGTTCATGCCCACATTCATCAATGATAGCCGCAACAACGTGTTATTGAATTTCAGTGCTTTGAAAATTTGTTCGCATTGGTTAGCTAATGAAATTCCGTCGAGATTTAAATCTTGCACTGTCGTGTTGTACTTCAATATATTTGCCACACATTCTGAAGGCAGGAGGGTGTATCCAAGATCCAGACAAGTAATCTGCGCTATTTTTAACGCATCGTAATAGGCAACTCCCAGGTCCACGATGCCCTCAAATGCTCCGCGGAGTATTAATTGTGAAAATGACCGGACTTGCAACAGATCTGCGAGAACTGCTCCGGACTCTGGGTCAAAATTATTTCTGCCGAGATCAAGGTGCGTAATCGTGCGATTTGCTTTGAACCCTTCACATAGGGTCTGCAGCTGCTGGGAATTGATTTCGCAGTGCCGCAGGTTGAGGTACGTGAGTGTCTTATTTGCAGCTAAACTACGCGAAATTTCGTTGCAGTGACCGGTCAGCGGATTATCTCCCAAATCGAGCGATGTCAACGTATGATTTGATTCTAATAGCGCTGCAATATCTTTGTATCCTTGACCGATACTATTATTTTGCAAAGAGAGCTCGGTTAAAGTGTAATTCTTCTTGAGAAGCTTTGCAAGAATTTGGATTCCGTCGTCGCATAAATGATTGCCGCCAAGCCACAGCCTTTCCAAAGTTGTATTCGTTTCGAGGCCCTCGCAAATGAAACTAACGCCCTCTTTGTTCATTTTAGTGGACACGGCATGAGAGGCCAAGCTAAGACTGGTCAGCGTAGTATTGACTTTGAGAGCGTGGCCCATGTGGATGTAGGCCTTGCTGCTTATGAGATTGGACGCAAATATCAAGGTCTTCAAGGTGGTGTTTGTATTCAATGTGCTGCATAATGCTATAAATCCTGCGTCGTGAATAGTATTCTTTGATAAATTGAGCGAGGTGATAGATCGGTTGGATCGCAAGACTTCGGCGAGTAACTTGCATTCTGGGTCTGTAATTCGACGAGAACTTAAATCCAATCTTTTCAATCTGAATGCCACGAACGAAATTCCCTTTTTTAAGCAATGATACAAGTCTTCAACGGATTCCACCTAAAATAAAAAATTAATTTTTAACAAATTCGAAATATATTTGGGTAATTTGGTACTCACTTCAATTTCCACGCTGTTGGTAGCCACTCGTTTTTTGTTGACTTTTTTATTTTTATTTTTTTTCATTCTTGATCCGTGCTCCGAATTACTTTGCTACATTAATACCAGTGTTTGTCGTAGAACAGACATTACACGCATAATAAGTTCTTTAACCGATATGTTGTTTATGACAAAAGGTTCCAAATTAAATCAAATTTGGAAACGATTCCTGTGAAATGCACTTGCTATAAGCGCAATAGAGAAATTTGTATTTAAATATGTTCACGAACAATGAGTTAAAATTATTTTATTGTTTTTTGTGGTTGTAAATAATTACAGACCGCTTAAACAAAAACTCGTTGATATTTTGCTTTACGCTCAATCCGTTCGTCCACTCCATCTTCACGCACGACCCGTGTTCTTCATGCTGCTTGCATTGACGTTGTTTTTCAACGTATTTCTTGCGGAGATTCATTTTTTCGTAGGCTGTTAGACCAACGAAGATGCTGTGAATCTGCTGCAGCAGAAGGGGGAGCTGCCACAGGCCAATAGTAGCGAATACAGCAATAAATAACACGGTAGGATATCGACATACACTTTCTATCAACATTTCGGTCCAAGTCAAGCCCGCAGTGTAATACAACAGAGCTATTTAAAAAAAAAAAAAAAAGAAAATTGTGTCGTTTGAAAATTAATTTTAAACACTGGTATAATACCTTTTACGTGGATGATTGCGCAGAAGAATTGCATCGGAATAATAAAAATTAGGAACAGCATAAAGTAGATGTGATTGCCTGCACCGACAGCGTTGCCGATCCAAACACAAAAATGATCGAATCGGAGCACGCAGCCATCAACTTGGTGGCAGTGCTTGGCGCGTGCTGGTCTTCGGACCATGCACGTGTGACAAACTCTCACATCCGTTTCACCATCTTTAACCTTTTTCAAAAATTCCTATTGAACATAATTGTGATTAGTATTATTTTTTTTTGATATAACTATGTGGTACTTTATCGTCCTCAGATTTGCGTAACTCGTGTACACCCGGATTTGAAAAGATGGCCAATGCGTAGAATATAGATGCAGTAAGAGTTAATGCGGCATAGAGTCCAAATTCAATTGATGCTCCTAAATAGCGCAATTCGTAAGTTTAATATTGTGACCATTAAAGGAAAATAAAAAAATGGATCCATTAAACCGATTTTTGATTCACAAAAGATTTTTGTCCGTTGATCGTGGGGGCTTACCTAAATAATCACCAGATTGTTTGATATTTACAACTAGAGAGAATCCGACGAGTCCTAAGAAGAGATAATAGGCCTTGTCTTCGTTGAACAGATGTGAGCGCCAAGGGGTTACAAAGAATAATCCAAGCACAAGTACTGCACCTAGAGCGAACCAAGGGTAAGTAGGTGCGATTCCCATCATGATAATAATGAAAGGAGGCAGCAACACCCAGCCGAGCCAATCATAACTGGATGTGATTCGTGTGTAACTTCGCAAAAAAGTCCCGACCGTTTTGTGGTTGTTTTGTAAGGCTACTTGGCCAGGTGTTCTGCCTTGAGCGTCTTCTGCCTTCCAGTCCGAATTGTTGCATTTATCGAGGAGGGCCAGCAAGATCGAGCTATGGCCTTAAAATATTCAACATTTAATATAACGAATATTTATTCATCCTACATACCTAATCCTGCGGCCAAGTGATATGCATTAACGCCTTTCTTCGTGCGCAACAACGGGTCTGCGCCGCAATTTAGCAAATACCTAACTACATCCGCTCTGTTATTTACGACTGCCCAATGCAGCGGCGTTGATTCGTCTACCCATGATGATTATACAAATAAGTTAATATTCAAAATTAACCATTTTGCTTTACCTTTAATATCCTTGGCGTCAACCGCAATGCCTTTCAAAATGAAAAAATGAACCAATGAAAGATGTCCAAATTGTGCGGCAGTATGTAAAACCGTCTGCCCTGAATATGAAAATTAATATTTTTCATTTTATTTTTAGTGTTTATATTTTAGAGATCTTAAAGTACCGTTGCTATTTTGGTGTTGTAAGTTTGCGCCACATTTCAGCAAGTAATTTAATAACGCCAACGATCCGCATCGAGTTGCGGAAAATATAGCAGTTTCTCCTTGTTCATTCAAAGCATCGATTTCATTTGGGTTGTCGGCAAAGTATTGAGGAAGATCCACAAGATTGGCCTCATCCTCGCACATTTCATGCACGCTACTCATTTTTTCTATTCGCTAGTTGCGGAACTATGAGATTTATACAAAGTGTAAATTACTCGCAAAAAAAAAAAAAAAAAAAACTGCCAACAAAAAGTCTTGCTCGTTTTCTTATTCTTCTTTTTTTTTTTAAAAATCCTCACTTGGTTACCACGTTTGTACCATCTAACACAATAGCACAATGGGCTGGAGTTCGGGACTTTGCGACTGTTACCAAGATTGCGGCATTTGTAAGTACCTTTTGGGGAACAATTGCTCTTTAAGATTTTACTGTAAATCATAATTAAATTTGAATGCTGATTCGTTTTCTATTTCTAGGCGCTCTTACTTATTTCTGCCCTTGCATTCAATTCGGAATGAACGCCAGAAAGTTGAAGGGAGGTGGCTGCTGCACTTGCTTCTGCTGGGGCTTCTGGTGGTGGTGGTTGTATATTTTGGGCTGCATCGGCGGTCCTATCCTTGCTGGATGCTGCTTGCGTGCGGACGTCCGCAAGGAGTTTGGTATTGGGGGAAACAAATGCGCTGATTGCTGCTGCCACATCTGGTGCTCATGTTGCGCAATATCTCAAGAAGCTCGCGAGTTAAAGAATGGAAAGCACCGTCACGCTCAAACGGAAATGCCCAACGTTTAGAGTGAACCAATTTGGAGTGCGTATCGCTTGATGACAAATGATTCAAATATAAACAAGCTCATGTATCGTAGATAAACCTTTTATTTATTTTGCGTATGATCCAACGGGTGCGGAATAAGAATCCGACAAAAAGTTTGTTATTGCACAATAACGCAACATTACGAAATCATATCATAGTTTGATGTACTGTGTGGAATGTTGATACCGATTCTTTACCTCGTGCGGTTATAACTCCTGACTATTTTTAGTAATGGGGGTTACGCGCTTTAAAAAAACCTTTATCTTATATTACCAGTATTATGAGACCATTTATAGGGAGATACGTTGTGTGCTCCTGAGTAAGTCATGACGATTTGTGTGCAGATCCGTACTAGTTCAGAATCGGATTTCAATTCCGCAAGGTTTATATTTTTACAAATCATTTAGTTTCTTATTGAAACGGTGAATTTTAGGAATTTTTTTCAAATTTGAGTGAAGTTGGAACAAGTTCTTCTGTGTTTGAGTGATCGCACCGCCATCAGTTTCCTTCTTCAATCTTTTCTTTCACTCGCTGGTGATGACTTTTTTTTCATCATCTCCCACATTTATACGTTTGTCATACGAATTTTTCTCGCTCAGTAGAACCTCATCAAACAGATTCGAAACCTGATTTGAAGTTGGGTAATGGATGTTTCTCGTAATCTCGATCTTCTCGAGTTCATCTTCTTTAGCTACTAAGCTGAACAGATTATCTTCGTCAAAACTACTGTTAGGATCGGAATTGCTAGTTTTAGCTTCAGAGCGTTGTGTCGCAGATGTAGAAAGACCAAATAAGTTTGAGTTGGCAATTGATTTACACAAAGATTCTGAAAATGTTTTCGCACTGCTCTTATCACTGCCGAGCAGATCGTTCTGCATTTGTTCGTCAACTTGACTCGTTTGTGATTCGTTCTCAGGGCAGCGATCCGCAATTCCAGCACCAAATTTAGGCTTCATAATAACATCATTATCATCTAAGCATTCATACTCGTCAATGTTATACTCCAAGATAAACTCGCCGCTGCTCTTAGTAAGAGAATTGACGGGGATCTCGCTACTCTTGTCTTTTTCGATGGACTGCAAAGCGGCTTCAAATTTATCTTTTCGTTGAAAGCTTTGAATTTCTGCAATATCTTCATTGATGATTCTATAATCTTCTTCTTCATTAATCTCGTCGTCACGATCTAGGTCATTGTTGTAGGTTCGGTTCGCATCAATTTTTTGTCGCTTTCTAACGTCCCACTCATATTTCATCGCACTCTCATCGCTCATTGACTTCCGTTTCTTGCCGGCAACAGATTGTTTGACGAATCCATATGCAGTCGCGGAACGTTCTTGCAGCGACAATCTTCTGCCCGCGTTTGTTTCTTCTTCTTTTATTTTATCGAGCTGTGCCTTTGTATCGTTTTTGGCTACCCCTAGTTTGCGTGCGCCTTGCCGCATCAACCGCGCGATTTTATCTGGTACTGTCACTGAAGTTCTGCGGAGTTTGTCCGCGTCTTTGTGAACATATTGGTGCAATACTTTCAACACTGATCTGTCGCACTCTGTGATCGGAGTAATGTGCAGCGGTTGAATTAAGTTTAAAAACTCGACAATTTCTTTGTGCGAACTGTGGATTGAATAAAGCACGTGCTGCACAACATTTTAGATAAATATTCCGTTGTGTTGTTAGTATTATATTTTAACGTACCCAAACACCGTAACAATCTTTTACTGGCCTCGGATTAAGCACAATCGATGAGTCCATTTGTTGCTGACCGAACCATTGTGTTGATGGTTTAATTAACAAATATGGTCTATTCTCGCTTTGACACTTCCTGTTCAAGAAGCAGAACATCAGAACATGTAAATT
>ERZ778024.3797-NODE-3797-length-10499-cov-3.717924_pt1 | contig 10499 bp, 8 predicted proteins | sample MGYA00375754_ERZ778024 | MGnify/ENA primary metagenome ERZ778024 (study PRJEB29350, sample SAMN05389827) | bioreactor metagenome | isolation source: Thiocyanate bioreactor | place: South Africa: University of Cape Town | collected 2014-02-18 ... | reverse complement strand
AAGCACGTCACCGTCGGCATCGCCGCCGTGCTCGGCATGATCGCCGGCTCATTCCTGTACGCCGTCGCCGCGCGCCGCTTCCGCTGGGAAGGCCTGCACGGCGCCGAAGACACCGCCAACCACCTGGTCGGCGGCGCGCTGATGGGCGTGGGCGGCGTCACCGCCCTCGGCTGCACCATCGGCCAGGGGCTCTCGGGCGTGTCCACGCTGTCGCTCGGCTCCTTCCTCGCCCTGGCGGCCATCATCGCCGGCGCGGTCACGGCGATGCGCTACCAGGTCTGGCGCGTCGAACGCATGGCGTGAGCGCCGCCGCGCGCGGCACACCCTCGCAGCGACGCGCGCCGGCCTCACGCCCCACCCTGCCCACACCCCCGTCGTTTGACCCGCCCGGTGCGAACCCATAAAATGGCGGGCTTCGCGAGCGAACGAGATCGGCGATCGCCGCGCGAACGGGCCGTTAGCTCAGCTGGTAGAGCAGCGGACTTTTAATCCGTTGGTCACTGGTTCGAATCCAGTACGGCCTACCAACGCTTCAAGTGCTTGTTCGACAAGGGCTTCCTCTCGGAAGCCCTTTTGTCTCGAGGCGCCCGGCACGGCCGGCGCGTCCGCCGTGAAGGTCTGCATCTTCCATCGGGAATGCAGCCGTCGTGGGTATCTGCAGGTGCGCTATGATCCCCCGTCAGCCGAGGTAACCCTCCCGATCATTCACATCACCTGCACGCACCATGAGCCTGTTCGAAACGATGAAGGGGGTGCAGTTACCCACGACCGACGCCGAGAGGAACGAACTCGTCGTCACCGAGGGCTCCAACGGCTACTGGAACTACCATCTGTCGCGTCGCGTCAACCTCCTGCGTGCCCTGTGCGGTACGCCGACCATGCCGACGGCAATTCCCGTTTCGGCTTGGGGTGCGCAAGCGGAAGAGAACCTTCCCAAGTCTCCCACTTACTGCCAGGCGTGCGCACGCCGGGCGTGGCCGCAGGCTGAACCTGCCGAGGATGCAGCGCGCCCGGACCCTGGGCACACCGGGTGACGCTCACGGCCGACACCGTGATCGGTCGAAGTTCGGGCATGCGCCGGCTCGTCGTCATCTTCCTGGCATTCCTCGTGGTGTTCCAGGCATCCTGGGCAGTGGCCGCGCCCTATTGCCGCCACGAGGGCACGAGCAAGGCGACGCATCTCGGGCATCACCCGCACGAACATGCCTCGGTCGACGCGAAGAAGGCGGCCGACACGCCGGACGGCACCGTCGACTCATCACTGCCGGGCGCCGATTCGGATTGCTCGACGTGCCACGCAGCCACTGCGGCGATCCTGTTCGCCGCGCCCCGGGTCGTGGCCGAGCCCTTGGCGCGCGAGCGCTTCGTCCCGCCCCCGTCCGGTGCACCGCCCGCGCCGGTGACACGCATCGATCGCCCCAACTGGCCTGCACTCGCCTGAGTCGGCGAGGCGGGCAGGGGCAAGCCCGACTTCTGTTCTGATTCGCGAGACCGACGCCTCGGTTCGAGGCGCGGTGTCCAACAGTGCGCGGCAAGCGCACCCCTCGCCGACTTTCCCCATGTGGTCCATCACTGGAGAGTCGGATGTTCCGTATTCTTCGGACGCGTGCGCTGGTCGGGATGCTGGCCGCGGGCGCGCTCCTGGCAAGTCCCCCGGCGTGGAGCCAGCCGCAGCCGTCGCTTTCGACGGCCGAACGGGTGGGTCCACCGAGGGCGCTCACCCTGTCGCAAGCCTTCGAGACGGCCTGGGCTTTGCAGCCTCCGGCGGCATCGCGCCTCTCGCGCCTGGACGCCGCATTGGCGGCACGACAGGCCGCCGCCACCTGGACGGCCGGCCCTCTCGTGGCCGACATCACGGCCCGCACCGACCGTGTCGGCTCGAGGTCGGGAGAGCGCGAGTACGACGTCGGCCTGTCGGCGCCGCTGTGGCTGCCCGGCGAGCGTGAACGCACCGCCCGACTGGCCGACGCGCAGCTGGCGGCCGTCGATGCGCGGGTGTCCGCAGCCCGGTTGAGGCTGGCCGCGGCGATTCGCGACGCCTGGTGGGAATGGCAGCGCGCCGAGCTCGAGCACGGGCTCGCCGTCGACCGCCTGGAGAACGCTCGTCGATTGAACGCAGACGTGCTCAGGCGCCAGCAGGCAGGCGAGCTGTCCCGCGCCGACCTGTTCCAGGCCGAAGGCACGGTGGCGCAGGCCGAAGTCACGCTCGCGGATGCCGCCGCCGCACGTACTTCGGCTCGCCAGGCACTCGCTGCCCTCGTCGGCATCCCCTTGGAAGGCGCCGTTCCCGAGTCTGCGCTGCGCAGCGAACCCGAGCCGACCGGCACGCCGCAGCCGCAGCAGCTCGACACGGCCCATCCGGCGCTCGCGGAGCTGGCCGTGCTGGGCGAGCAGAGCCGACGTGCCGCCGACCTCGCGGCCGTTCAGCGACGCGCCAATCCCGAAGTCGTCATCTCCGCAATCGCCGAGCGGGGCGCCTTCGGTGAGTCGTACAACAACAGCCTCGTGTTCGGGGTGCGCATCCCCTTCGGAGCCGGTCCGCGTGCCCAGGCACGCATCGCTTCCGCCCGGGCCGATGCGGACGAACTGACCGCCCAGCTCGGTCTCGAGCGCGCCCGGGTGCTCGCCGAGATCGAGGGTTCGCGCGCAAGGCTGCAGACGGTACGGGAGCAACTGACGGCTGCCGAGCGGCGCGCTGCGCTCGCGCGCGACGTGCGCGGCTTCATCGAGAGGTCCTTCAGGCTCGGCGAATCGGATCTGCCCACGCGGCTGCGCGTCGAGCTCGAGGCCGTCGAGGCGCAGCGCCAGGCCGCGCGGACCCGCGTCGCCGTCGCACCGCCGTATCCGCGCTGCGTCAAGCGCTGGGCCTGCTGCCCGAATGAACCGGACAACCGACATCATGCGATTCGAACGATTCAACACATGCCTGGTCGGCGCCCTGCTCGCCGCGTCGCTTTCCACGCCCCTCATGGCGGGGCCGGGACCCGACCACGACGACGCGCCGCAGGCGCCCGGCACTGCCGCATCGCCCCGGTTCGAGGCGGTCTCGGACGCGTTCGAGCTCGTCGGCCTCCTCGACGGCAGACACCTCACCCTCTACCTCGACCGCGCCGAGGACAACAGCCCGGTCCCCAACGCCCGACTCGAGGTGGAGCTCGGCGGCACCAGGCTCGCTCTTTCCGACGAGGGCGACGGGGTGTTCGAGGCCGAGCTGGGCACCGCGCCCGCGCATGGCGTCACTGCGGTGACGGCCATGGTGACCGTCGGCCGCGAGTCCGAGCTGCTGGCCGGCGAGCTCGACATCCACGAGGAAGAACACCCGGTCGAGGCATCCGCCTCGTGGGTGTCGGGTCCGTACGCCACTGCGGCCGGCATCGGGATCGGCTCGATCGCGCTGCTGGTCCCGATGGCATGGGCGGCGCGTCGCCTCACGACGCGCAATCGCACGGGAAACGCGAAATGAATCGCCTCGCACCGACGCTGCTCGGTTTCGCCCTGTTCGGCGCTTGCCTGCTGTTGCCGGCGCCGGTCTACGCCGGCCCCGGGCATGACCACGACGAGCCCGTGGCCGCGGCATCGGGCAACGCCCCCAAACGGCTGCCCGACGGCAGCGTGTTCCTGCCCAAGCCGGCACAGCGCCAGTTGAACGTCCGGACGATGCGCGTCCAGCGGCATGCCATCCCGCGGACCCTGGAGCTGGCCGGGCGGGTGGTCATGGATCCCAACGCCGGTGGGCGCATCCAGTCGTCCATCGCGGGTCGGCTCGAGGCCGCCCCCAAGGGGTTACCCGGCATCGGCCAGGTCGTTCGCAAGGGCGAGGTGCTCGCCTACGTGATGCCCACCGTGGGATCCATCGAGCGCTCCAACCAGGTCGCGCAACTGGCCGAGCTGCGCAGTGCCAGGTCGGTGGCCGAGAGACGCCTCGCGCGACTGCGCCAGCTCGAGGACACGGTCGCACGGCGCGACCTCGAGGCGGCCGAGGCGGACGTGGCCAGCCTGACCGAACGCATCGCGGCACTGGGCGCGGGCCTCGGCAACCGCGAGGCGCTGGTTGCGCCCGTCAGCGGCGTCATCGCAACGGCCAACGCGGTTGCCGGACAGCTCGTCGACGCCCGCGAGCTGGTCTTCGAGGTCGTCGACCCGACGCGCCTGCGCATCGAAGCGGTGGCCTACGACCCTGCAATGGCCTCCGACGTCGGCGGCGCGAGCATCGCCATCGGCGACCAGAAGGTGCCGCTCACCTTCCTCGGCGCGGCACGCAGCCTTCGAGAACAGGCGCTGCCCATGAGCTTCGCTGCCGACGGCAAGGCACTCGGCCAGCTCGCCGTCGGGCAACCGGTGCGGGTCTTCGTGCAGTCGAAGACCCGCGTCGACGGCATCCCCGTTCCGGCCAGCTCGCTGGTGAGGAACCCGTCGAACCAGACCATCGTCTGGGTCAAGACGCGCCCGGAGCGATTCGAGCCGCGCGTGGTCACCACCGAGCCGCTGGACGGCACGCGGGTCGCCGTGGGATCGGGGCTGCAGCCGGGCGATCGGGTGGCGACGCGCGGCGCCACGCTCGTCAACCAGGTCCGCTGAGGAGCCGGCGATGTTCCGATGGCTTCTCGAATCGAGTCTCGCCAACCGGCTTCTCGTGCTGATGCTGGGCGCGATCCTGATGGCGTACGGCGCGTTCACGCTCACGCGCACGCCGGTCGACGTGTTCCCGGATCTCAACCGGCCCACCGTGACGGTGATGACCGAGGCCGGCGGCATGGCCACCGAGGAGGTCGAACAGCTCATCACCTTCCCGCTCGAGACGGCGCTCAACGGCCTGCCCGGCGTCGAGGGCATCCGCTCGGTGTCGAGCGCGGGCCTGTCGTTCGTCTACCTGACCTTCGACTGGGCGACCGACATCTACCGCGCCCGACAGGTCGTCGCCGAGCGCCTGGCGACGATGGAGGGAACACTGCCCGAAGCGGTGCAGCCGCGGATGGGACCGGTGAGCTCCGTCATGGGCGAGATCCTGCAGGTGGCGCTGCCCATCGACACGAGCAGGATCGATCCGATGGCCGTGCGCGAGTACGCCGACTGGGTCCTGCGGCCACGGCTGCTGTCGATACCCGGCATCGCGCAGGTGGTTCCCATCGGCGGCCAGGTCCGCCAGTACCAGGTCCAGCCCGACACGGCGCGGATGGCCGAGCTGGACATCACGATGCAGCAGCTCGAGTCCGCCCTGCGGGGATTTTCGTCGAACACCTCCGGCGGGTTTCTCGAGCTGAACGGCCGCGAGTACCTCATCCGCAACCTCGGCCGCACCTCCCGCCTCGAAGACCTGCGCAACCTCGCGCTGGCCGCAAGGAACGGCCAGGCCGTGCGGCTGCGCCAGATTGCCGAGGTCGACTTCTCGCCGGCGGTGCGCCGCGGTGACGCCGGCTTCGAAGGACGGCCCGCCGTCATCCTGGGCATCCAGAAGCAACCGACCGCGGACACCATCTCGCTGACGCGCGCCATCGAAGCGGCGCTCATGGACCTGAAGAAGACCCTGCCCGCGGGCATGGAGGCGCCGCGGGTGACGTTTCGCCAGGCGAGCTTCATCGAGTCATCCATCGACACGCTCGAGGGCAAGCTCGTCGGCGCAACGGTGTTCGTTGCCCTCGTGCTGTTCGTGTTCCTCGGCACCCTGCGCCCGACGGTCATCGCCCTGGTGGCGATTCCGGTGTCCATCCTCATCACCGCGCTGGTGTTCCGCTGCTTCGGGATGTCCATCAACACGATGACGCTCGGAGGCCTGGCCATCGCCATCGGCGGCCTGGTCGACGACGCCGTGGTCAACGTCGAGAACGTGATGCGCCGGATGCGCCTCGCACGGGAGGCGCATCCGAACGGCGGATTCGACGTGCTGGAGGTCGTGAAGACGGCCTCGATGGAGGTTCGCTCCGCCATCCTCTACGCGACCGTCATCATCGTGCTGGTGTTCCTGCCGCTCTTCGCGTTGCCCGGCATCGAAGGCCGGCTCTTCGTGCCGCTGGGCATCGCGTTCATCGTCTCCACGCTCGCCTCGCTGCTGGTATCGATGACGATCACACCGGCGCTCGCATCGCTGCTGTTGCCGGGGATGAAGTCGCTCGCGCACGGCGACACGCGCTTTCTCGCGCGGCTCAAGCGCATCTACCGCTCGCTGCTGGAGCGCGTACTCGCGCGGCCCAAGGCGGCGCTCGCGGCAGGAGTCGTCGCCGTGGTGCTCGCCGCAGCGGCCGTGCCGCTCTTTCCGACCACGTTCCTGCCGCCTTTCAACGAAGGCACCCTTCTCATCGGGCTGCGCTTGAATCCGGGGGTGACGCTCACCGAGTCGGCCGACATCGCCCGGCAGGCCGAAGTAGCCGTGCGAAGAGTGCCCGAAGTGACCTACGTCGGGCGGCGAAGCGGGCGCGCCGAGCTGGACGAGCACGCCGAGGGCGTGCACGTGAGCGAGCTCGACGTGGGCCTGCTTTCCGCCGACAAGCTCACCCGAACGATGGATGAGATCCGGATGGACATCCGCTCCCGGCTCGTGAACCTGCCTGCCGCCATCGCCATCGGCCAGCCCATCTCCCATCGCATCGACCACATGCTGTCGGGCGTCCGCTCCCAGATTGCCGTCAAGATCTTCGGCGACGACCTCGACACCCTTCGAGGTGAAGCGGAAGCCTTGCGCGCACGGCTCGCGGCGACTCGGGGGCTCGTGGACCTCGAGGTCGAGAAACAGGTGCTGGCGCCTCAGGTCAAGGTGCGCATCGACTACGAGGCAGCCGCCCAGCTCGGCGTACCGGCGACCCGGATTCTCGCCGCGCTGCAGAGCCTGGTCGAGGGCGAGCACGTCGCGCAGATCGTCGAGGGCAACCGGCGCTTCGCGCTATTGGTTCGCCTGCCCGAGAACGCCCGCTCACCCGAGGGCCTGGGTCGGCTGCTCATCGAGACGCCCACCGGGCGGGTCCCGCTGTCGCGCGTGGCCGGCATCGAGGACAGTGACGGGCCGAACCAGGTGAGCCGCGACGACGGCAAGCGACGCATCGTCCTCTCGGCCAACGTGCAAGGCCGCGCGTTGTCCGACGTCGTGGCCGACATCCGCCAGGTCGTCGGGCAGGTGAAGCTGCCCGAGGGCTACTTCATCACGCTGGGCGGACAGTTCCAGGCGCAGGAGGACGCCTCGCGCCTGGTGGGGCTGCTGTCCATCGCGTCGCTGTTGCTGATGTTCGTCGTGCTCTACGGCCGGTACAAGTCCACCACGCTGTCGCTGATGGTGATGGCCAACATCCCCCTCGCGCTCGTGGGCGCCGTCTTCGGGCTGTGGCTGTCGGGCCAACCTCTCTCGGTGGCCGCCCTCGTCGGCTTCATCACGCTGGCGGGCATCTCGGTTCGCAACGGCATTCTCAAGGTCAGCCACTACCTGAACCTGATGCGCCTGGAAGGCGAGCGCTTCGACCGGAAGATGATCGTGCGCGGCTCGCTCGAGCGCCTCAGCCCGGTCTTGATGACTGCGCTGGTCACGGCGTTCGCGTTGGCGCCGCTGCTTTTCGAAGCGGAGCGCCCGGGCACCGAAGTCCTCCACCCGGTGGCCGTCGTCATCTTCTCGGGGTTGGTCAGCTCCACCCTGCTCGACACCTTTCTCACGCCTGCCATGTTCTGGCTGTTCGGACGTGCGCCCTCCGGGCGCCTGCTCGGCGACCGAAGCACCGAGGCCTATTGATCGGCCGCCCTGCAGCCCGCCTCCTTGACTCCACATCCGCGGCTGCTCGCGCAGGACTGAATGGCGGCCTCAATGCCGGTGCATGTGATGCGCATCCGGCACATGCGGATGGCTATGCCGCATCGGTTCGTGCCGGTGCCGGTGGCTGTGGGAACCCACCGGCATCGGATCGTGGAGATGGTCGTGATGACCGTCGTCGTGCGTGTGGACGTGCTCGTGCTCCTGTGCCTCATGCTCATGCTCGTGCCCGTGCGACTCCGCCAAATGCAGCACGACACCGGACAGCATCAAGGCGCCGCCGGCGGCCATGCCCCAGCTCAACGAACGGTCGCCCAACATGATGGCCAGCAGCGCGCCAATGAACGGCGCGAAGGCGAACACCGAGCCGGTACGGGCCGCGCCGAAGGCGCGCTGGGCAAGCAGGTACAGGCGCAGGCTCAGCCCATAGCCGCTCGCACCGATCGCCAATAGGCCCAGAACCGCACTCCAGGGGGGTGCCGGCTCACGGACCGCGAAAGCCAGCAAACCGGTTGCCAGAACACCGAGCACCGATTTGCCAAGCACCACCTGACCCGGATCGCGCTCCGCCAGCGCCCGCGACAGCGTATTGTCCACACCCCAAGCAGCGGTAGCTCCCAGTACGGCGAGCAATCCCAGCAACTGAAACGAACCGCTCAACCCCCGGTCGAGCACCAGTACCATGCCGCCGGCCGCCAGCAACAGCATGGCTGACCACACCCGGCGGTCCATTGCCTCCTGGTACATCGCCCGGGCGAGCAACGCGGTGAACAGCGCCTCCAAGGCCAGCATCAGGGACGCACTGGCGCCACTCGTGTGCTGCAGTCCCCAGGCCAACGCGACCGGACCGATCCCCGCGCCGAACAACGCCATCAGTGCGAGCCGTTTCCAATCCTCGCGGCGTACAGCCGCCTCCCGGTCCATCGGCCGGCGCAGAAGGGCGCCGATGATCGCAGCGCCGGCATATAGCAGCGCCGCAGTCGTGAAGGGGCCCACGCCGGCTCCCGCCTCCTGCACCAGCGGCGTGCTGATGCCGAACAAGGCTGCGGCCAGCAATGCCAGCAGGCCGCCACGGATGGCAGGAAGATGCCGGGCCGCGCTCATCGAGGTGTTCGTGGATCGAAGCCTTCTTGGCCGCTACAATAGCTCGCTCCACGCTCGGACGAGGCGAGCGCCTTCACGATCGCCAGCATCACTGTGCGTTCTGGATCCCCCGCTCGCGGATCACGTCGCTCCACTTCCGGAAATCGTTGCCGACGAGTTGCGCGAAATCGGCCGCGCTGCCGTCCATCGGATCCACACCGGATGCCGCGAACTGCTTCGCCATGTCAGGGCTGCGGATCGCCGCGCGGATCGATGCATTGAGCTTCTCGACCACGTCGCTAGGGACTCCGGCAGGTGCGAATATCCCGAACCACGCACTGACGTCGAACGCGGGAAGCCCCAGTTCGGCGAATGTCGGAACGTCCGGCATCTGCGTCGAGCGTTTCGCCGAAGTGACGGCCAGCGCCCGGAGGGTATGCGCCTGCACCTGCTTGGTCGCGGTGAGCACCAGATCGAACATGAGGTCGACGTGTCCACCGAGCAGGTCGTTCAACGCCGGGGCGCTGCCCTTGTACGGGATGTGATTGAGCCTGATTCCCGTCATCGACTGGAGCAGCTCGCCCGCAAGGTGATTCGAAGTGCCGACGCCGGCCGACGCGTAGCTCAGCGTACCGGGCGCCGTGCGGCCCAGCGCAATCAGGTCGCCGTAAGACTTCACCGGCAGCGAACTCCTCGTCACCAGGGCGAACGGAATCGTCGCGACGGGCGCTATCGGCGTAAAGTTCCTGACCGGGTCGTAGCCGATCCTCGGGTTCAGCGCGGGGTTCATGGCATGCGAGGTCACCGTCCCGATCATCAGCGTATAGCCGTCTCCATGCGCTGCCGCTACTTCCCGCGTGCCCAGCGCCGTACCTGCGCCCGGACGGTTCTCGACGACGACGGCTTGGCCGAGGTCCTGGAACATCGCGGCCGCGAGGCTGCGTGCGAGCATGTCGGCGGAACCGCCGGGCGGGTAAGGGACGACCATCCGGATCGGTTTCACCGGAAAAGCCTGCGCCGCAGCGCTGACCGCGAACAGCAGCGGCAGCATGGCTGCCGCGATCTTACAGAAGTTGCTTCGCATCTTCGGATCCCCTCTTGGTTTATCGTTGCCGGATCGCTGCACCTGCCGCTCCCCGCGCTCGCCGCGGCCCCTCGGAACGGACGACAACCTTCGTTACGCACCCCGGTTCCCAGGGGGCAGGTAGTCACGAAGATTCACGGAATCCCACAGATGCTTCGCGGGGCGAACGCGTTCCGGGAACTGCCTGTTCAGCGGACGAGTCGTATCGATGATGACCTTGGTAGTCATCGGACCTCTCTCGCTTCGCGTTTCGCCATACGCAGAGGGATCCAGATGTGCGCCGAAGCTATTGGTGATGATCGAGCAATCCTTGTCCGCCTGTACTCTCGTGGCGATGGCCCAGAGCACCTCCCCCTCGTCATGAATGTCGATGTCATCGTCGACGATGACCACGTGCTTCACGTCGTAGTTCGATCCCAGGACCGCGAGGCCCGCGAGTTTCCCCTCTCCCTGGGCACGCTTGCGTATCGACACATAGCAATGCCAGAAATTGGCCCCTGAGGGAGGCAGATGCACACCGACCAAGGTCGGGACGATCTCCCGAAGCCGCCGGAAGAAGATCGGAAGAGCACACGTCTGAACTCCAGTCACCAGATCATCTCGTAT
>ERZ778024.3791-NODE-3791-length-10507-cov-6.726655_pt1 | contig 10507 bp, 13 predicted proteins | sample MGYA00375754_ERZ778024 | MGnify/ENA primary metagenome ERZ778024 (study PRJEB29350, sample SAMN05389827) | bioreactor metagenome | isolation source: Thiocyanate bioreactor | place: South Africa: University of Cape Town | collected 2014-02-18 ... | reverse complement strand
CCCGACTGCACTTCTGCCTGAGGATTTCCCTATTCCCCTCTTATTCCCCTTTCTTTTACTTTTTCTCTCTTTTCTCTCTTCTTTGATTGATAAAACAAGCATCAATCCAATTAATTCTTCCTTCTTCAATCTCTCTTTATTCCATTATACACTATACTATCCCGACTGCACTTCTGCCTGAGGATTTCTCTATTCCCTTTTTATTCCCCTTTCTTTTACTTTTTATCAACAATTCTTTTCTTTTCTTCTTTGAAAACAATCAATTCGTAAAAATTCGTACGATTTTTGAAAGACGAAAAAAAAAAAAAAAAAAATGGAGGACGAAAAAACGTCATAATGATTTGTTAAAAAACAAACAAAACAAACATGGCTGAGTTTCCTGCGATGAATTCACCTCAAAGAGTAACTTTTCCTGCTTTTTTCTTAATACTTTGACCTCTCTTTTTTAATTATTGGAACCTTGATTATATGATTCAAAATTGATATTTTTAAGTTCCGGAGAGCTTGGTCTATTATTGTTATTAAAAGTTGAAAGTTTGTTGGATTATGAAATTTTGGAGAAAAATCGAAGTTCAATTTTTTTTTTTTTTTTTTCAGGTTTGTAATTGATTGAACCGATTTTAAATAATTGATTGATTATATTTATTGGATTTATGATTCAATTTAGCTTTGATTCTTATTTGATTTGTTCAATATTTTAACTTTGAGTTTATTACAACAAAGATTATAATCTCAAATTATATAATTTAGAATTTCTTACAAAAAAGGAATTTTAATCATATAACCTTTTAATTTAACTTTGATATTGATGTTTAAATTGAATTTATTACAGAAAAAAAAAAAAAATGATTTAATAATAATTATAATGAAATAAAACAATATAGGCAGGTGCAAGAAGAAAGAAAGTGATTCTTGGACCAGGAAAGTCGGCTTTAGATTGGGTTAGGAAAAATTCAGCTCATAGAAGAGTGATTCCAAGACAAGTAAAAAAAAAAAAACAAATCCAATTCATTTCTTTAATTTATTTTTTAAAGACATGAAAAAAATATTAAAAAAAGATTCCACCAAGTGAATTATGTGAACATATTACTCCTGATTCATATTGGATGTCAATAAATGGTCGAGTTTATGATTTAACAGATTATATGTCATTTCATCCTGGTGGTGTTGAGGAGTTACTTCGTGGTGTTGGAAAGGATGCAACTTTTGAGTTTGAACAAGTTCATAGATGGGTGAATTATGAAACAATTTTGAGTTCATATTATATTGGACAACTTGTTGATGAAGAAACTTATCAAAGAAACAAAATGTTACTTGAGAAACAAAATCAAAATGGAGATGAAGATGAAGATGAGGATGAGTTAGAAAATTTTCAATTTAGTAACCTTTTTTTTTTTTTTTCCTTTCCTTCTTTTCTTATTATTCTACAATTTGTACTCATTACATTTTTTTTTTCCCTATTTTTTTAAAAAAAAAAATTCAGCAAGAACTTATCCTTCAAAGACAGCAAGTGGAAATCATCTTATTGTTCCAGGAAATCAATTTATAACTCCTCAAATTAAGACTTCAACTTCAACTTCAACAAATGAAATTCCAAAACCAAAAGTAAAGATTGACTTTCATCAATCTGATACTCATGTAGTTTTAACATTTTACCTTAGAGGAATTAAAAGTCATGAAATTGAATTTACTTGTGATGATGAATCATTTAAATTAGAGATTAATAGTGATTCACTCAAAAGATTCGTTCAATCTTCAACATTTACATATAATTATCAAACTGCAAAACCAATTCTTGGAGCTGAATCAACTTATAAACTTCATATCACAAAAATTGAAGTATTTTTAAAGAAATATGATCCAAAAGTTCATTGGGATAAATATGGAACTGAATCTGAACCATCACCACCTACTTCACTTCCAATAACTAATATCCAATTAAATACGACTCCAGTTCCAAGTATTTTTTTATTTATTCTTTACTTTCTTCTTTTATTATTTATTTATTTATTTATTTATTTTTAAAAAAAGAAAAAGATCAACTCCAAGATAATTTATATTATGAATGCGAATTAATTTCAATCAACGAAATTTCTTATAATGTCAAGTTATTTAGATTTAAATATTCAAATGAATTGAATCTTACTATTCCTATTGGAGCTCATATTTCATTTCGTGCAGTTATTAATGGAAGAGTTGTATTTAGAGATTATACTCCAGTTTCAGATTTATCAAATGTTTTCAATTTAAATAAGCATAAGAAGCAAGAAAATGGAAATGAGAATGAGAATGGACACGAAAATGGAACTGAAAATGGAAATGGACATGTAAGTATAAACGAAAATGAAAATGGAAAAACAAATTCTCATTATTTTGATGTTGTAATCAAATTATATGAAGAAGGAGCCTTTTCTGAATATCTTTCAAAGTTAGAACTTTCCGATAAATCATTAACTTTTTCCAATCCAAGGAATGTATTAGGAGAATTCAACTTAAAAAATATTACAAATGTTGGATTGATTGCAGCTGGATCAGGGATTACTCCAATGATAAGGATTCTTGAACATTTTTTAATAGAAAAAAGTGAAGGAGAAATTTGTTTACTTTATGTTAACTCAACAGAAAAAGATATAATTTATCATGATATTTTTAATGAATTGGAATCTAAATTCCCAAAGAAATTTCGTGTAAAATACGTTCTTTCTAAACCATCTGATTCTTGGCAAGGTTATACAGGTTCAATTTTTTATTATATTTTTACATTTATTTTGACTTTGTTTCCATTTGTTTTATTTTCAAATCATCTAATTATATTTCTTTTTTTAGGACGTGTCAATCAAGAAATGATTTCTGAAGTTTTCTCTTTCCCAATAGCTTCTTCAAAGTTTTTTATTTGTGGTCCTTCAACTTTTAATCCTCATGTTATGAAATTATTATTCAATCTTAATTTTAAACAGCATTCAATTGTTCAATTTAGTTGATCTAATCGAATTAGAGTAAAAATATCATAGACTTATTTTCTTTCTTTCTTGAACTTTTTTCATTTATTTCAAAATCAAACAAAATTATACAGAAATATTACAAATAATAAGAATAATAATAACCACTCCCTCTTAATTTTCCCATCTGTGAATAAAAACACTCTCTTCAGTCAAAGAAGCTAAGTACTGAGATTTTGAAATGGAAAATGGTTTTGTGTCTACAGGTTGGGAATTATTGGTATCTAATTTTTGACTTAATTTTTTCTTATTTACATCCCAAATGTACAACTACAATTTTTATTTTTATTTTTATTTTTTTTAAAAAAAAAAAAAGAAATAAAATAAGTGAAAGGAGAAATAAAATAAAAGAAATAAAAGAAAAAAGAACTGATTGAGAAAGTCCATCAGCTGTTGCAACAAAAAGATCATTTTCTTGTCTTTCTTCAGAATCATTCTCTCTTTCTCTCTTGTTTTCTTTTTCTTCTTTGGAATACATGAACCGAGAAAGAAATTTTGCATCAGTTTTTGTAGTTGAATTTGAATTTGAATTAATATTTGAAGTTGAAATATTTTGAAGTAAAGAGTTGGCTGGAGTTGAAAACAAACAACTTTTTGATAAAAGTTTTTGAGAAGCTTCCCCTTCAATTTCTTTTTCTATTTTCAGTTCTCCATTTTCTTCAATTCTTCCAATCTTTTATTTATTTATTTATTTATTTGTCGAAATATAAATGAGAATAAAGTGATTACTCTATGTAAAGGTTTTTGAGATGATTTTGTATTTCGAAAAGAAACTAAAAATTTTTGACTGATTTGATCATAATCCACAGATGTACAAAATCCTTTTTTTTAAAAAAAAATTGTTGAAATTATTTAACAAAAACATTTTTTTTTTAAAAAAAAAAATTAATTTCACCATTTCCAAGGTCATCATCTAAAGTATGACAAACATATTTTCCTATTTCATTCTTCTTCCAAAAGAAGATTCCTTCCAAAGTTCCAGCCAATAATCCTTTAAGATTTAGTATGTTATTGAAAATTTTTGGAATAAAAAAAAAATTTGAAAAATCAAAAAAAAAAAAAAAAATGAACCTTTTGGTCCTTTATGATTTGGAGAGTTAAGATTAATAAGTGAATGAATTGGAAGTTTCTTTTTCCCAGTAAAAGGAATTTTATCGAAATAAGAGCGAGTATTTCGAATATCAAAAAATAAAATAGAATTATTTTGAAGCCCACATATTGCTGAATTGAAGTCTAAACTATCCCAACAACAAGACCAAACACCAGATTCTGTTGAATACCTTTATTTTTATTTTATTTTATTTTTTTTCAAATAAAATGAAAATCATAAGAAAAAAAAAAAACCTTTGGATAACTAAATTCGAATTTAAGTTTGAAATAACCAAATCTTTATCAAGGGATGCGGAGAGAAGAAGTGAGTCATTTCGAGGGGATGCTTTAAGATCTTTTATTGATGATGAATGGAGAGGAAAAAATGATGAAATTAATGGATCTAACAAGCTTGCCTAATATAAAAGAATTTTTTTATCAATACTTTGAGAAAGAAAAAGAAAAAAATGAAAAAAAAATATAAATACTTTAACAACTCCACTTTTTTGATTTCTATCAGATTTTGAAGCAACAAGAATTTCTTGACTTGGATCAAAAGTTAAAATCTTTGCTGTTTTCTTTTTTTTTTTTTGAAAAGAAAGTAAGTTTCAATATATGAAATTCAAAAAAAAAAAAAGAAAAAAAAAATACTTCTTTTGAAATGAGAAAGGATTGTCGAAATCGAAATTGATATATATCACATCGAGTATTAATGGAAGGAATACTGAGATTTATTATTTGCTTTTCAAGACTATTTTATTATTATTATTATTATTTAAATTTGAAGGAAAAAAAAAAGAAAAATTAGGGGAAAAAAAAAAATCGGTTCTTACAATGTATTTCTTTTTGTTAACTTAGTCAATTCATTTCTCAATCTCTCACATTCAGATTTACAGATTTGATAATTTAATATCGCTTTTGCTTCATTTTCTTTTGCAGCTAATGTCTTTTTCTTTTCTTCTTCTGCTATTTTCACTGCTTGATCTCTTTCACTTGAATCAATTGCCGTAATAACTGTTGCATAAATTGGACGAATATCTTTTTTAATTGCCTTTGTGTTACATTGAGGACATTTTGTTTGTTTATCTAAGCTTATCCATTTTTCGATGCAGCTAATTCATTAAATTTTTAAAAAATTATCTTTGTTTATGAAAAAAAAAAGTAGAATAAAAAATACGATTTTCCATATAAATGTCCACATTTCAAAGAAACAACTCTATGAGTTCCTATTTATTTATTTATTTATTTATTTATGTTTTATTGTATTTTTTAAAAAAAATAAGTATGAATTATTGAATTAAACCTGAAAGTGTCCATTGTTCATAACATATTTGACATGCTGAGGCCTAAAATTTTTATGATTTGAATTTCAATAAAAAAAATGAAAAAAAAAAAAAAAAATGAAAAAAGAAAAATAATATTTTTTTTTTTTTTTTTTTTTTTTTTTCAATTTTTTCAATTTTTTTTTTTTTGCTCTCCTTTTCAAAACTTTCACTTGAGTTTTTTCTTTCCATTAATCCTTTTTTAAATTGTTGAGGTGGTGGTTGAAATTCATCATCTTGACCTTCATTATCATTTAGAGGAAATAAATTCAAAATAGGATCATGACGAGGTGCAAAAGGAACTCGATTTATTTCAAATGGAATATTTTGTTCATCTCTATTTCGTTGTTCAGTTTCTAATTTCTTTTTCCTTTCATTAATTAATTTCGTTTCCAATTCCTTTTGAATTTTTGAGTTTAAATCTTCAAGATTTTCTTCTCTTCCAAAGTTCAAATTCATGTTCACTCTGGATATTGGAGCTTGAGAGAGGTTGTGTCCCAAGTCAATTTCTAATTGTTTAATCATTGATGTATCAACATTTTCCATCATTTCCATGTCATCTTCTGTTTCAAGTGGAAACATAGATGAACGACCTTGAGCTCTTGAAAAGGAAGATGTTAATATTGATGTCGATATTGATGTTGCTGTTGATGTTGACGATGATGAAGAGTTTTGAGCAAGATTATTTCCAACTTGTGATTCTATTTCAATATTTAATATTCCATCATCTTTCATTTTCCCTTTATTCTTTTGTTCTCTTTCATTATCATCCTTATCATTATTTGTCTCAATATTTGTGTTGAGATTTATTTGAGGAATCTCTCTTCTATTAATATCTTCATTATTTTCATTTTCATTTTTAACATTATCAACAACATTCTCCATTTCTAGTTTTTCATTATTCAGTTTTGATCCTCCTTCTTCATTATTTTCAATAAAATCATTTGGTTCTTGTTTTTGAATACTTTCTTGAATTTGTCCAATAGTTATGATTGGCTGTCTATCTTCTAATCCTTCACTTTGAGTTTCATTTTTACTCTCTTGTTGACAATTAGAATTTAATTGAGGATTTACACTTTCAATAATGACATTTGAAGGAAATTGGAAGTTTTCCTCTTCTTCGACATTAGTATTCATCATTATTTGAGATGTTTGATCTTCTCTTTGGTTTTGATTCACTTCATTTCTTGATTGTAGATTATCAACTTGATTAAAGTCAATATTTGTCATTGATTGTATATCTCTTAATCCTTGACTTTCCAAATCAATACTATCTCCACTTAAACAAATTTCCTCCATTTCATTTCCACCTCCTCCTCTTCCAATTTTATTTGAGTTTACAACCTCATTTACAACTTGACGATCAATTTGGGTTGTAAACTCTTTGACTTCTTGAGAGGATAATTCATCACTTAATTGATAATATGTTTCCTCCTCTTCCTCTTCTTCCTCTAAAGATTGATTATAATTATCTTGCTCCATCTTTTTGTTTTTGAAATATCACAAGCTAATTATATTTGACTCTATTTATTACAAGATCATTACCTTGATAATAAAAATAATAATGCTCTTAAAACTTTTTCTTCCTCTTAAAACTTTTTCAATTATGAAGCTAAGATGATGTATTGGTTATTGATTTTGTTGCTCAAAGAACTATAAGATTATCTTCTACTACTTCTTAAAAATATATTATGCACAAAAGTTTATTCCTTGAACGCTTCCTCTAATAATAAAGTCCTTCAAATATCAAAACTAACTTGAACTTGCTTTATAAACTTTCAATTAATAACTACTAATCTATAACTAACAGAAGAGTTATTCAAACCTAACAAAAATGAAATAAGAAAACTTACAATTAATAACTTTGAATAATTCTATTATCAAACCAATAAGACTTTCTCTATGTTATCTATTATTCAAGCTTGGATATTGAAGAGAGAGAAGACTGTCCTATTTGATATCTATTATTTGTTATATTATTATAATAAACTAATTAGTTTGGTTTAGAACTTGTGAATGTAGAACTAAGTTTATCTCTACAATAGTTGAGATATCAGAAAATTTAACAATGAATTCGTTTCAGAACATATTCATTTCATTCATTCACAATTGTTATTAAACAAACTCTTAATCACTCACCGACTCACTCCCTCGATTACTTGATTGATTCTTTTATTAATTGAAACATCAAACAACACATATCTTAGAATATAAATTCAATTCATACTCTTTTAATAATAATTTATAAATAATTTCATTTGTAAAATACAAGAAGATTGATTCTATCAAATGATTCCTTCATAGCTATGGATAGATCCTCTTTAATGCTTTGAACGGTAATCCAGATAGCAATCTGAAAGAAGAATGATTGTTGAAAAGAGAAAAGCAGCATCTTTGTCTTTGAAATATTCGATATTATAATATAGAATTAAAGAAATTAGAGATATTAGAAATCAATTAGAAATGAATTAGGAATCAATTAGAATTGAAATTACCAGCAAATCCAAGTTGTATTCTCAATCTTGTTCTCGTTTCAATTGGATTCACATTAAAAGATTCAATTAATTCAACAATCTTTCGATAATTACTTTTTGTTGGATATTGTTCTTCGCTTTCATCACTGAATTTCTGAGTTGGAGATGGAGGGTATTTTAAGAGATCTAAAAGTGTTTGGATATTAATTTTGTTGAAATCTATTTCTCTTCCACAAGCTAATAAGTATTCCACAATATCAATATGTCCTTCTTGACAAGCAACATAAAAAGGTGTTTGACTATCATTATTTGCTTTATTGAGATCAACTCGAGGATCATTTAATAACAATTTCACAATCTCAATTCGTCCAAAGTAACAAGCAAGTAAAAAAGGTGTTCGACCACCCTCACTTGCTTTATTGACATCAACTCTTTCATCATTTAATAAGAATTTCACAATTTCAATATGTCCTTCGTGACAAGCGGCCCAAAAAGATGTTTGATCAAATATATCTGCTTTATTAATATCAACTCTTTCATCATTTAATAACAATTTCACAACTTCAATATGTCCTTTCATACAAGCAACACAAAGAGGTGTTGTTAAAAAATTAGAATCTTGCCAATTTATATCAATTTGTGAGCTTTGAAGCAACTTTCTAACTTTCACAACTTTTCCATTTGAACAAGCTAGCCAGAGTTGTATGTCTTCTACTGACATTGTCCTAAATAACAAAAAAACTGGAGTTTCAATGGTTTCATAAAGGAAAAAAAAAAAAAAAGAAAAGAAGAAAAAAAAACATGAATCATACTTTTTTTCTTCTAATGTTACTCTTTTTGAGTTCACCCAAATATTGAGTAAATGATTCTCTTAATTTTGGTTCTGATTGTCAACAGTGAGTTCAATCTAAGTGTCTTATGAAATCAATCCAATCCTCTTTCTTAAACAAACTTAGTTAAATTGATGTAACTGTATACTTGTTTGCCAACAAAATTTCATAGGTTGATCCTATTATAATTGAAAAAAAATATTTGAAATAAACAAAACCGAACTTTTTGATTCTGCTTCTTTCCTTTCTTTCCTTTCTCTTCGTCCTCCAAAACCATTCATATAATTATCTCCAAAAACCTGGGGCTTAGTTTCTTTTATAATGGAAGCGTTGAGGAGTTATAACAATTGAAACCAAAACCATTCACCAAAGTACAAGCTCTTACTTTGATCACCCTTGCCAAGGAAGAAAAAAGTATTTTATTATTCAAAAAGTATGAACTTTTGACTTACCTCATAGAAGCTCAAGACGAAAGCAACAATTTTGAAAAAGGTGATTTCAAAAAGTTTTTTTTTTGAATCATCTTGTTTTTTTAAAAAAAAGAATAATACGTGTGATTCAACTGAAGAACAAAGTCCAATTAAACAAAGTGGAACTGAAGAAAAAAGTCCAAGTCCAACTGATCCAAAGACTGATCCAAATGAAGCTGATCCAAGTACATTACTTAGTGATCCAAAGACAACCTACCCAAGTCCAACTGATCCAAAGACAAGTGAAACTGATCCAAGTACAATTGATCCAAAGACAACTGATCCAAATACAACTTCAAATCCTAAACATTCAAGCCCAGCAAAACTCCAAACAAGTAAAGACAATATTTTTTAAAAACAAATTATTGATTTAACAATTTCTCTCGTTCAAATTTCGGAAGAGTCATCATATCTCAATTGGAATTCCCTGGAATTGCAACGATGGTGGGATGCTTTCAAACCCAATCAAGAACAAATATTGTTAGAGCAAGAATGGTCAATATTTTCTTTCATTTTCATTTATCTTCCATCTATCTCTTCAACTTTCTTCTTTTCTTCTTCCAACTTTCTTTCTACATTTTGAATTTTCTTCTTCTTTTCCTTTCGTTTCTTATTTTTCAATCCTCTTTTATTTCTTTTTTCCGTTTTCAATTCTCTTTTGAAATGATTCAATTAATTTCACAATAGCTGTTTTTCCTTTTTGTTTTGCATAATCAAGACCAGTTTTTCCATCATTATCTTTTTTATTGATATCTATTTCTCTTCCACTCTCTAACAAATATTTCACTACTTCTGTTTGTCCATAATAACAAGCAGCCAAAAAAGGTGTTCGACCGTTATTACTTGCTTTATTGATATCAACAACTCCACACAATAGTCTCACAATTTCAGTATGTCCATTACAACAAGCACTATAAAAAGGTGTCCAACCATCATTTAATGCTCTATTAATATCAACTCTTTTATCATTTAACAACAATTTCACAATACCAATATGTCCATTACTACAAGCAACATAAAAAGGCGTCCAGCCATTTATATCTACTCTATTAATATCTACTCGATTACATTTAATAATAATTTCACAGCTTCAATCCTTCCATTTCGACAAGCAATATAAAAAGGTGTTCTCTTATGTTCAGAATGATTTTGCCAGTTAATGTTAATTTGTGAGTTTTGAAGTAATTGAATCACTTCTACTACCTTTCCTTCTGAACAAACAAGCCAAAGGGTTTCTTGCATTTTGTCCTTCAAGTCTCTTCTTTTTCTTTCTTTTTGGCGGGCTCTCAAAGCCAAGCCTCTAATTTTCAAAGCCAGATATGT
>ERZ778024.3784-NODE-3784-length-10531-cov-54.755155_pt1 | contig 10531 bp, 11 predicted proteins | sample MGYA00375754_ERZ778024 | MGnify/ENA primary metagenome ERZ778024 (study PRJEB29350, sample SAMN05389827) | bioreactor metagenome | isolation source: Thiocyanate bioreactor | place: South Africa: University of Cape Town | collected 2014-02-18 ... | reverse complement strand
AACACCTACTCGTGTTGTAGTATCAGGCAACAATACAATTACTGGTAATTTGAAAGGCTGTAGGCATCATTGTGATCTTGTTTCGACTCGACAATGTTGCAAATGTTCAGGTAAAAGAAATATTTTTATTGATGCAATTCTTCTACTGACTTGATTTTTATCTAATTAGATCGTCGACCACATCTTCCTGGTAATCAGTATGAAAAGTATGTGGACGGTCAGGGAACAGTTCATAGTGCAGCACGAAATGAATACTATTGTTCTACTTGTAAAAAACGTTAATCTTAAAAAGGAAACGATATTTATCTACGTATTTTTATATACAGAAATAAAATTAAATTGATCGTTCGAATCAATGTAAAATAGAAAGAACATATATGTTGTTTTGACGTTTATATTTCTTAAAAATAGACGAAATGTTAAATTAGTAATATAGAAAGCAAGATCACAGAAAAAGAACACTGATCAAAATTCTTTTTCTAGTTATAAAAAGGTCGTTGTTAGGTAGGAGTTCATTATGTTTTGTTCACATTAAGAGATATGGTTTTGTCTAAGCATATTTTGTGTATAATCCCAATTGACTACCGCCAAAGCGATTGGCATTTTGCGCTGTATATGATGAACGATAGGTTGTTGTGTATGAACTTGGAAATTTGTGTACTTGACGGACTGGTTCAGTTTGCGTGAATTGTGGTGGCGGTGCTTGATATTGTTCGTAAAGATTTGAACTTGATGCTGAACGAGATTGAACCGATTCAGGACGACGATTTGTTAAATATTTCGAATAATTCACTGGTAAATCGACGATTTTATCAACGTAACGAATTTCACTACACAGACATTGCGAAAAGTACAAACATAGATTGTTTTTTGTTGAAATAATTTACCCTGTTGTACTTGTTGCATTGTGCGATTGAGGATCAGCACGAAAAACACCTTCATCAATGACGATTTGTTCATGATGAGCTCTCGGTTGTTCGTATTCGATGATGACGTTTTTCGGTGGTCGAATACTTTTTACGAAATAAAAATATTTTTGCGTTCGAATGACAAGAGCTAAACTTACATCTCGATAGGTGGTGCACGTTCGACAATCACCGGTCGTTCTTTCATTTCTTGATAGGGTAACCATTTTTCATAGATAACTTTACGTGGTTTCGGTGGCGGTGGTGGAAGTCGTTCGACGATGACTTGCCGTGGTGGAGCCGGTGGTGGTGGGAGAATTTTTTCGATGATTTGCGGTTGTTGTTGGACCGGAGGTGTTGGCGGACGTTCGCCTAATTTTGATGAGCAAAAGTTGTTTTTTTGTTTGATTTTTCGTAAAGAAAAAACTTACGGATGATGAGTGGAGGAGGCGTTGGTGGTGTTGGCGGCCGTTGTCGAATGACAACTGGTGGTGGCGGAGGTGGAGCCGGTGCTTGACGTTCTTTGATTATAATTGGCGCTGGTTCAGGAGCCGGTGGTGGTTCCAAAAAGCGAACATTAACTTGTTGTTTGTAATGAATACTTTGATCAGCCGGTTTGACAATACGTAATGGTTCATGATCAGCTTGAACATTTAAATTTTCTAATTTACCATTCGGTGCGATAACTGAAGAATCACAAACAAAAAACGTTCGAAATTAGAAAATTTGCAGATTAATTTAGTTTCTACCTTCTTGAGTACGATACTGTGGATGTTGATAGGTATGACTCGGACCAGCACGAGCAAGAATTTCGTTACCAAATCGTTCATCTTGAATGACATGACCTGACGCACGTAATGTCGAAGTATTTATCTCGTTAACGTAACTTTGCGATTGTTGTTGCGAATTATCACTACAAAAAGAAAATACAAGAATGAAAATAATTCGTTGTTTTAGCAGAAGACGAGGACTGTTATCAAGCGTCAATGAGCTAGATCTCGAGGGTATTTGGTCTCTTAATCAATCGATATTTTTACCTTCGTGCTGAATTACATTGATAGCAGCTAAATCAAAAGAATCGAATCATGCAAACGTCAAAAAAACAAAACAATTTCTTTTTCTCATTTAAAAATAGGTAATTGATGTTAGATGAAAGTAAAGGTGTGATGGGCAGATCTCAACAAGCACTTACTTTGGCACATAAGTAGATGTTCTGTAATAATGAGAAAAAAATTAATTCATATTTTTAATCGAAAATATTTCATTCACTTATGATTAATATCTCTCAATGCTGAATAATATGATGTAGCTGTTTTTGGACGATAGTTATTCGAAAATTTGGCTCTCGAATCATAACCAAACATATCGCTTGACTTCATCAATCAATCTATTTGCTTACTGCCTAACAAATGGATACGATATTTAAAACCGCACGATCATCTCATTGCTTAAAAACCCTCTTTTATTGTTATTTGATATAGGTACTTTACGGATTCATTTTGAAAACAAGGAGATCTTACTTGCGTGGCGTATTTAAGTTGGTTCGATATTTATCGAGAAAGGAATTGTATCCGTTTTGAGAAGATGTGGGCATGAGTTCAGATTTTCGAGAGAATTCTTTTTGATCTAAAACAATATTTTCGTTTTCTTTATTTTTTTATTAAGAACGAAATTTTGTTAAAAAAATAAAAGAGAAAGAAAAAATGTCCTATGGTTTTTTTTTCTTCGATTAAGATAGAATAAAATTATTATTTTCTCTTTTTTTAACTTGAGAATAAAAGTGGGAAGCCAACAGTGAAAATGTAATTGCGAATGTTGTTGCAGGATTTATAGCTGGTTGCTATTCAACGAAAGCAAACTCTAATCGGCATTTTCTTTTTTTTTCTATTTACCGCATTTCTTTTGTTGCTATGGACTGAGAAAAAAAAGTGAAGGAGAGAGTGTGAAAGAAAATATGAGAACTTCTATTTTCTTTTCTTTTTCCGCTTCTATTAATATTTTTATTCTTAAATCGTTGAAGTTATGTGTTGTTTTTTTGTTGGTTGCTAAAGATATTTTCTCGTAATGTTTAGGTTTAGCGCGAGAACATTGTTCGACATCGGCATGTTTTCTCGTGAACGAACTGTTTGCCATAACAACAAAATAAAAACTATTAGAATAATAAACGTAGAAAAATAGAACGAAGAAGAAAAAGAAGAAAAGCAGAAATTTTTCTTTCGAATAATTAATTGAGAAAGAAAAAAAATGCTTACATGTTATTAGGGAAGAAAAATCAAAAGTTTATTTAATCATTTATAATATTTTTGTTTGTTGTCAATTATTTAAAAGCTTTTGCATTAATGATTATTCAAGTAGTCGAATAGCCATGGGGCCGAAACTTCTTTTGTGAGTTCACAAAGTTGAAAATCTGAATAGTCGATTTTTCAAAACAATATTTCGTTGAGGGTATTGAAACAGAAACATGACTATGGATATAAAATTATTTTTTTAGTCAATACACTTCAAGTTGTTATAATTCTCCGATAAGAATAATCATAACTAAAACTAAACTGAGGATATTTATATGACAGTCTAATCATTATTAACATCAATCGAGAAGGTTTTCTTTCAAGATACATACTAATTCCAAACAGAAATTAATTAAAGTAATAAAATAAAACATTTTATTTTTATCATAGTGAAGTAAAAAAAAGGAAATAATAATATTTATCAAGCTGAGACCTATGGATACGATAGTCAGTATTCGTTTGTAATTTTGCCATTTGCGGCCCGTATTTACCAATGTTATGTGATACTTGAATTTCGTCCGAAAAGGAATTGAGCTTCAATTGCTTGCCAAATATATTCTTCTGTGTTTACTAGCTGAATTTCAAACACGATCCCACGATCTTTGTAAATGACGATAATATTTCGTGTTTCACGAGCAGACCCATGATGATCAATACGGTTGCCATAACGGTACAAAACGATAATGTAAACTGTGCGTACCGAACGAGTCATTTACGGCAAATCACGACTGTTGACGGTCGTGCTAATTCGATCTGGGCTTTTGAAGTAAATTTTCCCTACGAACATCTTCCAAGATTGTTTATATAACAACGACAATATAATTTTTTTCCAGATTCGACGGCTATAAATCATTGGAGATGTTTCCATAGCACGAATAATTTCATATTTCGTCGTTAAATCAGGTTCTGGCCAAAATATATCGGGTTCAATTGACAATAAAATGGAATTTTTATTTAAATTTTTTAATCCAAATTTCCTATCGAGTCTTAAACCGAAGGCTATTTTAATCATATCTTTAATTGAGCTACTTCTGGCCGTTCGAATAATATCAATCCAGATCTATCGATACGACTGTCTGTATTTGGTCATAATTTTGCCGCTTATGGGCCGCACTATTAAGTAAACGGTCAGTATTTGCCAAAAATATTTGACACAGTAATACGGCATCGTATACGGACCGTATTGTTTGAGATGGGACGTTTTATTTCAATTTGCGATTCAACCATATTTATGATCTAAAGCAAACATTATATTGAAACAATGTCAGCCATTAGTGTGCCTTACAAAATAAAAGGTTCGGTAGTAGTTAAAATTCTTTGAGTTCAAACAGAATAAAACTATCGATTGGAAAATCATTTCAATGCTGTTGGGATGGATGATTCCAGGTGTGTTGGGTTTTTCCCCTATTCATATAATCACATATATGAAGGAATCATCCCACACACACACATATATATATGGACGTGTATTTCGTTCTCGTTCGTTCGCTCTCTCACTCTTCACACAGTTCTCCTATTCTTACACATCACGCCATCTAGTTTTATCTCTCTGTCTATTCTCTCTACACCGTTGGAGTTCGTGTTTTCTTCCTTCGTTCATTTCATCAATAAACGGAACTCACGAAAACCTTTCCTTTTACGAAAGTGACAACACTTACAAATGCAATACTAGTTAGCTTCACGCTTTCATCCAATAAGAGGATGTTAATGGTATTGAAAAAGAGAGAACTAATCATCTATATAGAATTGTTTCTTTTATTTAAAATTCAAATTGTTCAGATAGAAAAAAAAGCAGAATTATTTGGCTTGTCCGATAAGAATAATCATTGCCAAAGCTAGACCGACTGCAATAATTATATGAAGTAATAAGAATACACCTTTAATTCGATCTTTTCTAATTGTATTTTCATTTTCCAATGTTTCATCTTTCACTTGTTGATTTCCATTTCGATCATTGACTTGAAAAGAATTTGATGTTGAATATTTTCGAAAATAGATTTCAATTAATTCAAAAATAATGAATATTATCGGTAGCCAACAAATCCATGAAACTAAAATTGCCCATTCTTTATTCAATTGAAAGTTAAAATGTGGAAAGAACATTGCTAGAAATATGGCTGCAATCGATAGGATAAACGCTGTAAAACCAAGAAATGCATGAAGATAATTAAATAAAAATCGATAATGATCTTGAGGATTACATCGAAATAGAGCAATAAATGGTTGAATAAATGCGAAACTTATAACGATGATACCAATGATAGAATGAGCATATTCACCTTGATGTAATTTCGATGCCCATTGACCTTGTTTATAAATGAGAATTAGGATAAATGAAATAACAGTTAGAACGGCAACACATGCCATAAGAGTACGATGAATAGCAAACCAAATAGCTTTATTACAAATCTTTCGATTTGACCATGTACGTTTGAAATATCGTGCAACGAGAATACCTGTCGAAGCACATACAATCCATGCGAATATCATGAGAATGCCATGAGCTTTCATGAGGCCAATTGAGTCCGAAGTTGATGATGCGATATTGTAGAGAATTTTTTCGTTACGATTAAGATAGACATTTTGTGAAAGAGCTGTACGAGCGAGTCTCGAATGTCGAAGAAGATTATTATCTAGAAAAATGAAGAGTTTTAGAGTCAAGAAAATAAATTCAATTAAAATCTACTCGAACTATCTGAATTTCCATATGCAATCAATGGTAGATAGTTGATAGTTTGTGAAAGTTCAGGAATAGCATTTTGACGTCGTGATCGTTTGATATCATCGAAATTCGATAATTGAAAATCACAATATACTATTCCATTTTCATATTTTTGTTGAGTTGCATTAAAAACTCCACCGAGATTCGATGTTGAATTTGCTAATACTGATTGAGCATGACCACCTGGATTGATGAAACGTTGTAATAAAATCGTATCATCAACTAAACGTTGACAAATAAATACAAGATCTTCTCATACATGTCGAATTTGAAACTTGAATTCAAATTGAAATAATATCTAGACTGTAAATGCAAGATTCCAAAGTGAGGGTGAAGGCGGACATGTGTACATGGTAGTAAATTCGAAAACGGAAAGTTAAAAAATAATTGCTTCTTTTTCTTATGAAACTCGAGTTTCAATTTGAATTTGAATTCAAGTTACAAGTAGAGTCCTGTACGGGTACACTTTTTTCCACCCGAAACCGAACTGAGTTTTTCTCTCGAAACCGGACCCGAACCGATCCAAGTCAGTTTAAATCATTTTTTTTCAAAATTGATTCAAATTTCTAAATCTTTATGCGGTTCCAAACATATATATTACATTTACTTTCATCATAAATAATAAATAACAAAACAAGTTATAGCAATCTAAAATTACGTAAAAATACTAGACTATCAAGCAAATCAGGACTAAATTGTTGTCGTCGTGCTTCTAGAACACGACCAGTTTCAATAAAAACGTGTTCGCTTGCAGTTAAAGAAGCCGGAATAGATAATAGAGGTAGAACCAAACGATACAGCTGTGGAAAAATAGATGAGTCGCTTTTCCACCATTGCAAAACATTTTCACCTGTTGGATAATTTACTTTCATTTTCATGTACTCGGTAACTTCATCGTACATTAGCTCGTTTATTCATTCATTTAGTATTATTTGAAATTAATGCTGAATCAGTAGATTGTTGAACGATTCCGACTGTTTTCATAATTTCTTTCACTGATTTAATAACAGAACTTCGTTCAGCTTGTGACAATGTCTAAGAATATTTAAATGTGAGGAGAATGTGTGTAATTTATGCTTGTTACCAAAAGAAATTTAGTTTCCGGATGTAAAAATGTGGCAGTATAATGAATATCACTTAACCATATTTTATCATCAAGTTTTTTTTTAATAATTTCTGTTTCAATTGACGAGTACACAGCCTATCTGTAAAAACATGTAACACATTGAACAGAAGGTAAAACAATATATTGATCATCTTTAATTCTAATAAATGTTTTCCACCAATGAAATGTTGCAGTATTTGGTTTTCGACATGTTTTATAAATTCCTTTATCTAATTTTACTTTGATTTCTTCTTTAACTTTTTTACATTTACTCATTTAAAAAGTTATGGCAAGCAAAAAATAACAAGAAAAGTTTTCTTATTTGAAATATAATTTATCCCGTGGATGAGTTCAACTTTCCTCGTCGTGAAGTATCTTCTTAGAAAATCAATCACTGAATTATTACCAGATTTACATTATTTTTCTTCATACCAATAACAGCAAAATTTTTAAAAATTGACGACTTTATGCTGTTGTTAGTTCTCGGGTCGGTTTGGGTGCTGGGTTGAGGGTCTCTAGTTATAAGTTCGACACCATTGCATGAGTCAGAACACCTGAAAGTTCCGCTGTGGTTTGACAGAATTCACAAAATTCATCAACGTTTAATAAAAAACCCTATATGGTTCTGCACGTTCAGACAGAACCTTTGATAGTTCAGACTAACTGTACACAATCTTTTTAGTTCAGGATTTTCAGCCAAAAACTAGAAGTTTTATAATTTCGGTCAGACCCAAAAAATAAAAATTTCGGAAATTTTAAAAATGTTTGAAGTTTGTCGAAGACGACGTATTGTGTCTGAGTAAATATTTTAATGACTCTAGGGACAATTTTAAATATTTCTGACTTTAGATTTGAACTTTAGCATCATATCAGGTTGTCCGAAAAGTTCATGCAACTACCCTTATACTGCTGGCAATAAAAAAAATCCAACTGTGCCATCGTGTAGAGCACACCTTTTTAGGCTATGTTGCTACCTAAGTTCCCTCGGTTATATATTGGCATTTGTATAGAAACGTCAAAGTTTCATGCGAACTGGCAGCTCATTTTTCGCATTGAAAAAAATTAAAAAATCATCGTGTTGTCATAAAAAACAGCTTATTTTCACTGGAATTACTTATGAATTTAAAGCAATGAAGTAAATTATCTTTTATGAATAGTAAAGTTTCAATATCTAGGATGCTTTCGCTGGGATTTGGTGACAATAAGCTGTTTTTTATGACAACACGATGATTTTTTAATTTTTTTCAATGCGAAAAATGAGCTGCCAGTTCGCATGAAACTTTGACGTTTCTATACAAATGCCAATGTATAACCGAGGGAGCTTAGGTAGCAACATAGCCTAAAAAGGTGTGCTCTAAACGATGGCACAATCGGATTTTTTATTGCTAGCAGTATAAGGGTAGTTGCATGAACTTTTCGGACAACCTGATATTAAAAATAGTTAGCTTAACTTAATTTTAGTATTATAAATACTGATTTCACTATAAATTTCTTTTGAATTTTCTGCTAATTCCAATCTTGCTAATTAGCACTAGGCAATTTTTCATCGATTGATCATATGCAGAGTAAAAGTAAATAACATTTTTGATTTGCTTACTTTTCTCATGTTACTCAGTCTTCTCTAATTTTATTTATTCATAGGATTGTTTTCTTTATTCATTGAGCTTTCTTTGGGTCAATAAGAAGATTTTTGCATTTTAAATATGAGGTAATACAACCGTATTTTATGTACAATATTCTCCTATGCCAAGATCAATAAAACAAAATGGGATTTGGCGAATAACTAATGAAATAGCAGTAGTGTTGAGCCTGTAACTTGAATTGAAATTGAAATTGAAATTCAAACTCGAGTTTCGCAAGAAAACGAAGCAATTCTTTTTTTACCTTTCCGTTTTCGAATTTACTATCGTGTACTCATGTCCGCCTTTACTCTCACTTTGGAATCGTGTATTTACAGTCTAGATATTTGAATTTCTATTCAAGTTTTTAATTCGATATGTATGTAGACAAGTTGAAACAAAAATTGTTCAATTTGATTATTTCATGTATATTCGAAAAAAAGAATAATATTACATAATACAATATATACAGTCCAGAAAAACATGATAACGGGATAAACAACCAAGAAATTAGTACATTGATACGAACAAACCATTCATATATAACTTTTGGTTAATAATATCCATGACTGATGTTTTTGTGATTAGTTGTTTTTATCTTTTTCAGCAGTTGGTGAATCTATAAAATAGTGAAAAATAAGCAACAGTTAAATTAAACACTTTTTTATTTTTAAAATTTTCTAAAGTATGACATTGACTTTTTCTACCCTCACCTAATTTTAGAGCGTTCCACCATCCTTCCCACCATCGACGACGCGAAGAAGCTCCAAATTGTTCACCAGAACGAACGATTTGATATTTTATCGTCGGATCAGTTTCAAACCAAAACGCAATTGCATCATTTGATGTCAAGATAACATCTGTATTTATATTTTTCAGGTAATATCGAGCAGGTTCTTCGAAATTAAACGCACATTCGATTGCTCGTCGAACGTCAGCATTAGTACTTGTTCGTAGAATTTGAAAAACGATTTCCTTGTCCTTGTATACCACCGTTATATATTTTTCTTCAATTTGAGACTCAACCATTTTTATAATCTCAAACGAAAATTATATTGAAACAATGTCCGCCAATTGTACGTATTACAAAATAAAAGGTTCGGTAGTAGTTAAAACTCTTTGAGTTCAAACAGAATGAAACTATCGAATGGAAAATCATTTCATACAACAATAGTAATAGTTAGCTAGCTTCACGCTTTCTTTCTGGTTAGTTATCTTCCATCCAATAAAAAAAAGTGATTAGCGACATGTCTATATGTTGTAATATTCGATTCATGCACTTTCTTTAATACCAGTAAATGTGTATGTACGCAGACGACATCTATCAAACTATTCATTTTTTCAATAAATAAATGTATTCCGGTGAGAATTCAAAAACCGAATTGCTACATTCAATAGTACTAAGAGATAAAATAGATACTATTTAGATTTTTAAATAAATATAATTTCAAGACGGATGTTGGCGGTATTAAGAAAGAGAGATAACTAGTTATGCATATAGAATTGTTTCTTTTATTTAAAATTCAAATTGTTCAGATGGAACAAAAGAAGAATTATTTGGCTTCTCCGATAAGAATAAGCACTGCCAAAGCTATAAACTGGAAATATTTATATGACAGTATAATGATTTTCAATATAATCAATAATTAATTAATAATTTTAGGATTTAATTAATAATTAATGATCTCATTTTTGTTGATGTTGAGCAAGGTTTTCAGGCTTTTATATGAAAATTTATTTAAACCAGAGCTTGAATTATCAACATCATCAAATTGATTATTATTAATTGCTTAAATTGACGAAATTCGTCAACAACAACAACAACATCAATTCATCAAAATCGTAGAAAGGCTGTTATACTGGAATGACACGTTTAGCGCTCCAGAAAGTTA
>ERZ778024.3780-NODE-3780-length-10540-cov-5.022508_pt1 | contig 10540 bp, 9 predicted proteins | sample MGYA00375754_ERZ778024 | MGnify/ENA primary metagenome ERZ778024 (study PRJEB29350, sample SAMN05389827) | bioreactor metagenome | isolation source: Thiocyanate bioreactor | place: South Africa: University of Cape Town | collected 2014-02-18 ... | reverse complement strand
GGCTGCGTGACTTCGACCGCTCGACATAGTTAAAGGCTTCGTAGGCCCGGTCGGGGCGGCGGCTGTCCTGCAAGCACAACTCGACCATTGCTTCGTAGGCTTTCAGGCCGTTTTCCATAAAGGCGACCCGCAGTTCTTCCGGTCGCAGAATCGCCCGCATTGATTCGACCTGTTCGGCGGCTTTCAGGTATTCGGCCAGGGCAGCGTCGGTCAACTTTGATTTTTCAAAATCTTCCCCGGCTTTTTCAATACCGGCCTGTTTGAGCCGCCCATAGCCATAATGCAACTGGTAGAGCAGGTGGGGTAGTTTCAAACGCCTGACCGGTTTCGCCGCAGCCAGGAAGGCTTCTTCGGCTTCGACCACTTTCCCGGCCAGGTGCAGGATTTCGGCCTCGATTATCTGGGCCTGCGCCTGCCAGTAGGCCAGCTTTAAATCCTGGAAGGTCTCCCTGGCTCGCCGGACCAGTTCGGTGGCCTCTTTTGCATCTTGAGGCGTGGTCCGGGTCAGGAGATAAGCCTGGTAGAGCCAGATAACCGCGAGGGCGTGGCGGTTGCGTTCGCTATCCTCAGCCTGGTTGTAGACTGCCTCGACTTCGGTCAGGCGCTGGCCCGCTTGCTGGTATTTGCCCCGGTTTAGCAGGACCTCGACCCGGCCAATTTCGACCCGGACCGCTTCATAACGCATGTTGAGGGTTTGCATGGCTTCCCCGGCCTGCTGGAAACAGGTCAGGGCTTCGTTGTGCAAATTCAGGGCGCTATAGCAAAAAGCTAAATCGAGTTCGGCCAGGGCCCGTTTGTCCTGCTGTCCGGTCGCCTCAAAACCTTCGATGGCCGCCGCCAGGAGGGTCAGGGCTTCCTGATAGCGGCCCTGCCGGAACAACAAAAAGCCCATGTTGATGTCCACGAAAGCCAGCAAAGCGGTCTGGCCGCGCTTTGTGAATTCCTCGCGGCAGGTCTCATAGTCCTGTTCGGCCTGGCGGAAGCGGTTTAGCTGGGTCAGGGTGTTGGCCCGGTTGAGCAGGCCCGGCGGCAGCATTTCCGCCATATTGAGTTCTTTAAAAAGCTGGAGGGAGCGGTTGTGCAGGCGGACCGAGTGCTGGTACCGCCCGGTGTGGTGATGGATAATCGCCAGGGTCGAGGCCAGTTTGGCCTGGTTGAGTTTGTCGCCCAGGCGGGCCAACCGCCGCCGGATAATATCGCCATAGCGGAGGGCGTCGGCGTAGCGGCCCAGGTTCGAGAGGGCAGCAAGTTCACCCAGGTAGGTGCGGCCTTCCTCGGCGGGGAGTTTTGCCAGTTTGAAAGCGGCGATGGCTTCTTTGTAAAAGGGGAGACTCTCTTCAAACCGCCCGACTATACGCAGGGCATTGGCGTTGGCCCGGTTGGCATAACCCGTAGCCATAGGCGAGTTAGCCTGGTGGGCCGCTTCCAGGGCGGTTGTGGCGACTTCCAGGGCCTGAGGCGGTTTAGAACGTCCGAGTTGATCGGCCCTGGCGGCCAACCCTTGCACCAGTGGTTCGAGCAGGTAAACCAGTTGAGGCCGCGCCAGAAAAGCTCCCCTTTCCGAACTCGGCAAGGAGAGCACTTCCTCAAGCAAACTTTCGGTTTGAGACGAATCGGCCATGTGAAATAAATATTTTAGAGCGTTATGGGGCTTATTTCAAAACTTTCCTGCCCGCAGGTAATTTTAAGACTGTAGCTTCCGGCGGCCAGGTTCTGGTACTGGAAAGTGAAGGTTTCATCCAGGTCAGCCGGAAGTATTGCCGAATCAGGCGTGACCAGTTCAACCTGGCAGATTTGACCTTCCAGCCCTACAACTTGCCCCAGCACATTATAGTGGTCTTCCTGGTGCGCCGGGCTGACTTTCAGGTCCACTTCTATCCGACCTTCATCCAGGCTGAATAAAAGTTGGAAGTCGCGGTTGAGAAAGGCGGTGCTGCGCAGCCCGGCCAGGCCCGCATTCAGACCTGGATTGCGCCGGGTATCGGTGATAAGCTGAGCCAGGAATTGTTTCAGACCCGGTTTAGGTTGGGATAGGAGTTCCCGCTGGCGAGTTTCAAACCAGGGACGAAAAAGATTGATATTGCGCTGCCGAACCGGGGCAGGCACTTCCAGGAGGGCGTCGTCCTGGATAACTTGTAGAAGCTGGCGAACTTCGTTTAGCCGGGCCTGGCACCGCGGGCAGCTTTCGATATGGTTCCGAGCCTGTTCCGACGCTCCACTATCCAGCTTCCCCAGAATGTAATCATAGATAACTTCGGTGTTTACACACTTCTCACGTACCATTATTTAACTTCCTGCCTTATTTCTGTATAGAATTTGATGTATTTTTTTATTTTTAGGGTCCGATGTGTTTTGTTTAGCAGCAAAAAAACCTGCTGCTTAAACGTACCGTGTTTTATTTAATCTAATAAATTGAGCAATCGTAATTAAAAAAAATACAGCTAAAAAGACAAGTTTTCCGGTAGTTTTTTTAGCTGGACTCGTAGCTTTTCCAGGCAGCGGGTCCGGTTTGGGCCAATGCTGGCGACCGGCATGCCAAGGTTAGCGGCAATTTGAGTGTAGGGCGGTTGGGCCGGGTCGTAAAAGAGGTGCCACAACAGGCGGCGGCAGCGTTCGGGCAATTCGTTAAAGCATTCCCGGACCATTTGCTGTCTTTCCAGTTGGAGCAAAGTTTCTTCCGGCAACAGGTTTTCGTCCTCGATGTCCTCAATCATGTTGCGGGGGTCATCTTCAGGGCGGACCGGCTGGGCGGTCTGGCTGGCGTTTTTGCGTAGATGCCAGCACTCCCGGCTGGTAATGGTAATCAGCCAGGAGGCCAGCCGGGTCCGGTCGTGGAGCTTTTCGAGGTGTTGCAGGAGGGTCAGGCAGACCCGGCCAAATATATCCTCGGCTTCGGCCTGTTGCAGACCATAACGGCGGCAGGTCGCGAAGACCAGCCGCTCGTATTTGGTGATTAAGGCTTCCCAGGCGGACTCTTCTCCGGCCAGGCACTTTTCAATTAAAGTCGGGTCATCGGTTGTTAAGTCGTATTTCATCAAAGCCCGATTTTTTTGTCGTTGTTGGCCTAACGCCAGTTTAGAATCATATCACGCTGGGCCTGGGTCTGCGGAGCGGTCTTCCAGGCATCGGGAGTCCCTTCGCGTAACTCGGCAATTTTCTTGATAGCAGCTTCCCCGGACAGACCGTGCCTGACCATGTAGCAGCCGACCACCGTCCCGGTCCGGCCAATCCCACCCCAGCAGTGGACATAGACTTTCCGGCCAGCCGCCAGGGCCCCGTCAATCGTATCAAGGATAGTCGCCATCGTTTCCGGGGTGGGTACTTCAATGTCCCGGATAGAAATGCGCCGGTATTCAACCTGTTTACCCAGGCGGGCGGCTTCTTCATCCAGCAACTGATTGTAGGGTTTAAGCGATACATTCCGCTCGACCTCTTCGGTCAGGTCCACAAAGAAAGTTATCCCGGCGTCCAGCAAAGCCTGGAGCTTCTGGCGCGCTTCGGCTTCGTGGCGCGAACCGGGATATTCCCCGGCCAGAAAAGCCGGGGATACCCAGTAAGAATCGGGGATTGGTCTGGCCTGGGTCATAGGTTAACTTCCCTGGACCTGGGGCAACACTTCTTTAGCAAGCGCTTCCAGCCCGTCCATGTCGTCCATCTCGATCCATTGTAACATTATCCGTTGCGCTCCCGCTTCAGCCACTCGCCCGATGTGTTCGACCACCTGGGAGGCGTTCCCGGCTATAATACCGACTTTTTGCAACTCTTCCCGGCTGCGGCCCACCGAAGCCAGTTTGGCGTTCAGAGAGGCTTCATCCTTACCGTAGAGGACACGGGTCATGAGCGAGCGTTTTACGTCGGTTTTAGCCCGGCCAATCTTTTCCAGCTCGTTATCCAGGATGCCGTTTAACTCCCTGGCATGTTCGGGCGTGGTAAAGACCGCGTTCCATTCTTTGGCGTATTTCGCGGCCAGGGGCAAGGTTTTCTTCGGACCGTTACCGCCAATCAGGATGGGCGGGCCGCCGGGCCGGGTCGGGCGAGGCAGCAAAATGGCGTCGTGAAGCTCGTAATACTTCCCTTCAAATTCGACCGGGGTATCACTATTGAGCAGCCGAGATACCACTTCCAGCCCTTCTTCAAAGCGGACGAAGCGTTCGTGCAAATCGAGGAGGGGCCAGCCGTAGTTGTGATGTTCGCGCTCCTGCCAGCCCGCTCCCAGACCCAGGGTCAGGCGCCCACCAGAAAGGTCGTCAATCGCGCTTGCCATGCGGACGGTCATGGTCGGGTGGCGGAAGGATACCGGGCTGACCATCGGTCCAAATTCAAGTTTTTTTGTATGGCTGGCAAGCCAGGTGAACGAGACCCACAATTCCAGCGAGTCCATGTCCGGTGGTTGCGGGTTAGTGAAGTGGTCCGAGCGATACAGTCCTACAAAACCAAGGTCTTCGGCAGCCTGGGCAATTCGCTGCCACCGTTCCCAGTTGAGGCCGTTCTGGCCTTCGAGCATCAGGGCTACTTCTATCATAATTTACCTTTCCAATCCCATCATATAACGGTCATTTATTTGATTTACTGCTTATTGTATTCGGATTATGGTAGGTAAAAACCGGGTTAATGTCAATTCCTAATCTTTGCTCAACGCTCATTTTGAGAAAATTTGGTGGTTTGTAGCTATAATTAAAATAATCATGGGTAGGTTGCCCCATTTTGGTTTTTGCAGGTTTCGTAAAAAACCATTTTATTAACCGCATTCGTAAAAAACGCTGAAAAGAGCGTTTGCATTTGAAAGAAGGGCCTGGATATGAGCGACAAAAATTTACAGGTGGTGCTGGCGAGCCGTCCCAAGGGGTGGGTTGAGGAAAGCAATTTCCGCTTTGTCGAAGCCGAAATTCCCCAGCCGGGCGAAGGCGAGATCTTGCTAAAAACCCTTTACCTGTCGCTTGACCCCTACATGCGAGGCCGGATGGATACCTCAAAGTCCTACGCCTCCCATGTTGAACTTGGCGACGTTATGGTCGGCGGCACTATTAGCGAGGTAGTAACCTCGAATAACCCGAAATTCCAGCCGGGTGATATTGTTTTGAGTGGCGCGGGCTGGCAGCAATATGTCGTCAGTAACGGCAAAGGGTTGCGTAAGATTGAGCCGGGGCTTATTCCCTTGACGGCTTACCTGGGGACCGCCGGGATGCCCGGTGTAACCGCCTGGGTTGGTCTTTTTGATATTGGCGCGGCCAAAGCGGGCGAAACGGTCGTCGTTTCGGCGGCCAGCGGAGCGGTCGGGAGTGTGGTCGGGCAACTGGCAAAAATGCATGGCTGCCGGGCAGTGGGTATAGCGGGCGGCCAGTCCAAGTGTGATTACGTGGTCAATGAACTCGGGTTCGATGCCTCTATTGACTACAAAGCTCCTAACTTCTACGATAATTTGAAGGCGGCTACCCCTGACGGCGTGGATGTCTATTTCGATAATGTTGGCGGGGAAATCCTGGATAACGTGCTGCGCCGGATGAACCCCTTTGGCCGGATTCCCCTGTGCGGCCTCATTTCCGGCTATAACGCCACCGAGCCTTACGCCCTCAAAAATTACCGTTTTCTTCTGACAATGCGCTGCAAATTACAGGGTTTTATTGTCAGCGAACATATGCAACTCTGGCCGGAAGCCCTCAAAGTGCTGGTGCAGGGTGTCGCTGAAGGCAAACTCAAATATCGCGAGACCATCACCGAGGGCCTGGAAAACGCCCCGACCGCTTTTATTGGCCTGCTAAAGGGCGAGAATTTTGGCAAGCAACTGGTAAAAGTCCTTTAAGGTATAGACCTGGGATAGCTTATTTGAATAATAGAATTAAATAATGGGCAAAACGGGAACCCAAAAGGATAAAACCCATCTATTTAGGGGGTAAAAAAATCCAAACCGGGTTCCTTGTTTTTAATTTTGAAGGCATAGAATTAATTTTAACTTAATCCTTCCAGACATTCCTCTTACTCACACCCCCTTGCCTTTTAGTATATAATAAATTTAACTACTTGGGCTGCCATCAAAATTATTGAACTTTTTTGAGGTTAACTTTGGCTGGATTTGCCCAGGTTAATGGATCCCGCTATGAACGGTTTAACAATAAGAAGTAAAAGCAACAATTCCATTCGGTGTGTTTAAGGATTTACTAATCCTTTGTTTCTTTTTGTCATTCTCTAGTTATGAAAATAAAGATTCAGGAATATTCACCTAATGAAAAAAGTATTTCGTTCTCCTAACTTTAAATCCCTCCGATCAACATATACTGAGAGACACCTTGAAGGAAAAGAGGAAGAGGAACAACCCGAACATACCGAAACCGAACCTGAGTTTCAAAAAGATGGAAAATTTAGCCAGCCGCCTGTAACGCATTCTAATGTTCTTTATATGCAAAGAACTTTTGGAAACCAGGCCGTCCAGCGGATGATGAAACAAACTTCGCCGGTAGTGGTGCAAAGGTCCGGGCTTACAGCCGAAGAACTGGACAAAATTAAACAAAGCTCCTCAAATGCCCGTAATTTCTGGCAAGGACAGGCCAAAGGCGGCGCTAAAAATCCTACTCCAACTCCAACCAACCGGGAAAACCCCCAGGGCAGCGAGGGAGCATCCAAAGCCCGCCAGTTCTGGGCCAATATGTCACCTGGTGCCAACCTGAAAAACCTTACCACTCCACCCGAACAGCCCAGCCAGCCAAAAGTGGTCGAAAACGTGGACCTGGAATACTGGGAAAATCACAATATAAATGAACCAATCCAGGACACCGAGGACGATAAAGGAGACGAAACCGCCACCCAGCCTGAAAGTAACTACACTTTTTCTCCAACTGGCGGGACCAGGTATAAGTCCACTTCTGACAGGAGCAGGTACAACTCTTCCTCTGCAAAGCAATATCCCGATGACATTTCAGACATAAGCGAAAGTGGAGGCGATACAAACAGTCCCCAGGCTCAAAAACCCAATGCTAATATAGAGTTAAGCAGTGACCCAAACATTATTCAGGATCTTAAATTGAAGCTGGAAGAGGCCGTAGCCCAGGTCGGAATAGCAAGTAAAATCCTCACTCTCTCCCAGGCCGGGGCTAAAACAGCTTCAGAGGCGGCTGCTCGAGCCCTGATGATTTTTGAGAATGCCAGGGCTAGAAAGCAGGCTGCTAAAAAGGCGCCTAAACAAACGAACCCGAATAATTCCGGCTTTAGCAACAGTAACTATAATAAGTTTTCCAGTAATTTGAGTAACCAAATTGAGCCATCTCAAAATTCAGGTTCAAATCCGCCAGACCAGTCGTCCTATACCACCGATAGCTCCAAGGCTAACACTGATAGCCCCTATACCACCAGTAGTAACTACGCTACTACCAATGATAGCCCTTATACCACCGGAAGCAACTACAATTCTAGCAATTACACTACAACAAATGATAGTCCTGGTACCAGCAATTACAATTCTAGTAACTACACGACCAGTAGCAATTACAATACTACTAACTATACGACCAGTAACTACAATAATAGTAACTACACTACAACAAATGATAGCGCTTATACCACGATCCAGCGCAACCCTAACTATGGCACCAGCAACTACACGGCAAGCAACTACACTACAAATAATAACAATTCCAGTAATTACACGACCAGTAATTATAATTCCAGTAATTACACGACCAATAGCAACAATAATTCTAGTAATTACACGACCAGTAATTACACCCCCAAGGGGTCGAATTATACCCCGTATAAACAGAGTAGTTCCAAAAATGAAATTGAGGATACGGATAGCTCTGCTTACACGACTAAACCATCGTCTTCATCTTATACCGGAAGGTTCCAGGCGAACAATGCCAGCAACTATAACTCTTCGTCGGTTAAAGATGATTTCGATGATGATGATATTAGTATTAGCGATGATGCCGATGTGGCTGAAGAAACCAACTTGCCCGAAGGCCCGGCGATTACTACGGAAGGCGGGCAATTAAAAGAGCTCGACCAATTTGTGAAATCAGCCATCGAAGCGACCAATAAGGCCGCAGAACCTGAAGTTGATTATGACGACCTTAAAAATTACTATAAACAGGCTCAGAAATGGGCCAATGCTGCGACCGAATTTGTAGTAAAAGCCGGCCTCAACCTCCGCAAAGCCGAAAATGATGTGGATGAAGTTTCCGTAGTTTTAGGCCAGTATTCGGCAAAACAGCAGGGAGACAAGACCTCGGATTACCCCGACGAGATAGATGTGGGTAAAAAGAGCCCGGTCCGCTATGGAACAACCAAGCTTCTCGAAGGGGATATTGGTGAGGACTTAGGCCTGGGTGAAGGAAATGCCGGGCGCGCTAAACTTTTCAAGAATGTAGCAAAACAGACTAATTACCTGAATAAAATCACCCGTAAGCCTTTTCAGTTCACAATAAAAGGTGGCATATTCACAGGTCCGGATGGGAAACCTTTAGATAGTTCCAATGTACTGGAAGCTGTCGCAAAAGGGAGTCAAGGCGGATATATTTTTGTAATGACCCGGCGAGGTAAATTTTACTACGCCGATTCGATAGCCGAGTACCAGCAGGGCATTACAAATTATGAACAGGGCAAGTCGGGGGAGCGCGTTATCGGGTTCCACCATTCCACCTTCAAAGGCGGCGGAGCGGTGGCCGGGGCCGGTGAAATCCAGGTAGCAGGAGGAAAGTTGGTCCACCTAACCGATGCCAGCGGCCACTATATGCCCAAACCGGAATTTACCTACCAGGTTTTGCTGGAATTTCAGCGGCTCGGCGTGGATATAAGCCAGGTGAAGGTTTACTATCATGTTGGAAAGAATGAGGAAAGCTCAACTGCGCTTGAGTTCCTGGTAAAGTTTAAAGGAGATTACCATGAACTGCGGCAGAAAACGAACTGGAAGGCCGTAGGCGAAAAATACAGAGCCGAAAAATTGAATAAGTAAATTCTTTCGGCTATGGAAGAAAAGCGAGCTAAAAAAAGGCAAATTGCGCCTCCTGTGGCAAGGCCAAATTCTACTGCACCTACTTTTTCGCAGCAATTGACCCCGGAGGCGGGAATAGAACGCAGGTATCAGTGACTGACCCAAACAAAACCGATCTCCAACCCCGTCCAGGCCATCATTACCGGTCCCGGCGCAAGGGTAATCAAACCAATATCTGGGAGGTAGCCGGTTTATGGGAGAAGTCGAAAGACCTCCCGGTAACTGAAGTTCCCCTCGATTTTTTCAATCAGTACCTGGATAAAAATTTCTGGTTTGCGCAGAAAAATCCGCCTAACCTGCGTAACTTTCTCAAACATTGTATCAAGGTAGCCGAAGCCGACCTGGCTTACCCGATTATCCTGGATGAGGACGGGAAGGTGCTGGACGGTATTCACCGGCTGGTCAAGGCATACCTGATGGAAGAAAAAACCATAAAAACTGTCAGGTTTCCGGTCACTCCCCCACCTGACCGGGTAGAATTTGATTAAATTTAGCTTTTGCACCAAATCAATTTACAACTTAAGGTATTACAGATGGCTAAAAGTACCATTAACATGAGATGGTTAAGTTTGTATTCTTAAATTAAATTTTGTAATCTTAATTTTGAAATTTTGGATGTATAATAAATTATATAACCGTAACGTTCCAGGTTTCTAACCACTTCGAGCATGCAATGGATGTTCTCGCCAGACTAGCCGAATTCTTTTACCCCACTCATTGTCTGGTCTGCCGCAAAGCCGGGGCCGTGGTCCATCCCGCTTGCGCGACAGCTTTGCCCTATGTGACCGAACCTTTTTGTCACACCTGTAGCGAACCTTTACGAGAGAAACGATGTGAAGGGAGTTTGTGCCATCTGCCGCCGAAATTCCGGGCGCTGGATGGCATCCGGTCGGTTTTCTGGCATCGTGAGGCCGGGCAGGAAGCGGTCTTGCGCCTGAAGTACCGGGGTGTCCGCAGCTTAAGCGAATGGGCCGGGCGTGAGGTTGCCGCCGCCCTGACCCGCTTCGGGCTGGAAGGTTATTTCGACATGGTATTTCCGGTCCCGCTCCATCCCATGCGGCAGCGCAAACGCGGTTATAATCAGGCGGCCCTGGTTGCCGAACCTTTCGCCCGGTTGAGCGGGTTACCTTACCAGCCAGCCTGGTTGACCCGCGAACGCTATACCCACTCCCAACTGGAGGTGGAGGGGCGCCAGCGTTCTGCCAATGTCCGTAATGCCTTTGGCTGGCAGGGGCCTGAAATAAAAGGTTTGAAGATACTCTTGTTTGACGATGTCTGTACCAGCGGGTCGACCATGAACGAATGTGCCAGGGTTCTAAAAGTCAATGGGGCCGCTGAGGTCTGGGGGTTTACACTGACTCGTGAAACAAAGGTCATTTTGGAGAACAATGAAGTAGCCCCTCGTTTTTAAGCGATGCCTGGGGCTAACTCAACCCTTGCTTGCAGGAACATTTTTATATGTTAGGAGTAAATAAACAAAGGTTAGGGAACTTTTGTTTATATAGATACCTTGATTGCTAGTAAAAATTGACATCCATCGAAAAAATGTGCAAGTTAATT
>ERZ778024.3772-NODE-3772-length-10570-cov-4.297480_pt1 | contig 10570 bp, 5 predicted proteins | sample MGYA00375754_ERZ778024 | MGnify/ENA primary metagenome ERZ778024 (study PRJEB29350, sample SAMN05389827) | bioreactor metagenome | isolation source: Thiocyanate bioreactor | place: South Africa: University of Cape Town | collected 2014-02-18 ... | reverse complement strand
CGCTGGCCTACAACAAGGACAACCAGGAAGACAAGGAGCCGCTGTTCGACACCGCCGACACGGTGGTCGAGACGCTGCACATCTTCGCCGACCTGGTCGCGGGCATCGAGGTGCGCGCCTCGCGCATGCGCCAGGCCGCCGCCGAGGGCTACTCCACCGCGACCGACCTCGCCGACTACCTGGTGAGGAAGGGCCTGCCGTTTCGCGACGCGCACGAGATCGTGGCGCGCGCGGTGCGCAGCGCCGCCGCGCGCGGCGTCGACCTGGCCGACCTGGGGCTGGACGAGCTGCGCGGATTCAGCCCGCTGATCGGGCCGGACGTGGGCGCCGCCCTCACGCTAGAAGGTTCGGTGGCCGCGCGCGACCACCTCGGCGGCACCGCGCCGGCGCAGGTGCGCGCAGCCATTGCACGCCACCGCGCGAGGCTGGCCTCGAACGTGTAAGGGAATCTGCTGCGCGGCACGACCTCGGACCGCTCGCTACGATTCCTTCACTCGTTCCGAGGTTGGCTGCGAGCGGGCGCGCAGCCACTGCGAGGCCAGCGCCAGCGCCACCAGCGCCAGCACGCTCGCATCGGCCCACGCGTGGGGATAGACCAGCAGCAGCCCGGCCGCGATCAGCGCCAGCCGCTCCCACAGGGCGCAGCGCAGCAGCACCCAGTTCTGCGCGCCGCCGGCCAGCGCCGCGATGCCGATCGAGGCGGTGAGCACCACCCACGCCACCTCCCACCACGACACGCCCGCCGGCGGCGTGAGCAGCAGGCCCGCACCGGCCGGATCGAGCACGAACACGAAGGGCAGCAGGAAGGCCGGCAGCGTGTACTTCCACGACTGCAGCGTGGTGCGGTAGGGATCGCCGTTGGTGATCGCCGCCGCGGCGAAGGGCGACAGCGCGGTGGGCGGCGACACCTCCGAGAGCACCGCGTAGTAGAAGATGAACATGTGCGCGGCGAAATCGGGCACGCCCAGCTTGGTCAGGGCGGGCGCGGCGATCACCGCGCAGATGATGTAGCTGGCCGTCACCGGCACCGCCAGCCCGATGACCCACACGATCAGCGAGGTGTAGATCGCCGTCAGCAGGAGGCTGCCTCCGGCATAGGCGATCACGATCGAGCTGAACTTCAGCCCCAGGCCGGTCTTGCCGACCACGCCCACGATGATGCCGGCGGCCGCGCAGGTGGCCGCCACGTTGAGCGCCTGCTTCGAGCCGTCGGCCAGGGCGGCGATCAGCCGCGGCGGCCACATCGCCGTCTCGCGATCGAAGAAGCTCACCGCGAAGGCCACGACGGTGGCCCAGAACACCGACATCAGGGGCGAGAAGCCGTACACCATGAAGCCGATGATCGCCACCAGCGACAGGAAGTGGAACCAGAAGCGGCGCGCCAGCTGCCCGGCGCTGGCCGCCAGCTTCACTTCCGCCTCGGCGCGCGAGCCGAACTTGCGCGCGTCGATCTCCACCATGAGGAACAGCGACAGGTAGTACAGGCAGGTCGGGATGACCGCCATGCGCAGCACGTCGAGGTAGGAGATCTTCAGGAACTCGGCGATCAGGAAGGCGGCCGCGCCCAGCACCGGCGGCGAGATGATGGCGCCCAGCCCGCCCGCCGCCAGCAGGCCGCCGGCCGAGTTGCGGTCGTAGCCGGCCCGCTCCAGCATCGGCCAGGCGACGGTGCCGATGGTGACGGTGGTGGCCACTCCCGAGCCCGAGGGGCCGCCCAGCAGGAACGACGACAGCACCACCGTGCGCCCGGCGCCCGAGCGGCGTCCGCCCAGCAGCGCGAAGCTGAAGTCGAGGAAGAACTTGCCGGCGCCCGAGTGCTGCAGGAACGCCCCGAAGATGGTGAACATGATGATCAGCGTGGCCGACACGTCGATCGCGGTGCCGAACACGCCCTCGAGCGACATGTACATGACCCCGACCATGCTCGGGATGTCGTAGCCGCGATGCGCCCAGTGCCCCGGCAGCCACGGCCCGAGGAAGGCATAGGCGCCGAACAGGAGCACCACCGCCGGCATGATCCAGCCGGTGGAGCGGCGCGCCGCCTCGAGCACCAGCACCACGAAGGCCACGCCGAAGGCGACGTCCCAGCGGTCGGGCATGGTGCTGCGGTCCCAGAAGTCGTCGCCGCCCCACAGCAGGTAGACGATGGTGGCCACGCCCAGCGCCGCCAGCGCCACGTCGTACCACATCAGCCGGTTGCGCAGCCTCGGCGTGGCCGGAAAGGTCAGGAAGATCAGCAGCAGCATGAAGCCGACGTGCACCGGGCGCAGCGTCAGCGTCGGCACGATCCAGGCCGCGGCGTACAGGTGGAACAGCGACATGACCACCAGCAGCGTGGTGATCAGCGCCGACAGCGCGCCGCCGAAGCGGCTGGTGGCGCCCTCCTCCTCCTCGATGAAGCGCTCGGCGGCCTGGCGCCGCTCCTCGCTTACCTGCCCGGGGACGTCCGGGCCGCCCGCGGCGCTCAATGGACGAACTTCACGCCGCGCTCTTCGAAGTACTTGCGGGCCCCGGGGTGGAAGGGGATCGGCGAGCCCGATGCCTGCGCCTCGAGGGTGATGTTCTTCGCCTCACGGTGCACCGCCACCAGCTCGTCCTTCTTCTCCATCAGGGTCTTGACGATCGTGTAGGCCATCTGGTCGCTCATCTTGGCATCGGCCACCAGGAGGTTCCACACGTCGAGGTTGGAGACGTCGGCCGCCTGGCCCTTGTAGGTATTGGCCGGGATCGTGCCCTTGACGTACAGCGGACCCCATTTCTTGTTCATCGCGTCGGCGTACTGGCCGTGGTCGATGAGCTTGACGGTGATGCCGGGCGTGGTGGCGAGGTCGGTGATCGCCGCGGTCGGCAGGCCGCCGACCCAGATCAGCGCGTCGATCTTGCGGTCCTTGATGGCGTTGACGCCCTCGGCCACCGACAGGCGCTCGCGATGCACGTCCTTCTCGATGCCGGCGGCTTCCAGCAGGCGCGTGGCCATGACCTCGGTGCCGCTGTTGGGCTCGCCGGTGGACACCCGCTTGCCCTTGAGATCGGCCACCGTCTTGATGCCGCTGGCCTCGGTGGTGACCACGTGCATCTTGTTCGGGTAGAGCACCATCAGCGTGCGCGCCTCGACCTTGCGGTCCTTGAACTTGGCCAGCCCGCTCACCGCGTCCCAGGCGGCGTCGGCCATGGTGAAGCCGATGTCCTGCTTGCCCTGGCCGATCAGCTGCAGGTTGGCCACCGAGGCGCCGGTGACCTCCGCGGTGGCTTCCCAGCCCGGCACGTACTTCGACAGCACGGCGGCCATGCCGCCCCCGAGCGGGTAGTACACGCCGCCGGTGCCGCCGGTGCCGATCGACAGGCGAGTGGTCTGCGCCGACGCCAGCCCGCCGAGGACCAGGGAAACGGCGGCGAGGAAGGCCAGCAGGATGCGTTTCACGATCGTTGCTCCCCGAGGAAGTATTGGCGCGATCATACCGTCGCGGATTACCCCGCGGCGCTGGGGATATCCCCAGCGGCGGCACGCGCGCCACGCCTCGCGAAGCGGCCGCAGGCCGCCGGACCGGCTCGGCGCAGGGCCCGGCGCCTCGCTGGCGCCGGGGTGGGCGCCCGGTATAATCGACCCGAATGAAAGACCCCGAGCCGCGATGGCGTCAGTGCGACGCAGCCCCCCGCCCGCCTGAACGCGTGGCGCGCATCGCCTGATGGAAATCGTCGTCCTGCTCGCGCTGATCGTCCTGAACGGTCTGTTCGCGATGTCCGAGATCGCCCTGGTCACCGCCCGCAAGGTGCGGCTGCAGAAGCTCATCGACGAGGGCGACCGCTCCGCCGCGCTGGCGCTGGCGCTGGGCTCCGATCCGAACCGCTTCCTCTCGACCATCCAGATCGGGATCACCTCGATCGGCATCCTGAACGGCATCTTCGGCGAGGCGGCGCTGGCGGCCGCCTTCGCCGAACGGCTGACCGCGCTCGGCCTGCCCCAGCCCTGGTCGGGCTACGCGGCCACGGCGCTGGTGGTGGTGGTGGTCACCTACGTGTCGATCGTGATCGGCGAGCTCGTGCCCAAGCGCCTGGGCCAGTTCAACCCGGAGGGCATCGCGCGGCTGGTGGCGCACCCGATGCACCTGCTGGCCGTGGTGTCGATGCCGTTCGTGCGGCTGCTGTCGGCCTCCACCGAGCTGGTGCTGCGCGCGCTCGGCGCCAGTCGCGGCCAGGCACCCTCGGTGACCGAGGAGGAGATCCACGCGCTGCTCGCCGAGGGCTCGGACGCCGGCGTGATCGAGCAGTCCGAGCACGCCATGGTGCGCAACGTGTTCAGGCTGGACGACCGGCAGATCTCCTCGCTGATGGTGCCGCGCGCCGACATCGTGTGGCTCGACGTGGCCGAGCCGCTGCAGGAGAACCTGGACAAGGTCGCCGAGACGGCGCACTCGCGCTTCCCGGTGTGCCGCAGCGGCCTGCACGAGGTGCTCGGATTCGTCCACGCCAAGCAGTTGCTGGTGCAGGCGCTGCGCGGCGCGCCGATCGACCTCACTCAGGGCCTGAGCGAAATGCTCTACGTGCCGGAGACGCTCACCGGCATGGAGCTGCTCGAGAACTTCCGCTCCTCGAACACGCAGCTCGCGCTGGTCATCGACGAGTACGGCGAGGTGCAGGGCCTGATCACGCTGCAGGACCTGATGGAGGCGATCACCGGCGAGTTCGCCACCGGCGATGTCGAGGACAGCTGGGCGTTCCAGCGCGAGGACGGATCCTGGCTGCTCGACGGCCTCATCCCCATCCCCGAGCTGAAGGATCTCCTCGGGCTGCGCTCGCTGCCCGACGAGGAGCGCGAGCGCTACCAGGCGCTCAGCGGCATGCTGATGCTGATGCTCGGGCGCATGCCCCAGACCGGCGACACCGTGGTGTGGGAGAACTGGCGCTTCGAGGTCGTCGACATGGACGGCAAGCGCGTCGACAAGGTGCTCGCCACCCAGGTGCCGGTTGCCGCGCCCAGCGACGACGGGCCGGCGCAGTCCGAGGCCGCCTGAGGGCGGGCGCCGGCGGGTGAACGCCGGCAGGCGGGCGCGCGCAGGCATCCGCGCCGCGCCCGGGCTCGCGGCGCGGCTTCAGCGCTTGCGCCGCGGCAGCAGCTCCGTGCACACGCCCTCGGCGACCTCGGCCGCCAGCCCGATCGACTCGCCGAGGGTCGGATGGGGATGGATGGTGCGCCCGAGGTCGACGGCGTCGGCCCCCATCTCGATGGCCAGCGCGAGCTCGCCGATCATGTCGCCGGCGTGGGTGCCGACGATCGCGGCGCCCGCCAGGCGATGCGTCTGCCCGTCGAACAGCAGCTTGACCGATCCCTCCTCGCGGCCGTTGGCGACCGCACGCGCCAGGGCCGACCACGGGAACGCCGCCTTCTCGAGCGCCAGCCCCTTGGCCTTGGCCTCGTCCTCGGTGACGCCGACCCAGGCGATCTCGGGATCGGTGTAGGCCACCGACGGAATGACGCGCGCATCGAAGAAGCTCTTCTCGCCCGCGGCGGCCTCGGCGGCGACGTGGCCTTCGTGGGTCGCCTTGTGGGCCAGCATCGGCTGGCCGACGACGTCGCCGATCGCGAAGATGTGCGGGACGCTGGTGCGCATCTGCCCGTCCACCTCGATGAAGCCGCGCTCGCTCACCGCCACGCCGGCGCGCTCGGCGCCGATCTTGCTCCCGTTGGGCGCACGCCCGACGGCGCTCAGCACCAGGTCGTAGGTCTGCGGTCCCTCGGGCGCGTTCTCGCCCTCGAACCAGACCGCGATGCCGGCGTCCGAGGCCTCGGCGCGGACGGTCCGGGTGCGCAGCATCACGCGGTCGAAGCGCTTCTCGTTGTACTTCTGCCAGGTCTTCACCAGGTCGCGATCGGCGCCCGGCATCAGGCCGTCGAGCATCTCGACCACGTCGATGCGCGCCCCGAGCGTCGAGTACACGGTGGCCATCTCCAGGCCGATGATGCCGCCGCCGATCACCAGCATCTTCTTCGGCACCGCCGCCAGGGCGAGCGCCCCGGTGGAATCGACGATGCGCGGGTCCTCGGGCAGGAACGGCAGGCGGACCGGCATCGAGCCGGCGGCGATGATCGCCTGCTCGAAGCGCACCACGGTCTTCTCGCCGGTCTTGTCCTGGCCCTCGCCGGCGGTGAGCTCCACCTCCAGGTGGTGAGCGTCGAGGAAGCTGCCATAGCCGCGCACGATGCGCACCTTGCGCGACTTGGCCATGCCGGCCAGGCCGGCGGTCATGCGGCCGATCACCTTTTCCTTGTGGCCGCGCAGCGCGGCCAGGTCGATCGCCGGCGGCGCGAACACCACGCCGGTGCGCGCGAAGTGCGCCGCCTCGTCGATCACCGAGGCCACGTGCAGCAGCGCCTTGGAGGGAATGCAGCCGACGTTCAGGCACACTCCGCCCAGCGTCGCGTAGCGCTCGACGATCACCGTGTCCATGCCGAGGTCGGCCGCGCGAAACGCCGCCGAATAGCCCCCGGGCCCGCCGCCCAGCACCAGCATGCGGCAGGTGATGTCGGCCCGGATGGCGGCCGATGCGCCGGCCGCCGCGGGCGTTGCCGGCGCCGCGGAGGCCGGCACGGAAGCGCCCGCCGCCGCCGCCTGCGCCTGCGCCCCCTCGGCCGCCTCCAGCTCCACGATCGGCGTGCCCTCCGAGACCTTGTCCCCCAGCTTCACCTTCACCGCCTTGACCACCCCGCCCGCCGACGACGGAATCTCCATCGACGCCTTGTCCGACTCCACCGTGATCAGCGACTGCTCCTCCTTCACCTCGTCGCCCACCTTCACCAGCACCTCGATCACCTCGACTTCCTCGAAGTTCCCGATGTCCGGCACCTTCACCTCGATCGTCTGGCTCATGTCTGCTCGCTCGTATGTATCGGGCCGCGCCCGCGGGCGCGGCCGGCCAGGGTGGCGCCTACAGCATCACGCGCCGGAAATCGGCGAGCAGCTGCGACAGGTGGGCATTGAAGCGCGCCGCGCCGGCGCCGTCGACGGCCCGATGGTCCCACGACAGGGATAGCGGCAGGATCAGGCGCGGCTGGAACTCCTTGCCGTCCCACACCGGCCGCATGACCGAGCGGCACACGCCGAGGATCGCCACCTCGGGCGCGTTGATGATGGGCGTGAAGTAGGTGCCGCCGATGCCCCCCAGGCTGGAGATCGAGAACGTGCCGCCCTGCATGTCGGCGGGCGCGAGCTTGCCTTCGCGCGCCTTGGCCGCCAGCTCGGCGGTCTCGCGGGCGATCTGCAGCACCCCCTTGGTGTCGGCATCGCGGATCACCGGCACCACCAGCCCGTTGGGCGTGTCGGCCGCGAAGCCGATGTGCCAGTAGCGCTTGAGCACCATGTTCTCGCCTTCGAGCGAGGCGTTGAACTCGGGGAACTTCTGCAGCGTCGCCACGCAGGCCTTGATCAGGAACGCCAGCATGGTGAGCTTGGCGCCGCCCTGCTTCTCGTTCTCGCGGTTGGTCTGCAGGCGGAACGCCTCGAGCTCGGTGATGTCGGCGTCCTCGTGGTTGGTGACGTGCGGGATCATCACCCAGTTGCGGTGCAGGTTCGCCGCCGAGATCCTGCGGATGCGCGCCACCGGCCGCGCCTCGACCGGGCCGAACTTGGCGAAGTCGACCTTCGGCCACGGGATGAGCCCGAGCGCCGCGCCGGCGTCTCCGCCCGCCGGAGCCGCCGCGGCGGCCGCTCCTCCCCGGCGCATCACGCCCTTGACGAAGTCGCGCACGTCGTCGTGCAGGATGCGCTGCTTCGGACCCGAGCCCTGCACCTGCGCGAGATCCACGCCGAGCTCGCGCGCGAACTTGCGCACCGAGGGCGAAGCGTGCGGCTTGACCACCATCGACTCGGCATACTCGCCGAGCGCGGCCGTCGGCAGCACGCGCCGGGAAAGGCCGGCCGCCGCGCCGGCGCCGGCCGGAGACGCCGCGCCGCCGTCGCCCGGCGAACGCGCCGGCACCGCCTCGGCCTGCGTACCCGCGGCCGGCTCGGCCGCGCTCGCTGCGGGCGTTGCCGGCGCCGCGGAGGCCGGTGCGGAAGCGCCGGCCCGTGCCGTCTCGCCGGCCCGTGCCGGTTCCCCGGACGGTGCCGCCACGCCGGCCGGCGCCGAAACCGCGGCCGGCCCGCTCGCCGATGACGCTGCCGCAGCAGCAGCGCCTGTCGCCGGTGCCGCCGCCGCCTGCGCCTGCGCCCCCTCGGCCGCCTCCAGCTCCACGATCGGCGTGCCCTCCGAGACCTTGTCCCCCAGCTTCACCTTCACCGCCTTGACCACCCCGCCCGCCGACGACGGAATCTCCATCGACGCCTTGTCCGACTCCACCGTGATCAGCGACTGCTCCTCCTTCACCTCGTCGCCCACCTTCACCAGCACCTCGATCACCTCGACTTCCTCGAAGTTCCCGATGTCCGGCACCTTCACCTCGATCGTCTGGCTCATGTCCGGCTCATCTCAGGCGTGGTGGGGGTTGGTCTTGTCGGGATCGATGCCGTACTTGCGGATCGCCTCGGAGACCTTCTTCGCCGGGATCGCGCCGTCCTCGGCGAGCGACTCGAGCGCGGCCAGCACCACGAAACGGCGATCGACCTCGAAGTGCTCGCGCAGCCGCGAGCGGAAATCCGAGCGCCCGAAGCCGTCGGTGCCCAGCACGTGATAGTTGCGCCCCTTGGGCAGGTACGGCCGGATCTGATCGGCGAACAGCTTCATGTAGTCGGTGGCCGCCACCAGCGGTCCGCCGGTCTTCTCGAACAGCCGGGTGACGTAGGGCTGCCTCGGCTTGTCGGTCGGGTGCAGCAGGTTCCAGCGCTCGCAGTCGAGCCCGTCGCGGCGCAGCTCGGTGAAGCTGGTGATGCTCCAGACGTCCCCGGCGATGCCCCAGTCCTTCTCGAGCAGGTCGGCCGCGGCGAGCACCTCGCGCAGGATGGTGCCCGAGCCGAGCAGCTGCACGCGGTGCTCGGCCTTCTTCGGGCCGGGGCGCAGCAGGTAGCCGCCCCGGATGATCCCCTCCTCGTCGCCCTTGCGCAGGCCGGGCTGGGGGTAGTTCTCGTTCATCACCGTGATGTAGTAGAAGACATCCTCCTGGTTCTGGATCATGCGTACCAGGCCGTGGTGGATGATCACCGCCAGCTCGTGCGCGAAGGTCGGGTCGTAGGCCACGCAGTTGGGCACCACCGAGTACAGGATGTGGCTGTGGCCGTCCTGGTGCTGCAGGCCCTCGCCGTTAAGCGTCGTGCGCCCGGCCGTGCCCCCGAGCAGGAAGCCGCGTGCGTGGATGTCGCCGGCTGCCCAGACGAAGTCGCCGAAGCGCTGATACCCGAACATCGAGTAATAGATGTAGAACGGGATCATGATCCGGTCGTTGCTCGAGTACGAGGTCGCCGCGGCGATCCACGAGCAGAAGGCCCCGGCCTCGTTGATGCCCTCCTGCAGGATCTGCCCGGCGGCATCCTCGCGGTAGTACATCACCTGGTCCTTGTCGACCGGCGTGTACTTCTGGCCCTCGGGCGCATAGATGCCGATCTGGCGGAACATGCCCTCGATGCCGAAGGTGCGCGACTCGTCGGGCACGATCGGCACCAGCCGCGGGCCCAGGGGCTTGTCGCGCGTGGGCGCGGTGAGCACGCGCACGAAGGCCTGGGTGGTCGAGACCTCGCGGCCCTCGGCGGTCGGCTCGAGCACCGCCTTGAACATGTCCAGCCCGGGCACCGCCAGCGCCTCGCTCGATTTCTTGCGCCGCTGCGGCAGCGAGCCGCCGAGCGCGGCGCGGCGCTCGAGCATGTACTTCATCTCGGGCGACTCGCGATCGGGCCGGTAGAACGGCAGCTCGTCGAGCCGCTCGTCGGGGATCGGGATGTTGAAGCGGTCGCGGAAGGCGCGCACCGAATCGACGTCGAGCTTCTTGAGCTGGTGGGTGGGGTTCTTGGCCTCGCCCGCCTGGCCCATGCCGTAGCCCTTGACCGTCTTGGCCAGGATCACCGTCGGCTGGCCCTTGTGGTTCACCGCGGCATGGAACGCCGCGTAGACCTTGTGCGGATCGTGGCCGCCGCGGTTGAGCCGCCAGATGTCCTCGTCGGTCATGCGCGAGACCATCTCGAGCAGCTTCGGATGCTTGCCGAAGAAGTGCTTGCGCACGAAGGCGCCGTCGTTGGCCTTGTACGCCTGGTACTCGCCGTCGACGGTCTCCTCCATCACGCGCTGCAGGATGCCGTCCTTGTCGCGCGCCAGCAGCGGATCCCAGTACGAGCCCCAGATCACCTTGATCACGTTCCAGCCCGAACCGCGGAAGTCGCGCTCGAGCTCCTGGATGATCTTGCCGTTGCCGCGCACCGGGCCGTCGAGCCGCTGCAGGTTGCAGTTGACCACGAAGATGAGGTTGTCGAGCTTCTCGCGCGAGGCGAGGCTGATCGCCCCGAGCGATTCGGGCTCGTCCATCTCGCCGTCGCCGCAGAACACCCACACCTTGCGGTTGGAGGTGTCGGCGATGCCGCGCGCGTGCAGGTACTTCAGGAAGCGCGCCTGGTAGATGGCCATCAGCGGGCCCAGGCCCATCGAGACGGTG
>ERZ778024.3771-NODE-3771-length-10570-cov-6.456015_pt1 | contig 10570 bp, 13 predicted proteins | sample MGYA00375754_ERZ778024 | MGnify/ENA primary metagenome ERZ778024 (study PRJEB29350, sample SAMN05389827) | bioreactor metagenome | isolation source: Thiocyanate bioreactor | place: South Africa: University of Cape Town | collected 2014-02-18 ... | reverse complement strand
TTATTTTTTTTATTTTTAAAAAAAGGTTATTATTTTCAAAGTCAATGTTTTTCCTTTTGAATGGTTAAAAACATACCTCTATTTTTATATTCATAATCTCCTCCAGTAACAAAAATGACAACATCTTCAATTTTTGTTCCAGCTTCATCTAATCCATAAAAATGTCCTTTTAAAAAGTCATAAATTTTGATTTTATTTGTTTGATGCATTATTTCATATTGATGTTTTGGCTATTAAAGTTAAGGTGAGTTAGAAAATTTGGAAAAAAAAAAAAAAAAAAAAAAATCTCAAAACTTAAATTAAAATGATACAATAGGTGATGGACGAACACCAATTGGAAGGAGAACATTTGGAGATCTACCAACCAAATGTTTTAATTCAAGTGCTACTACGTAAGAATTAGAACAAAGAACATGGGTAGTTTTACAAGCTCTTCTCTCAATTTGATGAATTGTACCAACTCCACGCTTATCTGCTTCCGTTTGACCATCAAAAGTATGTAATCTATGATGATAATCTGGATATTCAAGTGCTAATCGTCTTGCAATATCTGTTGAATGAACAATGTAAATTGTAGCCATTTTTAAATTCCATGCTCGACAAAGAAGTAGTCCAATTGCTTTTTTGATTTAAGTTTGATTTTTTATTTGTTTATTTTTTTTTTGTTATGGTGAAATATAGAATATAAATAATTTTTGGAGATAGAAAAGAAAAATAAAAAAATGAAAAAATAATAAAATTCATTTTAAAAATTTACCAGTTTGCCAACCATGAAAGTGACAAACAACAACACTATCTCCTGGAGGAGCTCGATGTAAATACTAAAAAGTAATTAAATATTTTAAATTGTGAGAAAAAAACAAAAAATAAAATAAAATAAAATAAAATAAAATAAAATAAAATCAAAATGGTAAAGTAAAAAAAGAATACTTCAATAAAAAATTTTGCAACTATAAATCCATAAACAATAATATCATCCTCTAATCCATCATTATAATTTGAAAGTTTAATTCCAATCAAGCGATTAAACTCTTCTTTCCAAGTATGAAGATCATAATAAGTACTTCTAAGATCAAACCAAATTCCATGAGGATATCCAGGGATTAACCATCTACCATAATGAACCATAATTCCTTCAGATTTTAAAAATGCAATTGATGAAGCTATAATCATTTTTTTTTTGTGTGTTGTATTCAATTAATTGAACATTAAGGAAACAATTAATGTGTGAGAAAAGAAAAAGAATTCTTTACCTAATCTCACATCTGAAGCTTCAAGTACTTCAAAATCTGCTGAAGCAACAGCATTTGGTTGACAAGAGACTAAAAGATAATTAGAACCAAATTCTTTAACAGAGCTTGGAGCTTTACTATCAAGGAAATATCTCAGCTCAGAATCTTTATATTTGTATTGTTGTTAAAAACAAAAACAAAAACAAAAAAGTAAAAACAAAAAATAAAAAGATTTTTAGTTCAATAAGATAAAATAAAAATGAATAAAGAATGAAACAAAGAAATATAACAACCTATCTTTCCATTAAGATATGCAACTTCAAAGACATAGGGAGGTGTTTCAAGACTGGATATCAGCATCTTGATAGAGAAGCACCTTGTTTTGACAAAAAAAAAAAAATTTCTGCAAAGGAATGCACTCACAAACAATCAAAATTCTTCAATACAACCCCGATGAACAACTTGAATCTTTTGTGTTTGAAACTTTCAACTCAATATCTTTGTTTTGAAAACTTTTTTGAGAAAATTTTATAATTAATTGTTTTTGTTGAATTTAATATTTCCTTTGCTTTTTCTTTTTCTTGAGATTAATATTAGGATTCAAATGTGAAATTATGAAGTGATGATTGACTAACTCAGTTGATTCCTTTATAAGCTTTGAAGAAAGCTTATTAAACTTTTGATTCTCAATTTTTCAAAAAAAAAGAGACTGGAGATTTGATTGATTTATTCTTAAGTTTTGAGATTTTATTCACTATCAACCCATTTTGAAGCAAGTTTTCCAAGTAAAGGAATTTCAAATCTGTCAAGATTTTGATTTCCTGCAGTATAGGCTTTGTACCTATTTATTTATTTATTTTAATTATTGATTCCATTGAATTGGGAAAAGAAAAAGAAAAAGAAAAAGATCTTACATCAAAAAAGCTATTAGAATTATATCAAAAGCAAAAATGATCCAACTTACAATATTTTGCCATGAAAATGCAACATGCAAAATCTTTTTGATATAAAAAATTTGAGTATTAATATTTTTTTTTGTTTTCAAATAAAGAAAATAAGAATAGGAATAGGAAGAAAGGAGAAGAAAAAAAGAAAGAAATGTCACTATGATTGGAAAGAATACAAGACATGATTGCCATGCATGAAATCTATTAATAACATTTTTTTTTTTGAAAAATTGTTTTTATCATTACTTTGCAAAAATGAAAACAAAATGAAATTATTCACCTAACAAAGTCATTTTTTTGTTCCAAGATCAAAAACAAGACTCCTATTTAAAATTTAAAAGTTAATTTCAATTTCAAACTTTCTTTTTTTCTTTCTTTCATTCTTATAAATCATACCAGAAATACATCCAAAAAGATAAGTTAAAGCAGCTTCAATATCAATTCGAATTGGGAGTGAAGTTTCAAATTTGTTGACTCTTTGTGTATCTGAACTTCCAGGTCTAAAAGAAACATTTGATTCTCCTGTATCTGGGTAAGACTATTTGGTTTATAAAATAACAATAAAATAAATATCAATTATAAAATAAAAAAATCATAATTAATAAATTGAAATCAAATAAAATACTCTTGATCCTGATTCAATATCTTGGTAAGCCATTTTGAAATAATTTAAAAAGTAGTATTTTTCCTTTCCTTTCTTTCTTTCTTGTTCTTCTTCTTCTTGTTCTTTCCTATTATTTATTTAAACAAATCAGTCAGTAATTGTAAATGAATAATAACTTGGAATGCTATTTAATAGAAAATAAAATGGGATAAACTTTTTGAAATATTCTCTCTCAAATAAAAATTTTCAAATTCAAATTATGAAAACTGATTCAATTCTGAATTACAATAGTATTGATCACTATTCCTATTGCTATTCATTATTTGTTTCAATGATCTTTTTCCATGATTGATTCAATTCCCAATTCCCAAAGCCAAGTCTTCAATTTTTCCTTTACAAAAAATGGGAATCCTAATCAAACTATCAATAATCCAAAAAAAAAATGATGCACAATCCAAATCTTGATGAACTATAATAGAACTTATCTCTTCTACAATGTTGATAATTGCTTTAGATAGACAAAGCTACCGACTTCAGTTTTATAAAGATCATACAACACACAAGCATAAAAGGTTTTTCCTTCAATTAAACCCCCGATTTTTTTGTCGACTTTTTTTTCTTTTTTTTGTCGGCAAAGTTTTCAATTTTTCAGAAAATTTGAGAAAGTCAAACAAACTGCAAAGAGAGAGACTTAATTGCTTTAATTTGAGTCAATAGAGGTGATATTTCTTTTTTGTATTATCATTTTTTTCATATGTTTTTTATTTCAAAATATCAAAAAAGAAGATCTTTTTGTTCTTTCGAATTATCAAATAAAAAGGATAATTGACTTAATTGTTTGACTTTTTTTTTTCCTTTCTTTTAAGTTTCTTTAGGAAAGGAAAGAGAGTGAAGTAGAACAATGGAAGTAAAGGACGAAGAAGTTCAAATTGTTTCAGAAACAGTTTTGTTTAAAAGGTGATTTATTCATTTTTGTTTTTCTATTTTTGAAAAAAGAAGAGATCAAGAGAACTAAAATTAAAGGTTAAAGGTTTTTGAAATTATGGGATCGAACTGTTAAATTTTCAAATGGAAAGGAAGTGAAATGGGATGTTGTTGGACATCAATTTGAAAGACCAGCTTTTGCAACAGTTTTTCCTTTTGATACAAAAAATGTCTATTTTTCTTTTCTTTTTTTTTTTCAAAATTATAATTATTTTTCTTTCATCAAATCTCAACCATTTTTTATTTTATTTTAGCAAACTGTTACACTTCTTCGTGAATATTGTCAAGGCACAAATGATTTCGTAATTTCAATTTTATTTGTTTGAATTCCAATATGATTTTCAAAAAAAAAAAAAAAAGAGATATACACTTGTTGCTGGATCTTTTGATAGAACAAAACATGAAAATATTAAAGTTTGTGCTCAACATGAACTCTCTGAAGAAGCAAGATTAAAAAATGGTACCCTTATCCCATTATTAAATGATGAAAATCACATTGGAATCGGAGAAGTATCAATTCATTCTTCTCAAAGATTTTTTTCCTTTTGATTCATTTGCTTCTTTAGATAAAATGGGGAACAAATACATTTTTACCTTTTCTTGTTCTTGATGCTGAGCTTGATACAAATCCCTTACCTAGAGATGAAGAAGGTTTGATTTGATTTTTTCATTTCATTTTTTTTTTTCAAACAATTACCCATTTTTTTTAAAAAAAAAAATCAATTTAGAATTCATTGAAATCCATTATGGTATTTCATTACCAAGATTAAGAGAAATTATTTTACAAGGGGAGATGACTTTACCTTCTGTTCAAACAACTTTAATGGCTCTAAATTATCTTGAAAAGAATTCTTATCTCAGCACTCCTGTGAAACTTCTTTAGATTTTTGTTTGTAAAAAAATTTTAAAATAGATAAAATTGATAAAAAATTGAAAATAAATAACGAAAATAACGAACATTCAACCCCAGTAATTTTACTTTTTTTGATGTGATTTATTTTTGTGAAAAAAAAAGAAAACTTTGAAAAGAAAAAAAAAGATAAGAAAATGAGTTGATTGAATCCGATTGAATCGAAAAAAAAATTTATCATTGATCAAATTTAAACTGCTTGGGTTAGTCCCCTCGTTGCTTGCTTTCTTTTTGTTTTGACTTTTTTCACTCTTTCTCTTTTTTTAAAAAAAAGTTTTCAGTGAAGTCTTATTTTTTCAAAAAACAAAAAACTAAGAGAGAAGTGACAAATAATTAATATCACCATAAAGATGAACAAGTTCAAGAGAGGTTCATTTTTCGGGTTTCATTCGGGTGTTACAAAATCCCTGACTTGCAAGAGAAAAAAAAACTCCGAAAAAGCTGTTTTACTTTCCTCTTTTTTTTAGGAAATTATGGCGAAAAGACAAAAAGACACCTTCTTTTTTTTTTCCTTTCTTTTTTTCTTTTTTTCTCTTTTTCTCTTTTTTTCTCTTTTTTCTCTTTTTTTTTTCAAAAGTTCAGGAGCTAAACCCACTTTTTTAATTAATTAATTTTAAACTTTTTCTTTTGTTCAATTCCTTAATTCTTTTAACTCCTCCCTTCAATTTCTTCACTTTCAATTCATTTCCTTTCTTCTTCTTTCTATCTTTTTTTTTCTTCTTTAACTTTTTGACTTTTTGTAACCTCCTTTTATTGAGGTAGAGATTTTTTGTTTTTGTTCGAACAAATTTGTTCTTTCAAAGCTTGAAAAGAGAATGAGAGAGAATTTATACCATGATGGAGAACTTTATTGTGAATGGAGAACCAATGTATTTAATTGTGTTGACTCTAAATGGTTTCATGATTTACATCTTGCAGCTTTTATCATAGTTGGTGTTGATTTGGTTCTATGTTTAGCAGTTTTGTATTATAGAGTGAGTTTTATTTTGTTTTTGTTTTTTGTTTGATTTTGAAAAAAAAAGAAAATGAAAATGAAAATGAAATAAATTTAAACCTTTAGGTATTTATTAGAAAAGATAATCTCGCAACATGGAAGCAGGGAGCAAATCTAGCAATGATTGGTTTCTCAGTTATGGTCTTCAGTAAATTTTACTTTTCTATTTTTCGATTTTTTATTTTATTTTTTCATTTTGTTTTTTCATTTTGTTTTCTTCTTTATAATCTTACTTGTAACATCTCATTTAGTCTCATTTATGTATCATATGAACGTGCTTTTTTTTCCAACTCCACTTGGGACAAACTTATTTTGGGCTGTTCATATTTCTTTCTTGAATCTTCCTCCAACAATCTATCTTGGTGCAATGTAATTTTTCTAATTTGAATTAAAACTACATTAAAAGAAACAAAAGTCAACAATCTTTTTTCTCTCTTTTTTTTTTTTTTTGAAAAATCTAAAACCTAATAGAGTTGATGTCCTTCCTGAAACTATCATTCAACAAACTTTGGTATCTAGAGCTCGTCGTCTTTTACCTAAGAGTACAAGAAGAAATTTTATAGTTTTTGGTTTTCAATTATATTTGCTTGGAGGAAATTTAATTACGCTAGGATTAGTTGGTCATTATGAGAATCTAAATCAACCAGCAAATGAAATGATTGCTTTTATTGTTGCTTTAACTTTCTCTCCTATCAATCTAATGCTTTATTTATCAATCTATTCATTTTTTGCTTATCATTTCCTTCATGTTATGTTTTTTTATTGGAGTGAAATGAAACTAATGCATCATAAAAAATCTGATATTGAAGATATGGGAATGAATATTAAAAAGGTACCTTTTCTTTTTCTTTTTCTAGTGGTGTATTTCTTTCTTCTGTTTCTTTGATCTATTTGGTTTTTATTTAATTATTATTTTTAATTATTATTTTTGATTCTAATGTACATTTTTTAAAAAATAAATAAAAAGGTTCGTCAACATATTATCATGATGATCTTTAATATGACTTCTTATTCATTATTGATGCTTTTAATGGCTTATTATCACAACTTTTTTACCAATCTTGTTTTCTCAAAGGCATTTGCTTTTATATTTATTATTGTTCTTGAAATTAATGCAACTTTTGCTTTATTAAGTATTATTATTGTGTAAGATTTCCTTTTACTTTTGTTTTAAATTTCTAAATAAAAAACAATGTTCAAAATAAAAAATAAAAATAAATAAATAAATAAATAGGGATATCAAAAAAGCAAAAGCAAAAACAACTTCATTAGTAAGTTCAGCTTCTCAAACCGGTTCTACACCAAAAATTTCAGTCCTTGAACATGGAATCCCAGTCCAAATGGTTGAAATTGATCGAAGAGATAGTGTAGTGTAATGTTATGTAACGATTAGAAAAATAAAATAAAATAAAAAATAAAAATAAAAATTATAGAAGTTATAGAAAAAAATTGTTTTATAAAATGAATGAGAAATGAAATCGAAAGAAATAAATAAAAATGAAGTCAAAAGGAAGTGAAGTCAAAGTCAAAATTTCAGTTAGTTATTGTTTTGTTTTGAAACAAAACAAAAAACAGAAAGAAAAAAAAGTTGGACATGATTGTTTTGTTTATTATGAAAAACCAAGAAAGAAAAAAAAAAAGGAAATCAGCTGGCCGATCACGTTACCCAAGATTTTTCCAAAAAATATTAGAGCGGACAACATTGCGGGCATCTCTATCTTCATTTCGCAGTCAAGAGTGAGTCTTACCTCTTAACTACTTATAAACTATTGATATCTATCTCAATACAACAAACATTGTCTATCCATCTTCAATGTTTTAAATGTTATTATTTGGAGAAAAAAATGGAAGAAAGTTGGGATCCGAAAATTTTTTTTAATTTTTTTTTTTTGTTTTGTTTTTGTTTAGAAAAAAAATAGAAAAAGAAGAGAAAAATTCCTTGGTTTGGAGGATTCATTATCATTATTAGATATGTGAAGAAAAGTTTTTGATCAATTTTGGAATCCATTTTATAGATATTTAGAATTATTGATGAAGATGAAGATGATCAAAAATTTTTTGGATTTTTATTTTTTATGCGTTTTTAATTTTTTATGCTTATGCTGATCATTTCTCGTTTTAGTTTATGCATAATCCCTTTTTTTTTTTTTTCTTAATGAATCCTTGAATATATTCAATATTTGAAAATAAGAAACTAATAACTCATTATTTATAATTCATTCACTAACTGTACTTCTTTGTTTTTTTTTGAATTTGTAGATGTTTGAAAAAACATTGTCAGATATAATTCGGGGGATCCGAGCAAATAAGAACAAGGAGGAAAAGTATATTTCAATTGCTCTTGAGGAGATCCGAAAAGAAATTAGATCCAATGATATGGATATTAAAGCAAATGCAATTGCAAAATTAACTTATGTTCAATTTCCTATATTTTATTTAATTTTTTAATTTTTTTTTTTAAATTTTTACAAAAATTATAATAATATTAATATTTAATTTTATTCCAATTAGATTCAAATGTTAGGATATGATGTTAGTTGGGGTTCATTTGCTATTATTGAGGTTATGAGCTCTCAAAAATTTGTTCAAAAAAAAATTGGTTATCTTGCTGCTTGTCAAATTTTTAGACCTGAAACAGATGTATTAATGTTAGTAACAAATTTAATTAAAAAGGTTTTTTTTTTTCATTTTTATTCTTCAAAATAAAATAAAATTCAAAATAAATTCAAAATAATAAAAATAAAAAATAAAAAGGATTTAACAAGTCCAAATCTTTATGAATCTGGTTTAGCTTTACAAGGTCTTGGTACCTTTGTTACACCTGATCTAGCAAGAGATCTTTCATCTGATGTTGTCTCATTATTAAATAACTCAAGACCTTATGTTCGCAAGAAGGCCATTTTAGCTTTATATAAAATCTTTTTAAAATTCCCTGAAGCTTTAAGACCTGCTTTCCCAAGATTGAAAGAAAAACTTGATGATCCAGATCCAAGTATTTCTTTTATTTAATTTTATTTCATGGATTTATTTTGAAATAATTTTTTTCATTTATTGTTCTTCGAAAAATTCAGAAATTAATTTTTTTTTTAAAAAAAAAAATAGCTGTCGTTTGTGCAGCAGTTAATGCTATTTGTGAGCTTGCAAGAAAGAACCCAAAAAATTATTTACCTCTTGCACCTCAACTTTATAAACTTTTAACAAACTCATCAAATAATTGGATGTTAATTAAAATTATCAAATTGGTAAAAAAAAATTGAATTTTTTCCCTAAATTTTTAATTTATTAATTTCTTTTTTTTTTTTTTTTTTTTTTTTTTTTTTTTGTAGTTTGCTGTATTAACACCACTTGAACCAAGATTAAGTAAAAAACTTCTTGAGCCTTTGACAAATATTGTTAATACTACACCTGCAATGTCCCTTTTATATGAATGCATCAATACTATTACTATTGGAATGCTTGATCATCCTTCTTTAGTAAAGTTGGCAATCATGAAACTTAAACCCTTTTTAGAAGATCCTGATCAAAATTGTTTGTTTTTCTTTTTCTTTTTCTTTTTTTTCTTTCTTTTTTTTTTGAAAAACGAAATTCTAATAAAATTTCTTTTATTAATTAATTCCAGTAAAATATCTTGGATTAGTAGTGTTAAATAGAGTTTTGAAAGACTATCCAAAACTTGTTGCAGAACATAATGAAGTCATTTTAAGATGTGTTGATGATGCTGATGTTTCAATCAGAAAAAGAGCTTTAGATTTACTTTCTGGAATGGTTCATAATTTTTTTTTTTTTGAGACTATTTCCTTTCGCCTTTTTTTTGATTATATTGCAAACTAATGATTTCTTTTGAACAAAAAAAAAAAAAGGTGAGCAAGAAGAATTTACCTGATATTGTGAAAAAATTACTTTCTCAATTTGCAGAAGGTTCTATTGGAGCAACTGATTTACAATATAGAGATGAAATTGTTGAAAGAATTATCAACATTTGTTCTCAAAATGGGTATCAATTTATTTCTGATTTTGAATGGTATATCTCAACACTTATTGTAAGTTTTCTTTTTCTTTTTCTTTTTTTCTTCTTTCTTTTTTTTTTCTTCTCATAAATACCTCTTTTTTTTTCAATTTTTTTTAAAAAAACAAATTAATAAACTTGCACATATTGATGGAAGTCCCAAAGCAAAATTGATGATAAAGAATTCTTGGAGAAAAATGATAGTGCCATTTCAGATATTTTGTATACTAGTGCATGGGTTTGTGGAGAATTTTCTGAGTAATATTTTTTTTCTTCACCAAAAAAAAAAAAAAAAAGAAAAGAAAAGAAAAGAAAGAATTAACAAAATTTAAAATATTTGTAGACTCATTGAAGATCCACAATTTACAATTGAAGGATTCCTTCTTCATGGAGTTAAATTATTAACAGGAGAAGTTCAAGCAGTTTATGTTCAAAACCTTCTTAAAATCTTTGTTTGTATTCAAGATCAAGAAGTACTCCAATCATTTGGATCAAAATTAATTGAAAGTCTTTCTATTTTTACATCTTCAACACATTTGGAAGTTCAAGAAAGAGCTTATACCCTTGTTGAATTACTTAAAATTGCTCAAGAACATAATTTTGCTTCTGATATCATGTCTGAAATCTCTGCTTTATTTGAAGGAGAACTTAACCCTGTTTCATCAAAAGCACAAAAGAAAGTACCAACTCCCGAAGACTTGGATCTTGATTCATGGATAAATGATCCATTATCTGATGATGAAGCAGTTGATAAAAATGATTTCTCTTTCCTTAATAGTGCTAAAGAATCTTCATCATTTTATGATGATCGTCGTTCTGAAAGTGAAGATGAAGAATACAAAGAAACAGTTTTTTTTTTTTTTTTTTTTTTTTTTTTTTTTTTTTTTTTAAAA
>ERZ778024.3770-NODE-3770-length-10571-cov-4.749049_pt1 | contig 10571 bp, 9 predicted proteins | sample MGYA00375754_ERZ778024 | MGnify/ENA primary metagenome ERZ778024 (study PRJEB29350, sample SAMN05389827) | bioreactor metagenome | isolation source: Thiocyanate bioreactor | place: South Africa: University of Cape Town | collected 2014-02-18 ... | reverse complement strand
CATACGAGATGATCTGGTGACTGGAGTTCAGACGTGTGCTCTTCCGATCTCCACCAGCAATAGGGTTAAGGTCAGGGCCAGCAGCAGGATAGAAATTTTAGTTTTCAAGGTTTTGAATTTCAATTTATTTTCCTCAATCCGTTTCTTTTGTTTTTCTTTTCTTTTTAGGGCCAGGCTTGCCCGGCCAATTTAGTGTAAATGAAATTTTTTATAAAACCCTTGCAAGTAGTTAGCAGTTTTCTGTGACGAAGCCCACACCCGGCTGTCAACATATTGCAAACATTCTGCAAGGGAGATTAGCCCTGAACCTCTTACAATTTACTTAAAGAAAAACTGGCATACGGGTTTACAAAATTTGTGAAAAGAGGCTGGATATAGCCTCATCAAGAAAGTGAGTAGATTTAAGATGGCTTCTAGCATGCAAAAACATTCAGGCTTGAAAAAAGGGCTTGTCCTTTTATATGTATTAGCCCTGGCCCTGGTTTTAATACCGAGCCAGACCACCCACGCCGCGGCAACGGTTTCGTTATGTAATGCCCCCAATACCATACCGGTTCCCGGCAACCTTATTTTTGCCCTGAACCAGGGCGGCACCATCAGTTTTAGTTGTAGCGGCACCCTGGCCCTGCCGGATACCTTTACCGTTACAAAAAATACAACCCTGGATGGGTCGGGTCAGAACGTCAAAATCTCCGGATTACTTCTCCACCGAATTTTTGTGGTCAAACCGGGGGTAACGCTCACCCTTAAAAACATAACCCTCCTTCAGGGTAAGGCGATACCGAATCCTTTGAACCAGGCCGACCAGGGCGGGGCAGTCTTGAATGATGGTGGTAACCTGGTTCTCAACAACGCGACTTTGACAAACAATGTCGCCCGGATGGGTGGGGCAATTTACAACCGTCATAACGGCACATTAAAAATCAGCCAGAGCAATTTAAACGACAATGGCACTACCCAGGGTTCCTACTGGCACGGCTATAACGGCGGAGCCATCTACCTTGAAGACGGTACTCTCAATGTAGACAACACAACTTTTGAAGGTAACACGGCTTACTTTGGCGGCGCGATTTACAACGCCCAGGCCCAGGTCAACATTTCTTTCAGTAAGTTTAATAACAACTCTACCCAGAAGTCGGTTTACTGTGAGTCTGAAGGCAGCGAGAACGGTGACAATGTCTCAAAATGCGTTTCGGATGCGGCAGGTGCTTCGGGCGGCGCGATTTACAGCGCCTCGCCTTTTGATACCGACAACACTACCTTTGAAAGCAACACAGCCGACTACGCCGGGGGCGCGGTTGTAACAACCGGCGGTGAATTCAAAGCCTGCTTTTTTTACACAAACCGGGTAAAGAATGGCAACGGTGGGGCTATCAAAAACCTGGCGACTCTTTACCTCTACAACACCTTTCTCCGGTTTAACCAGGTCCATAATGGCGAAGGTGGCGCAGTCTATAACAGCCTGAAAGCTACGATAGTAATGTTCGAGGACATTTTTGAATACAATAGCACTAACCTGGCAGGTGGCGCGGTCAGTAGCCGGGGTTACTATATGGAAATCCGGTCTACCAGTTTCGATACAAACTTAGCCGGTATGAACGGTGGGGCTATCAACAACGTGTTAGGTCTGCTTAACCTGGCTAACTCGACCCTGAATAACAACGCTGCGGTCAAAGGCGCGCAACTGATGGTTGGACACGCCGCCGAGGTAAAATTACCTAACGATACCCTTTCGAGCGACAAAACGCCTTCGAACAATGCCCTTTACAACAGCGGCAAAACGACCCTGACCAACACCATTATTTCCAACTACACCGGGTCGGTCAACTGCGCCGGGAATACTATCGTGGATGGCGGCAACAACCTGCAATACCCAAAATTAACTTGCGGTATGATGACCTCCAAAGACCCGCTCCTGGTAGCCCCGGTCAACAATGGTGGCAACGTTCCGACTATGGCGCTTAAACCGGGTAGCCCGGCCATTGACGGCGGCAACAACACGGTCTGCGGCGGGATTATGGTAAACAACCGGGACGCTCGCGGCTTTACCCGCCCGGTAGACGGAGACAACAACGGGAGCGCCCAGTGCGACATCGGCGCTTACGAATACGGTGCTAAAAATACCAAGGGCTAATAAGCTCTAGAAAATCGTCCCTGAAACCCTTCCTTCGCCTTTTCAGGGAAGGAAGGGTTTTTGATTTAATAACTTTGTGACTTGGCCCTGGTGGTCTGAGACACCTTTTTAGCGCGTAACCAACGTCTTGAGGCCGGTCGGAGACTGCGCAAGGAACGGTCGGAGGACCAGGGCGCTTCCGGGGCCATCGTTATAGCGGCCAGGCGAAGGAGCGGAACATCGTAGTTAACCCGCCACCCGGCAAAGTCGTGCCAGGCCTGGTTGAGGTCGGCCTTCAAGGGCACGTTATTTTCGGCCAACCGGGCCACTGCTTCGTCAAACTCGCCCCGCGTTACACTGATGGGGTCGTCCGGGGAGGGGGTTGGGTCAAAAGGGAGTTTGAAATAATCGGCAATTCTTCTGAGGGATATGTACCCAGCCCGGATACACAAGTCGGCCTGGGGATCGCGCTTTATATCGACCACGGCGTTAAATAGCGAGGCGGCGTCTAGCACCGCCCCGGCGGCAGTGATCCAGGAATGGTTCGGTTCGGGAGAGCGAAAGAAAGAAAGGGCCCCGAACGTGGTATGACTCTCGGCCAATTCGGCAAACCAGACCTCCCAATCTACCCAGACCTGGTTTAAGAGTTCCAGGCGGCGCAAGGTGTGAAAGCGCACCAGCATTTCAACCGCCGAAGGGGGCGAACCCGCCCGCACTTCCAGGAGGGTGACGGCCAGTTCCCGGCGAGAAAAGGCGGAATACATGGTCGGCAAATAGGCAATCAGGAGCGCCACCATGACCAGGCCCAGCAGGGCTTCGGAAAAGGCCAGCACAATACTGAAAAATCCGTTCAAGGGAGCGAAACCGAGCGTCAGGAGTGAAGACCCGCTATCGGTGAAAGCGCTGTTCCAGTCCTGGCTGTTCAAAGCCCAGAACATGCAAAGATAGCCCAGCAGGATTTGAAAGAGCCAGTAAACTTCCAGGGCCAAAAGCGCCACCGGCACGTAGTAGGCCATTACCTGGTCCCGCTGTTCGTAGGTGGTTGCCCGGCGCGTGATGAGATTAAAGATTTTACGGATTGCCAGGAAAACCGTCCGGCTGATAGTGTCCCTGGCGCTGCGGGGAAGGACAAATGTGCGGATAGCCGAAGCGACGGTCACGAGGACGAGCGACATTCCCAGGAGGAAAGCCCCTATTTGAAGCACAATCATATTCTAATCAGACCTTCTAAAAACCTCAAAATAAACATGCCAGCCTTTTAATTTATTAAATCAAAAAGCTGGCAATGTTTCAAATCTGATTAGGTTGTGCCCGGCGGGTTATTTTGTGGCCGAGGTGCATTCAATCATGCGGTCGAGGGCCACCCGCGCCCACTCGGCGGTCTTCGGCTCCACCACGATGTGATTGTAAACCTTACCTTCGAGTAAACCATCCAGCACCCAGGCCAGGTAGGCCGGGTGGATGCGGTACATGGTCGAGCAGGGGCAAATCACCGGGTCCAGGCAGAAGATAGTCTTGTCAGGGTTCTCGGCCTGCAAACGCCGGACCAGGTTGATTTCGGTGCCAATCGCCAGCACGCTCCCCGCCGGGGCTTTCTCCACCGCCTGGATGATGTACTCGGTCGAACCGGCTTCATCGGCCAGTTGGACCACTTCCATCGGGCATTCAGGGTGAACAATCACCTTGACGCCGGGATAGTCGGCGCGAGCCTTGGCGACCTGGGCCGGGGTGAAACGCTTGTGGACCGAGCAGAAGCCATGCCACAGGATAATTTTGGCGTTGCGGAGTTTCTCCGGGGTATTGCCACCCAACGGCTTGCGCGGGTTCCACATCACCATCTGGTCGAGCGGAATACCCATTTTGAGGCCGGTATTGCGGCCAAGGTGCTGGTCAGGGAAGAACAAAACCCGCTGGCCCCGCTCGAAAGCCCACTCCAGGATTTTGTCGGAGTTGGACGAGGTGCAGACAATCCCGTTATGTTCGCCGCAGAAGGCTTTCAGGTCCGCCGCCGAGTTCATATAGGTGACAGGCAGGACAGGCTGGCGACCTTTCCCGGCAGGGTCGTCGCTGTCCAGGACGGTCGAGAGGTCATCCCAGCTATTAAGGACATCTTCCAGGTTCGCCATATCGGCCATCGAACAACCGGCAGCCATATTGGGCAGAATAACCTGCTGGTTGGGACCGCTCAGGACATCAGCACTTTCGGCCATAAAGTGGACCCCGCAAAAGACGATATATTCGGCCTCTTTGCGTTCGGCGGCCTGAACCGACAGTTTGTAGGAGTCGCCCCGAAAGTCGGCATATTTGATTATATCTTCGCGCTGGTAGTGGTGGCCCAGGATAACCAGCTTTTTGCCCAGGAGCGCCCGCGCTTTATTTATCCGGTCGTCGAGTTCATCGGCGCTCATCTGGCGGTAACTGGCCGGGATTTCATATTGCAAGGGGGTGGTGGCGGGAGCATCGTCAAGCTGGCTCGAACCGGGCCCATATTGCGGCAAAGCTTTTTTACCTTTTTGAATATCGAGTACCCAGGGCGGTAAATCAAGGGCGGGATTACAGGTCGCGCCTTCGCCCAGTTCCTGGTGGGTTCGGTTTATAACAAGATTCGTGTTCATTATAATCCTCTTAATATTTCCGCTTTTTATAGCTTCTTTTAGCTTTATTAATAATTTCTTTAATATAAGCTAGGCTTGACCGGGCACCTGCCCCGGCCCTCACTTCCTACAAAACAGCCTCAACCCGGTTATCTAAATTCTGTAAATCTGTAATAATTCCCGGCAAAACGGCCAGCACCCGGTCGATTTCGGCCTGGGTGGTTTCGCGCCCCAGCGTAAAGCGCACCGCCGTCCTGGCTAAATCTTCGTCAAAGCCGAGCGCCAGCAGGACGTGGCTCGGTTCGTTTGACCCGGCGGCACAGGCCGAACCGCTACTGCACAAAATTCCGGCCTGTTCGAGTTCCAGTAAAATTGTTTCCCCAAAGACACCCTCGAAACAAAAGCTGGCGTGGTTTGGCAGGCGTTCCGCCCCGGTAGCCCCGGTCAGAACTGCTCCCGGCACCTGTTCGAGAACGCCCCTTATGAGGCGGTCCCGTAACCCGGTCAGGCGGGCAGTGGTCGCGGCGTGGTCCTGGTATGCCAGCCTTAGGGCTATCGCCAGGCCAATAATCCCCGGCAGGTTTTCGGTCCCGGCCCGCCGGTTCCGCTCCTGTTCGCCACCCAGGATTTGCGATGCAAATGGGATGCCACGCCGGACGTAAAGCAGACCCACCCCGCGCGGCCCATAAAACTTGTGGGCCGATAGGCTAAAGAGGTCTACTTTCAACTCGGCCAGGTTCAATTCCAGCATCCCGGCAGCCTGGACCCCATCGGTGTGAAAGGGCACCTTGTGGCGGCGGGTGATTTCCCCCAGTTCGGCTAACGGCTGGATGGTCCCGATTTCGTTGTTGGCCGCAATAATGCTGACCAGGGCCGTGTCGGGCCGGATAGCCGCTTCCAAATCCTGCGGGTTAACCCGCCCTGCGCCATCTACCGGTAAGTAAGTCACCTCGTAACCCTGCTCGGCCAGGTGCGCGACCGGGTTCAGGATGGCGTGATGTTCTACCGGGGTCGTGATGATGTGGCGGCGCGGTTTCCCAAAATTTGCGAAGCCTTCCAGCACTCCCTTTAGGGCCAGGTTGTCGCTTTCGCTGCCGCCGCTGGTGAAGATAATTTCGCCGGGCTGGACCCCCAGGATAGCAGCGCAGGTGGCCCTGGCCGTTTCAAGGGCTTTTTTGTTGGTCTTGGCCGGACCGTAGCTACTGGAAGGATTGAAGAAGGCGGCGCTAAAATAAGGCGTCATAGCAGCCAGGACAGCCGGGTCAAGTGGCGTGGTAGCGGCATGGTCGAGATAAATATATTGGTTTTCCAGTTCCACTTCTTTGTGCCCTCCTTCAACCCCCAACCGGGAACCATTTTCCCGTTTGAAAGGTTCCGCGCAACCTTCACTGTTAGTGTTGAGTTATTGTGTTTTATACAATAACTCTTGTTAGTGATATTTATACACTACTTTGGGCATTTTGTAAATGGGTTTTTGATAAATCTACATTAGAGAATCGAATGAGTTTTTGTGAATTTTACAATAACAAGTTATGGAAATACTGTGAAAGTTGACAGAAATCTTTCTTGATAATACCGTAGGCCCAGTTACGTTAAAACTGCTCAAACCGGTAGGTTCATTTAAGATTTATAAGGAGAATTTTAAAAATGGCGCAATATAGCCCAAAAGTGGCCCTGGTAACCGGGGCCGGACGCGGGATTGGCGAGGCGGTCGCGCTCGAATTGGCCCGCCAGGGTTTAAAAGTGGCGTTGGTAGCGCGGAGCCAGTCCGAACTGGACAAAGTAGCCGCCCAGATTAAGGAAAGTGGCGGGACGGCACTAAGTTACCCGTTTGACCTGGCAGATGTAGCCGGAATCGAAGGACTGGTAGAGCAAATCGAGAAGGAACTCGGCCCGGTAGACATTGTGATAAACAACGCCGCTATCGCCGGTCCTTACGGTGGAGGCTGGGAGGTTGACCCGGAAGCCTGGACCCAGGCTATCAACATAAACCTGATTGCTCCCTTCCGGCTTACCAGGGCGACCTTGCCCAATATGCTCAAAAACGACTGGGGCCGGGTCGTCAACATTTCTTCTGGGGCCGCCACCTTCCCGATGGGTCGTGGTGGGGCTTACTCGACCTCAAAAGCGGCCCTCGATATGATGAGCCGCCAGTTCGGGGTCGAACTGGAAAGCCCAAATATTTCGGTGATAAGCCTTTATCCCGGCATCGTGGATACGGCCATGCAGACCGAAATACGCACCCAACCCGTCGAAAAAGTCGGGGCCGAAATGTCCGAGCGATTCAAAGGGTATCATTCGAGCGGGAGCCTTTCGACCGCCGAACCTGTCGGCAAAATTATCGCGGCCCTGGCTGGTGAGGCCGGTCAGCAGTTCGCCGGTAAGGTCATTAACATCTCTGACCCGGCAGTCCAGGCACTCTTGAACGACTAATTCAAGCGATTTAAAAAGGCCGCAAATTTCAAAAGGGCAAGCGGCCTTTTTCTATACCTCTAATCTTTAATATCAATGCCACGCCGGTTGGTCCTATGTTAGAGTTATTTCACAGAAAATTAACAACAATAAAATATCCGATAATTTAAGGAATTCAATGGGGCAGGTTACACAGGCTGTCGGCACAAAAAAAGTTTTCGATATAAAAGTAGTTCTGGCATTTCTAGCAATCTATTTTGTGTGGGGTTCGACCTTCCTGGCTATCCGGGTGGCGGTCGAGACCTTTCCACCATTCTTGCTGGTCGGATTTCGCTGCTTTGGGGCCGGGTTGCTTCTTTACGCCTGGGTCCGCTTCAAAACCGGCGAAAGGCTGGCCTGGCGACACTGGCGCAACGCTGCCGTGGGCGGATTCTGCTTTTTCGTGGTCTGCCAGGGTTACCTGGCCTGGGCCGAAAAAGTGGTACCTTCCGGGATTGCGGCGGTGGTTTTAGCCCTGATTCCCCTCTGGGTGGTGGTGCTGGACTGGCTCAGGCCGGGTGGGCAGTTCCCCGGTAAAATGGTTATTACCGGGATTATGATAGGTTTTGCGGGGCTGGTCCTACTGGTGGGGCCGGGCCTGGTGAGTAGCGGCGCATCGGTCAACACCCTGGCGACCCTTTTCCTGGCAGTGGCGGCTTTAGGCTGGGCTTTTGGAACCCTCTACAGCCGTTACCGGGCAACCGATGCTTCCTCGACGGCTATGTCGGCCATGCAACTGCTCACTTCGGGTGGCATGTTGATGGTAATCAGCCTATTTACCGGCCAATGGGGCGAGATAATCGGTAAACCGGTCCAGGGCGAGGTTATCTGGTCGCTCCTCTACCTTATTCTTATCGGCTCGGTGATTACTTTTAGCGCCTATGTCTGGTTGCTGCGGGTCGTGTCGCCCACCCAGGTCGCGACCTATGCTTATGTCAACCCGGTGGTCGCCCTCTTACTTGGGGCAGGTTTCGCCGGGGAAGTCCTGACTTTCCAGGATTTAATAGGTTCCCTGGTAATCGTGGCCGGGGTGGTCCTTATCATAACTTTCCAGCGCCGCCGGAATCAACCTTCGGAGGAAGTCCCGCTCGAATAATTTGACAATATTTCTCCCCGAACGTTAAATAAAAGCGCTGACTTTCCAAATAATTCAGAGTGGGTTAAATAATGAGTGAGCTAATTTTTGCCTCGGCCACCGCGCTGGCCCGGATGGTTCGTGAGCGCGAAATTTCCTCCGAAGAACTGGTAAAGGCTTTCCTGGCGAGGATTGAAACGGCCAACCCGAAAATAAACGCCGTTGTGCAGTTACGGGCCGAGCAAGCCCTGGCCGAAGCGCGAGAATCCGACGCGGCCCTGGCTAAAGGAGACCTGAAAGGCCCCCTGCACGGCCTGCCCATAACCGTCAAAGATTCGCTCGAAACTGCCGGGGTTATCTCGACCTCCGGCACCCTCACCAGGGCCAATTTCGTCCCGGACCAGGACGCAACCTCGGTCGCCCGGTTACGCGCCGCCGGGGCGATTGTGCTGGGTAAGACCAACCTGCCCGAACTCTTGATGGGGGTCGAAACCGACAACCTGGTCTATGGCCGGACCAACAACCCTTACGATTTCGAGCGGACCTGCGGCGGCAGTAGCGGCGGGGAAGGAGCGGCCCAGGCGGCGGGATTTTCGGCGCTGGGCCTCGGTAGCGATACGGGAGGGAGTATCCGCGTCCCGGCTCACTTTTGCGGCGTTGCCAGCATCAAGCCGACCAGCGGGCGGGTGGCCCGGACCGGGCAATTTCCCCCTTACGGTGGGCATACCGACCGCATGTCTCAGGTCGGCCTTATCGCCCGGAAGGTCGAGGATTTAGCCCTGGCCCTGCCCCTTATAAGCGGGCCGGACTGGCGCGACCAATCGGTGGTACCGATGCCACTCGGCGACCCCCAGGCGGTTAACCTCAAAGGGCTGCGGGTTAATTTTTATGTCGATAATGGCGTGGGGGCCCCTACCCCCGAAACCGTCGAGGCCGTCCGCAAAGTCGCCCACCTGTTAGGGGAAGCAGGAGGCTTGGTTGAGGAAAAGACACCCCCGGCCCAGACAGAAACGGTTGAAATTGTCCTCAAACTGCTTGTCCCGGAAGGCGGCGATGTTTTCCCGGCCAGGTTGCAACAGATGGGCATTACGAAAGTCTCGCCCCTCCTGACCCGTTTTATCGAAATGCGCAAGGGTGAACCGCCGCTGACGCTGGGCGAAATGCTCGGCCTGCTGGGGCGGTGGGACAGGTTCCGCTCTGCCATGCTCGGTTTCATGCAAAATTATGATGTTATCATTTGTCCGGTGGTGGCGACCCCGGCCATGCGCCACGGCGAAACCACCCGTAACATCGCGGCCTTTAGTTACAGCATGACCTATAACCTGACCGGGTACCCGGCGGTGGTGGTGCGGGCGGGCACCTCGCCTGAAGGGTTGCCCATCGGCGTCCAGGTGGTGGCCCAACCCTGGCGCGAGGACGTGGCTTTAGCCGTGGCCCATTATATCGAAAGTCAACTTCCTTTCCCACCAGTTGATTTGTAAATCCAAAAAAGAAAACCACCTTGACTAATTTGGCAGGGTGGTTTTTCTTTAAGAAGTCTTGAAAATAAAGGGCTATTTAACCGGGGTAGGTGTGCCGGGCGGTGTACCCGCGCCGGGGTCGCTCCCGCCATAGATGGTGTCCAACAAATTCTCGCCACCTATAATCAGCACCAGATAAGAATAACCTTTGACCCGAATGGCATTGACATTACTTTCAAAGTCGGGCGCTCCGCTGAAATAGGCGGTCTTGCTCAGGCTGGTTACTTCCCCCGCGCTGGCAATGCTGACCAGGTTGATGTATAAATCGGGCTGGCCTTCCTTGTGGGCATTAATGAAAACCCCACCCTGCGGAATAGCCTTACCGTAACTTAAATCAGTTACAAAGGGGTCCGTAGGCATATACTTGGCCTTTTTGAGGGCTGCTTCTAGGTCTGCCATAATGGAAATCGGTGTATCCTTGGAAGCGTAAAAACTCACGGTCGGTTTGGTCGCTCTAATCCCGGCTGAGAGAGTGGAGTAATCGTAATTTACCGAGACACTCGCGAAGCCGGTCAGCACCAAGTCCGAACCGGGAACCAAAAAGGGCGTTGGGTCAGTTCCCGGCGAGGCCGTAACCGTTGCTTGAAAAGGAGCCGGGCTGGGCGTGGGCAAAGGATTGCCGGACGCCGGAACGGTCACGGTGCCGCTAAAAGGTAGCGGGGTGGCGGTAGCATTGGGGTCGAAAGTCGGTTCGGGACCAACCGTAGGCGTGGGCCTGGGACTGCCGTCCGGGGTCGTATAAGGCACCGGGGTAGGGGTGGCTCGTGGGAGATCGGAAGAGCACACGTCTGAACTCCAGTCACCAGATCATCTCGTAT
>ERZ778024.3766-NODE-3766-length-10581-cov-5.735892_pt1 | contig 10581 bp, 8 predicted proteins | sample MGYA00375754_ERZ778024 | MGnify/ENA primary metagenome ERZ778024 (study PRJEB29350, sample SAMN05389827) | bioreactor metagenome | isolation source: Thiocyanate bioreactor | place: South Africa: University of Cape Town | collected 2014-02-18 ... | reverse complement strand
AAAGAAAACCTTGATATCTTGAAATTTTCTTTTTGTCTATTATTTTTGACATCGCCATTCAAAATTTTTTTTGTATGATTCTGTTGAATTTCATTTTCATCTTCACTTTCACTTTCACTTTCACTGTCTACATCTTTGAAAGATCTAAAGAATTTACTTATCAAAATCTATTTGAAACAAAGAAAAGGAGAAAGAGAACAACCTTGAAAAGGGAGTCTTTGGAGTTGACTTTACATTATGAGTTTCCTCCTCATCACTATCTATAAAAATATTTATGCATAGAATTAGAAATTTGAATTTGTAACTTTTCAAATTTAAAACTCAAAAAAAAAACAAAGAGTCTCTCTCTTCAACTCAATTCTCTTCAACTCTTATAGATTTTCCAAAAAGATCTTCAAAGTTCAGATCCATAATAATTGAAACTTATTGTTTCGCATTAGTCCACAAGACAAAAATTTTGCAGCAGTTGAATTTCGAGTTTTTAATCAGAATATTGAGCTGAATTGAGTTGAGTTGAGTTGAAGAGTGAGTTATAAAGAAAGAGATATTCTACATAGTTATAACTAATAACGAGTTATAATTTGAGTTGAAGAAGGGACTCATTGTATTTTACCTGCAGGAGCACCGAACCTCATCGCCTTTTGGGTTATAATTACAATTATACTACTTTCTGATTGGTTAATAGCACTTATAACCTCATTTTTATTGGATGAGAATATTTTATTCCATCAACCATTGGTCAATATTCCCTTACTATAATTTGTTTTTTGTAACTGCTTTTCTTTGTTGAATGAATTGAGGAAGATATTTAGATGAATTCATTTATTTTTGATTTTCTTATATTTTTTCTTTTTGAAGCTTATGTGCTAAAATAAAAGATTTAATTGATTGATTTGACATTTCTCAAATGTTATAAGAAAAAGATCAGAATAAAATAGAATAAAAGGGAAGGAAAACCTTTCCCTTCTTTTTTCTAATAATTAATAATTAACTTTAATATTTTTCTAATAATCTTCACTTGTATTACTGGTAAATTAAATCTTATTTAAATAATTGACTAGCTCTGTAATGTCATTTTCAGAACCAGTTTCACTCATATCAATGTGTAAATCACCACCTAATCTAACTCCTAGTGGTCCAATCCATGATCCATGGTCTCTCATACATGGCTCTATCACAATTGGAATCATTTTCTTTTTCCGATTGGTCGCATAAGTAAATTCTCCTTTACAATTATCGTGTTCTAGAGAAGCTACTTTTTCCATGTAAACTTTGGTAATAAAAACTAAAATAATATCACTATCATCAATTCCTTGAGCCATCATATTGTCAATGTGACCAACTATTTTATCTTCATCAAACCAGGTTTTAAATCCTTGAGCTTTTAATAATTTGTTGACAGTTGCAACACGTTCATGATTATCTCGATTTAATTCATCTTTCACCCATGTATGTGTTAAAAATACGCTTGGTTTTGAATTTTGGATCTCTAAAAATAAAAATAAAAAATTGTTGGGAAGTACTTTTTTTTGAAAAAAATATTTACCAGGTAAACCAAGTTCTTTTCTTAAATTTCTTCTAATTTCATTTGGATTATTTTGAAATGATTCCAATAATTCGACAATATCTGTTCTCCCTTTTTTTCTTGCTTGGCCAATCGCACTCATTCCATTTTCTTCTTTTGCGTGCAAATTTACTTCTCTTTCACTTGCCAATAAATATTTTACAACTCCAATTTGTCCACTTTGACAAGCAATAAAAAGTGGAGTTATTCCATTCTTATCTGCTTTATTGATATCTACTCTCTCCTCATTTAATAATAGTTTCACAATTTCAATATGCCCATTTTCACAAGCAACCAAAAAGGGAGTCATACCATTCTTATCTTTTTTATTGATATCTACTCTCCTCTCATTTACTAACAATTTTACCACTTCAGTCTGTCCAATCCAACAAGCAATATAAAAAGGTGTTTCACCATTGTTATTTGGTTCGTTTACATCAATCTTTTCATTCAACTTTAATAATTCCTTCACAATTTCAAAATGTCCTTTTTGACAAGCAACATAAAAAGGTGTTCGGTTATTTTTATCCTTATATGTGAATAATATATTTGGTGCACCTATTATTATTGTTATATCCTCACATCTGAGTAATTGTTTAACTTCTTCCAAATTGCCACTTAAACAAGCATCAAAAAAAGTTTCTCCTCGAGTAACTCCTCGAGTAACTCCTCCTAACTCCTTGGGCAAGTTACTTCCTGACGGAGGGACGAAAGTAATATTCAAAATGGATAAATCTTCTTTCATTTTTTTTGTGACTTCGATTGTTAATCTCATTTGGATGTCATTGTAAAAAGCTTTTTTTTTTTTAAAAAAAAAAACGAAAAGTCAAAAAAGTCTCTGAAAGTATGAAGTTAAGAAGAATTTTACTTCCCCCTGTAGAAAATCCTTCTCCAAGTTGAAGGCGATCTCCATTGTTTAATTCTTGAAATGCACTAGGGAGGCCACACTCTGATAATCGAAAACTATTTAAAAAGGTTCCAGATGAGCTTCCTATATCACGAATAAAGAGCTGATTCGGACAGGAAAAAAAAAAAGTTGATTGGTTAAACAAGAGAAAATGGAGAAGAAATCAAGACCTTATTTTTCATAAAAACAATTTCTGCATGATTACGAGAGATAACTTGAGAATCAAAGAGTCCCTTCGTCGAGTTTTTTCCCCTCCCTAATACTAAAGGGAAATCTTCCTCTGTAAAGCTTCTTTTCTCGAATGTATTATTCAATGAGCGCATCACCAAAAATTTTCCCGAGTTATTTTCGCTATCGCTATCATTATCAGTCTCTTGAATTTTTGGAGGAAGACTGATTCCCATAGTTCTAGCTGAAAGATTCATTCTTTGAGCTGTTGGAGGAAGGATGACGGTCTTATCATCACAAGGAATCTGTTTCACTTTCAAGTAATTTTCGCTATAGCTATTATTATCAGTCTCTTGAATTTTTGGAGGAAGATTGATTCCCATAGTTCCAGCAGAAAGATCCATTCTTTGAATTGTTGGAATGATGATATTATCGTTAACTTTCACTTTATTTTTATCCTCATTCACTTTCTCAATATTATCTATTCTCCCTTTATTTTTTTCATTCACAAAAAAATGTTGAACAATTTCAAATTTTTCACTTAAACAGGCAACATAAAATGGGGCTCCATATTCCTTTTTTTTTTCTCTTTCAATTCTCTCATCGCTTAATAATATTTTCACAACCTCCTTCTGCTCCTTTTGACATGCAACCAATAAAGGCGGTTGACCATTCTTATCTCCTTTATTGATATCTACTCTCTCCTCATTTAATAATAATTTCACAACTTCATGATGCCCTTTTTCACAAGCAACATAAAAAGGTGTTCTACATTTTGGATCTACTCGATTCACATCGACTCTTACGTTATCCAATAAAACTTTCACAACTTCAAGGTTTCCTCTAGCACAAGCAACAAAGAAAGGTGTTCTCCCAGACATCCCTTGATGATTGGGATCAATTTTAGGATTGTTTAATAATTGCTTGACTTCTTCAACTTGATTCATTAAACAAGCATCAAAAAGTTGCTGCTCCATTTCTTGCTTCTATTTATTTGCTTCAATTCAATTAAACAAAATAACTATTCTTGTTTTCTCTTGTTTACTCTCTTTGCTTTGTCCTTCTCAACAAATCTCTTCATTTATTTGATGAAAAAAGGACATCAATTCAGCCATTTGTCCATTCTACGAAACAAAAATCCATCATTGTTTTGGATAGGTCAACATGTTTGATTGGATCCATAGTGGGAATCTTTGAAACACATTACGAGAGCCTTGAAGATTTTGAAGAAGATGCAAAAATGAGAAAGGGAATAAAATGATAAGTGAGAAAAGTGATTTTGTTTTGTCGCCATTTTTATTTTTTTTTTTATGGAAAAAAAAAAAAAAAAAAAAACATGGTGTCCGGTATTTCCTGATTTTTCCTTGACTTCACGACCCAACTTTCTTCCTTATTTCTTATTTCAACAAGACATTAGATATTAGATTTAGATTAGATCTTAATCTTCTTAAATTCGTATTTTATTGTTTTATATTAATATTACTCAATATTTTTTTTTGGTTATTTTTCTGATTATATTATATTTTTTTTATCTTTTTTTTTTTTTGATTAATATTAATTAATCTTAGGGTTTGTTCTTCATTAGACTATTATGATTGATTTCTTTTTTTTATTCATCTTTTTAAGTTTGAATATTTATTTTATTATTTTATTTTGAGGTCTTTAAATTTTTCAAGAGATTGAATGATTAATTATTTTTTATTTGAAATTGAATCTGATATTTGTTTTTATTTTCCTATTTCATTTTGTTTTGTTTCTTTTTTTCTTTTTATGCTTGCAAGAAAGAAGAAAGAAAGAAAAATAAATTCATATTAAATAATAAATAATAAAAGTTCCTAGAAATTTTCGTTTACTTGAAGAGCTTGAGAAAGGTGAGAAAGGTATTGGTGATGGTACAATTAGTTATGGTTTAAATGATGGAGATGACATTCTTATGAAAAGCTGGAATGGTACAATCATAGGGCCACCATCTGTTTGTTTTCTTTTCTTTTCTTTTCTTTTGATTCAATAATAAAAATAATAATCAATATTCCAATAGACTGTCCATGAAAATCGAATTTATAGCTTGACAATTTTTTGTGATGAAAGTTACCCAAACAAACCTCCTCAAATTAGTTTCCTTTCTCGTATTAATCTCCCATGTGTAAACCAACAAAATGGAAAAGTGATTTTTTTTTTCTTTCTCATCCAAAAGATTTTTTCTTTTTTTTTTTCAGTCTCAAGTAAACAATCAAAAAGGTTGAGTCATCTAAAATTGGAGTTTTATCAAATTGGAAAAGTTCATATACATTAGAAACAGTTTTAACGGAACTCAGAAAGTAATTCTCTTTTTGACTTTTTTTCTTTTTTTTTCCTTGTCACCAAAAAAATAAAAATAAAAATAAAAATTCAGGGAAATGGCTACACCAACAAACAAAAAATTGCAACAACCACCAGAAGGATCAACATTTTAAAGTAACATGAAGAAAAGAAGAAAGTTATATCATCAAAATTGAACGAAATATAAAATAAAATCGAAAGCAAAAAAAAAAATTTTTTTTTAATATTTGTTCTAAAGTAATTACAATTTGAAAAAGGTTAACGACGAGTTGTTAGTGGTTGATTAAAAAGAGATTCTTTAAGAACTTGAGATATCAATCCATGAACAGCTTCAATTGTCATTTTTGAACTTTTAATTTTTTTTTTTTTTAAATTTTAGTTTCTTGATTTTTTGAATTCAAGTGGAGAAAAAAAAAAAAGGAAGCCAACCTTTCTCGAGAAACTTTTGTTAGTTGACTTTCTTCTTTCTTTTTATCAGGGCTTTGCATGTATCCTCCCATCATTTTCCCACTCATTGAAAGTTGATTTTCTGCCCTTTCTAATTTTTCAGCAAGATCCATCATTTGACTTGCAACATATTCACGATTCTAATTTTTTTTTTTTTTTCAAAAAAAAAATGATTATGATCAAGAATTAAAAGAAAAGAGATAAATTCGAATCAAATCAAAGGAAAAAAAAAAAAGATCTTTACAGTAAAAAGAGCATTTGAAGATAATGTGTTAACCCAATACTTATTCCAAAGTAATGATAAAAGAAGTGAGTCAGAACTTGATTTAAAATAAGAAATTTCTAAAGGGAAGTATTGTTTGCAATGAACCCCAAAATCTTCAATTTTGTTTAAAGGAATTGTTTGGAATTGTTGTGGTCCATCTTCAGGAGCTTTATATCCTTGAGGGTAAGTTCTAAATGCACCAATTTCGACTTTTCCAGCTGAGATAGTTCTTGTTGGATCAATGACAATAGCCAAAAAGGGATCAAAAAATTGTTGATTTAACATTTGTGTTGCAACATCAATTCCTGATAACCAACAACCATAACCAGGATGTGAGTGATACCATCCAATAACATTTTCTTTTCTTCCACATGATTGACTTAACCTAACATATTCGACCATATATTCATTTCCTTGTTGTTGAGCATTTACTCTTGTTTCAGTTCCTTCAACTGGAAGTGCAAATGCATCACTTACAATAAGTGTTTCTTCTTTAATCTTTCCTTGCATAAGACCCATAACTTCAATATTTCCTCCTGAACGAGCATGCATAACCTTAACATTTTTTTTTTTTTTTTCATATTATAGATTTATTTTGCAATGAATGTCTGAATCAATTGAGTCTTAAGTTTACCATTTTAATTAAAGCAATAGCAGAAATTTTAACTTTTTTGAAATATCCTGGGCTAATATTATTTATTATTTATTTATTGAATGTTTTAAAAGTAAATAACAAAAGAAAAAAATAAAAATTTTGCTTACTCTTTTGTCCAAGGTTTTTGAGCTAAAATTTGTTGTTGTTCAGCATGATCATATTGATAGAATTCATCACTTGTAGTTTGAATCTTATTTGCTAATTCAAATGTCTTTAAAGCATTGGCTGCATCCATCTTTTTTGAAAGTGCTATTTTGTTTTTTTTTTAAAAAAGTAATTCAATCACTTCATGTAAAAATTAATATTGAGATCAAAAATGTATCTAAATCACTTATTCACTTTGATCACCAAGAACAAACAATATCAACACTTATTGAAGATGGTTCTTGGGTTCATAAAAGGAATGAAACTTAAATCGAAAAATTAATCAAAAAAATCAAACAATATTCAAAATTAAATTAATAAAACATCAAATTTCAATCAATAAATCAATAAAATAATGATTGAAGAATGTTTTTTTTTGTTGTTATTAGTGTTGTTAACTTTTAAAAATATTAGGGCTGTAATTCGATGAAGAATGAGGAAGGCAGACAAACCTGTTGTTTTTTTTTTTTTTTTAAATTTTTTGAATTTTTTTTTTTTTTTTTTTTTTAAATTTTTTTAAATTTTTTTTTTTTTTGATTTTCATTGTTCAAACAATAATTCAATTCAATCAATTCTCAATTCTATTCTATTCTATTTCATTGTCTCTATATTTTTATTGAAATTATTGTGTTGGAACCTATTTACAATGTTTTTTTCTTCTTTCTTGGAATAAAAATTGAAAAATAAAGAACAGTCTTCCATCATATATCCTTCCAAATCTAAATTTAAAATTGCTTTGAATTGAATTGCTTTAGGAGTCCGAAATCAATCATATTTTCAATTTGTTAGTTGTAGTCAGTTTTCCTCTTTTTAATTTGATTGCTTTGAAGATCTTCCAGTTTTTTCCATTGATCTAAGAGTTGTGTTGTAATGGCACTCAAATTTGTTGTGAGTAGTGAGTTGATAAGAAAAGTTGTAAATTCATCTTCATTCAAAGAGGGATCTATTTCGGTGAGATCAACTAATGAATCATAAAGAAGCTGAAGGCTCTCTTGATTATTTAACTTCTCTTCAGTTGGATTTATCCAATTAGATGAATGATTCTTTGATCCATCAAAATTTTTAATTAAAGGAATAAGAAATCTAACAAGTGCTTCATTTAATCTTTCTTTTTGGTCTTCTTCAAGTTCAAACCATTGGTTGATACTAACTGTAGTTTCAAGTGATTCAACATAATGCCACCAATGTCTTGGTACAAATAATGCCTCTCCTTCTTTCAAGATAACTTCAATTTTTTGAGCTTTTGAGAATTCTGGATATTTTTCATGATCAGGATTTGCTACTTGAACTAAACTAAAAACACTGGATTCTTCATAAGGAATTCTTGTTGGATATAAATATTTTGAATCTTGTGGTGGAAATAAAATCCATTTTTTCTTTCCTTTAACTTGAAATACAATGTTGAATCCATATGTATCATAATGACAAGGTGTATTTGAACCTTTAGAACCAAACCAAAATCCAATATTCTCATAATTATTTGATAACTTGAAGTCACGATCAAAGTGAACTGAATGTTTCATTTCATCTTTATCACCAAATAAGTCTTGAAAATATTTATAAGCTGCATATCCCCAGTATTCATTCCTATCAAATTTTGACAATGAACTATTCCATCCTTCTTGATCCTCCTTTTCATTTGTATTTTCATTATGTTTCCCTTCACACCATTCACCAAACTCTTTTAATGATGTGTGAATATAAGTTGCATCTGTTTCCCAATCTACTTTTTCTTTTCCTTCTTCATCTATTTCCTTATCTTTTTTCCTTTTATGTACCCGAACTGTAGTTTTAATATCTTGAAATGATTCTAAATTCCAATTCATACATTCCCAAGGATTTTGAAATTTCTCAAATACTATGGGCCAAGAACTTTTGCCTTGATTCATTGCTTGTAGTCTCATCTCTCCAGTTGCTTCCTTGATTCTCAAAGCCATCTAATTTATTTTTCCAAAATTAAAATACTATTGTGTGAGAGTATGACATTATAATTTTGAATATTTATGCATTTGATTGGGAGGAATGAATCTCTCAAGAATACATATTTTGAAGGTTTCTGAAAAAATATATGTATATAATAAAATAAAATAAAATTTTTGAAACCAATCCAATTTGAATTCGATTAAAAGAATTTATTCAATTTCAATGACACTAAATTATAATTGAAGATTCATTAATAAATCATGAATAAATAAAAAATAATAAGATAAAATAAAGAGATACCTTTTCATCAAATCCAAATATCCATCTTCAAAATAACAATTAAATAATTCAAAGAAAATGAAAGAAATAAAAGAAATCTCTTTTATGAGTAGCAATACATCTATTCTTACAATTGAACAACTATCAAAAAAGTGTTAAATAAACATCATTTCCTTATGCAATTATTGAACAATCACATCCTCTTTCTTGCTTCAATCGCCAACTTACTAAATTTCTCTGCTTGTTCTACATCTCCTTTATTCACAGCCTCATAAAATTTAGTTTGATAATCCTTCTCCAAATTACTCCACAAATCATTCCTTGAACTATTCACAACATGTCGAACTTCTTGTTGTTGACTATTTGCTCCGACCACATTTTCCTGAACAACTTCTTTTGGAGGTCCTTCTTGACTCTTAGCTTGTGTGTTTGGAATTGTTGTTGTTGATGATGGTACTGTAAATGTAGGTTTTTGTTGAGTTGGTTTTTGTATACATTCATTCCCCTTCTTCTCAATCTGTTCCTTCTTGGAGAAAGTAAAAGCTGAGAATAAGAATGTCAATGCAGCTCCTCCAACCACAAATGAAGTTCGAAGTAAACCAAATTGCATGTTTTTATAAAACTGATTTGAAATTGAATTACTGATTTGAAATTTGAAGTGAAACTATGACTGCTTTCTTTGTAGCTCTTCAAATTGGTTTCAGGGACCTATCAATCTTTCGATAAGTAACTTTTGATTTTTTTTTTAAAAAAAAAATTGTTTTGGGATTGGCAAAAAAACATGACAATCAACTTCTTGAATAAGTCCCATCTCATTTTTCTTCAGATCTTTTATAAAATTTAATATTCTCATTCAAACATAGATCTTTTCTTATTTTTATTTTTTATTATTCACTTTCATTATCATTTTTTCTTAAGATGGGGGAAGAGGATATTTGGCCAATATTGCTGAGAAAAGGATGAGAACTTTCTTTTTAACAGATGAGTGAAGATCTTCGGCTGTGACTCCTCCAGTAGAAACTCCATGTCCACTCAAAAATTTTAAAATAACATTTTGATTATCAATGCAATGAACTGGGAGAGTTGCTTTTTGATGGTGTTTTCCTAAACTTTCTCCACTTGCATTCTGAAGAAAAAAATTATTGTGGAAATTAAATAAAAAGGTAAATGAAAAAAAAGGTTACCTCTAAAGCTTGAATTAATAAAAGTCCATTCTTTAATGATTCATCAAGATTATCGGCAGATAATCCTTTTGGTTCAAGATTTTTATTAAGCCAATTTAAAGAGTCCTTTTCAAGTTCCTCATTTCCAACAACTGAGATTTTTTTCTAAAATTTTGAATGATTTAGACAATAATCAATTTTTATAAAATGAAAAGAAATAGAACTTGTTCTCCTTCAGGTTTACTGGGCAATACTGGTAAGGGTTTACGATGAGGTTTTTCTTCTGGTTCCTCAGTTTTCTCTTCTGTCTTTTCTTCTGGTTTTTCTTCTGTTTTTGGTTCTGGATTTTCTTCTTCGGTATGAACTGGAGTTTCTTCTGCTGATACCCGTTTATCCTTTCCCTGATTATTTAAATTATTTAGTTTCATTTTTCTAAACTTTTTCTATAAAAAAATAAAGTTTTACAGGAACTGGTGGAGGTGGCTTTTTGCGAGGGGTTGGAACGGGCTTTGTAAAAAGAAAGAAAAGTGAATAAATATTGAAAAAAAAAAAAGAAGGAAGAAAGAAACAAAAAAAAAATAAAGTCTCAAACCTTATTCTCTGAAGTATCAGTTGGTGTTTCACTTTGAGTTTCGGGTTGAGTTGGAGAAAGACTAGGTTTTGTTGATTTAGCTGGTGGGATTGGAAGTGCAGATTTCTTAGGAACTTCGGGTTTATCTTCGTTTGACTCGCTTGTGTGCTTTTTTT
>ERZ778024.3761-NODE-3761-length-10594-cov-7.725401_pt1 | contig 10594 bp, 10 predicted proteins | sample MGYA00375754_ERZ778024 | MGnify/ENA primary metagenome ERZ778024 (study PRJEB29350, sample SAMN05389827) | bioreactor metagenome | isolation source: Thiocyanate bioreactor | place: South Africa: University of Cape Town | collected 2014-02-18 ... | reverse complement strand
AAAAAAAAAAAAAAAAAAAAAAAAACTTTTGGTTAACTCCTTCTGAGATGATACGTAAGCCAAAGCAACCTTTTTGAAGTCTAAGAAGTTCTTGTTTAGCTTCAATTTCTTTTTCCAATTGTTCAATATTTTTTTGTGTAGTTTTAATCTCTTCTTGTGCCCAATCAGTCATCATTAACTTTGGTAATGTTTTTTTCGAATCAAATTTTCTTGTTGCATAAGCTTTCTTCAAATTTTTTGCTGGTTCCATTATATTTCTTTCAATTTCAAGCTATAAGAAAAAGATCTTGAAAACAAGAAAAAAAATTATTATTATTTTTTAAAAAAAAACCTTTTTCTCTAATGCTTGAATTTCAGATTTTAATTTATCAGGATTGGTCCAATTGTTTCCAATATGTTGCCCATTAGAATTTTGAATCGCAATCTAATAATCCCAATTTATTTTTATTTATTTTTATTTATTTTTATTTATTTATTTTGAATTCAATAATTTGGTGTACCTTTTTTAAGTCAAGTGAAAAATCATGAGAAAAAGTATTCTTGCTAAAAATTTTTGAAATTGAATTTGAATTAGCTTTTGCAAATATAATTAAGTTATCAAGTAATCCAATTAAACGTAATGTTCTTTCTCCATCGATTAACATAGGATAAATCTGCAAGAAAAAAATAAATAAATAAATAAATAAATAAAAATAAATAAATAAAAGAAAGTTACCCCTTCTCTGATTAAAAATCTATCTTGAGTTGCAAGGTCATGAATACCATCAATTTTTCTTAAAAATTCAGTGAAATTTCTTGCTTTTGTTGACTCAATTAATTTCTGATCCATTAAGTTACTCACTCGTTTCACAAGATCATATACTTTGGCTGTTTTTTCGAAATCAGGATGTTCTTTTGATGTATATTTTAAATATCTGTTCAAGAAAAGCATATAATGAGGAAATCTTTGAATTGGCATAATTAAAAAGTCACTTAAAGTTAAATTTGATCCAGATCTGAGATTGAAATTGAAATTGAAATAATCAATAATGAAAATAATAGCAATAATAAATATTCGAAAAAAGAATACATTTGTTGTGCATTTTCAAGAAATTTTCTGAAACCAGGTGATGTATTTTCTAAATTGTGTAAGAGTTTTAAAGCACTTGAATAGTTATTTGCATAAAGTTCATAACATGCTTGAAGTGTTGTTGACATATGTGTAAATACTCTCGAAATTCCTGATAAGTAATTCCATTTTGAATAAAATGTTTTCATATCTTGAAATATTGCTGTAATTTTTTTTTTTTTTTCAAAAAATTATTTCTTTTGTTGATTTTGGAAAGAAAAAGAAGAACAACCTTCATGACATGATAAAATATTAGAAACTTCTGAAAAGATCATATCAATTTCATTTTCTGTTAATAAAGGTTCGGGTGATCTTAATAACTCCCTTAAAGGTCTTTCATAATATCTTTTAAATTGAAATAATATTAATATATTAATTGGAGACTATTTTTTTTTGGAAAATAAAAAATAAAAAATCCTGACCTCACAATGATTTGTAAAGAATCAACATAAACATGTTCAGTTTGTGCCATTTCTGTTGCAATTAATCCTCGATCCTAAATTGAAATGTTCAAAACAAAAAAAAAAAAAATGAAATAAAAATGAATAAAAGCTGACCTCAAGATTTCTAGAAAGTCTTTTAACAAGTAAATATCTTCTTACAACTGATTGAAGAAATACAACTGTTTCATGCTTTTTGGGAATAAGTTTTTTTTTTTTTTTTTTTTTCAAAAAAATGAAAATAAAAATAATAAAAATAATAAAAATAATAAAAGAAAAATAAAATAAAATTACATTAATACTGGGTACTTCTGTGATTTCAATTGAAAAATTTCTTTCATAAATTGGAGAAGGTGGTTCTATTGGACAATTTTCGGGAGCAATTAATTGAATGAGAAGTCTTCGTCTCATTTCATTTGTAATTTCTGAAAATTCTATAATTTCATTTGTTAATGGTGCTCTTAATGATTTCAATGTCCTCTTCTTTGGTTTTTCTCTAACTTTTTCCTCAACAAATTGTAAATCCGAAAAGTTATCTGACGATAATTCTTTCTTCATTTTCAAACTTAATTTTGATTTTGATTTCTTTTTGGGTTCAAGAGTGGATTCAAAGTCTTGATTTAAAACTTCTAAGCTATTTTTATGTTTATTTCTTAAAACTATTTCTAAAAACTCTGAATTTGTCTTTTCATCGATTGGAGTTCTTTCCTCTTCTATTGAACTCCTTTGTGAATGACTTTGAGTATGAGTGGTGGAAAGATCAATTGTTAAATCTCCTTTTGATTCACGGTTTAAATTCCTTCTTGATTTTTTAGTTGAAATCTTTGGTGGTACTATTTGGGTTTCCTTTGGGTCATTTGTTTGAACTAACACATCTTCGATTAATTCTTTTGAGTTTCTTTTTGACTCCCTTTTTGAATCTCTTTTTGAAGTTTTAACCTCACTTCCCGTAATGTGATTTTGAATTTGTTCTCCATTAGTTGAAGTTGATCCATCTTTTTTCTCATTCAAAATTGAATCTAAGACATGATTTTTCTTTAAAGTCTTTCTTTTTTGAATTTTTTTGTTTGAAGATTTATCTTTTAGAAGTAGTTCATCTTGATCAGAAATTTTTTTGTGATTTGATTCAACCTCCAATTTTGAGCTATTATGGTCTGGTATTACGTTTAAAAGACTCCTACGATTGTCTTTATTTTTCTTTGACTTTGAGGAAGGTTTTGATAAATATTCCTCTAAATAAAAAGTGATCAATTATACATTTCGACAAAGGAAAGAAAGAAAGAAAAAATCAGTCAATTAATCAAAGTAAAAATATTTTTTACCTAATGATTTACTTCTTGTTAACATATCAATTCGTTCTATAGCTAGAAAAAAGATTCATTGTTTTCAATTTGAAATATGTACTAATTTTTTTTTTTTTCCTTTAAAAAAAAAAATACTTTTCTCATATTCTCCATTTGCACCTAATTTCATTGAAAGATATTCAGTATTTGGCTCTAGTGTAACAAAATTGCCTTCTCTTTCAACAAGTTGGCCTTTATAAATCAACAATCCATCAACTCCAAGAATTTTCACAATATTTAACTGATTTTCTCCATTCAATTTATATGAAACTCCATCAATAGTAACTCTATTCTTTTTTGTCGTTGGACCCATTGTCTCCATCCTAGCTAGTCCTAGTCAAAATTGCTTTTGGAGGAGCTCTCCTATTCTCTATTCTCTATATCCTCTGTTCCTTATTCCTTCAAAATTTTTAGTTTGCTATAAAATTTTTTTAAAAAAAGGAGGTTGAATAAAAAAAAACAAAAAAAGAATGAACAATGAATTTTGGAGAATTTTGAAGAATTGAATGTTTTTTTTTTAATTTTGAATCAAAATTAAGAGTTGTTTTAATGAAATGTATGAATGAAATGTATTCTATTCAGTTATATTTGAAATTGAACTCAACCAGGTGGACAACTTCAATAAGAAAATTAATTAATACCAATTAATTTTTACACCAAAACAAGAAAAGCGGGAACAATCGAATTTTTTCAAAAAACTTCAATTTCACTTATATTTCTAATTCAAATATATATAAATATACATGAAATAAACAATCAAAGTATAGTAAAGTAGTTTTTCTTAAAGATATTGTTTTGTTTGAGAAAGGGGTGTATAAACAGAAAATATAAATAAAATAAAAAAATTTAAAATAAGAAAGTGAAAGAAAAAAAAAAAATTCAGTTTATTTATATTTTTGAGAAGCAAAATCGAAAAATTTTTCTCTTTTGGGGATTAATTTCTCATTCCCTGTTCGCTATTTCCAAGAAGGATAAGCTCACCAAGTAATTCTTCAAACAAAAAAACTTATCTCTCTCTCCTTCAGTTGACTCGTTCTCATCCTTTGAATTTGATTATTTTATTTTATTTTATTGAAAATCTTCATAAATGTTTCAGTGATGGATAGGAAATCAAGATGATCAAGGATTGAAATGACAAAAAAAAAAGAAAAACGAAAAATGTATCAAAAATAAATGATGAATCCAAACTTTAATGTCAGGGGTTTTTCTCTGGCAATGAAAGCTCGAATGTAACTAAATAAAAACATTTGAAAAAAAAAAAGAAAAAAGACTAATTACTCTTTATCTTTCCTCATCTCACAAAAAAAAAATATCTATCAAAATTCTAATCAATTGACTTTTTCCCCAAGAATAAAATTACTTGTTGATATTTATACAAAGTCGACTTTTTCTCTTCTTCTGAGCCAACTATTTATTTTTGTTTTAAGTGAAGACATGGTTTGAACAAGAAGAAAAGAAAAGAAAAGAAAAGAAAAGAAAAGAAAAAGAAAACCTTGAAGTCTTGGGTCCACAAAGGATTGACCAAATATTTATACAACAACCTCTATCATAAGGATTTCCTTCTCTGAATCCTCGATCCTCAAGATTAATTTTTAACTAAAAATGTTTTAATTTATAAAAAATAAAAAATATAAAAATTCAAATCAAATCAAATTAAATACATATTCATTTGTAGTTTTTCCTTTACATATTAAAATACAATGGAAGACAGTTAATGGTCCAACTGTAAGAAGTTCAACGAATGTCACATATGCTGCAATAACAAGACTATATATAATTTTCTTTTTTTAAAAAATGAAATAGAAAATGAACTAAGAAAATGAACCTTAATGGTGTCGTTCTTAAAGCATCTAAAATTTTATCTCCAATTGTTTCCCCTTCAGAATTTAAACCAACATCAATTAAATGCCAAAGACATATTCCAAAAGCAATTATTGTTAACAATGATGTGATGATCAAAAATGTGAAAAAGTAACGATAATTTCTTTTTCCAACACAGTTTGCCATCCAAGGACAATCTTATTGAAATAATTAAGAATTTAAAAAAGATATTCTCAATGACTATTATTTTTTTTCTAAAAGAACTTACGGTGGTCAAATTTCTCTTTTTTTTTTTTTTTTTTTTTTAGTTAAATAGAAAATGAAAAAATTTTTTTTTAAAAAAAAAATCTTACCAACACAATGATCACAATAACTACAATGTGAAGAACGTAATGGTCGAAAAATTTTACAAGTTTTACAAAATTTAGATATTGCAGGATTCCCTTTTAAATAAACTGTTCTAGTGATCTCAGTTCCAATTTTATACTTTCCAAATTCATCTGGTGTTAGTTCCATTGAAAGAATACGATCCTCTTCTTCGACTCCTATTTCTCCTTGAAATTTTCTTGGAAGAATACCAGGATCTCCAAACGAAGCTGCAAAAAGTGAAGCAATATCGAATACAACAAGAATACTGATTATAATGGGAACATAAACTCCAGCTTTTAAAACAAGAAATGGGATTCTATGAATATTGAGAATTTTTTAGATTCACATCACATCACATCATATTTAAAACAAGATCTTTGTAAAATTTAGATTTCGAAAAAAAAGAAAGTGTAAAGAAATATATTACTGAAAACCTAGAAACAATCCAAATGGAACTAAAATGAAGATCAACACAAATGGAATAAATCCATAGTCTTCTCTACTCATCATAATCCTTCCTTGAAGGAAGAACTTATACTTTCCAGGGAGATACTGGTAGCGGTACTCCAATCTCTGGTCATTGAAGTGCTCATATTGTTCTGTTGGCATCAAGGAGGGAAGTTCTAATCGTAATAATTAAGAAACATTAGTTATAAAATCAAGATGTGATAAAGAAGATATTGTAAAGAGAAAGGTATTGTATTGTTCAATATTATCGAATGAATAATGACAAAATCAAAGTCAGGCAATGAACTTCAAAAGATATTAATGAATTATAAAACAAGAATTAATAATTACTCTAAATGAATAAATGAATGATGAACTATTCAAAGTTAGAGTAATGAGAACAAGTGAGGTAATTAATTATAAGTGAAGTAATTAAAGGGTCAAGTAATGGATGAGTAAAAACTATCATTGTCACGATTTTTTTTTTTCAGTGAAAGTTTTTTTTTTTTTTTCTGGTTTCTTGAACCCGAGTTATTTGATTTTTAATCCCTTTATCCAAATAAATAAATAAGTAGTTGAATCATAAAAGAGATTACAAGTTGAAAGTGAAAGATAGATTTGTTTAAAGTTTGAAAGGGTTGGGTATCTCCCAAATGATTTCTAATAAAATCTTAATTCTTTTTGAAACCTAGATAACAATCTGAAAGGAAAACTATCATTGAAAAGATTGAAGCAGCATCAAGATCTTGAATATAAATATCATAAAGAAATAGAAAGAAGGAAAGAATTAGAATTTGAAAAAAAAAATTAAATAAATAAGTAAAAATAAGAATGATTATACCAGCGAATCCAAGTTGTATTCTCAATTTAATTCTTTTTTTATTTGGATTTCTTTCATATGATTCTAATAATTTAATAACATTTGTCCATTTTCTTTTTCTTTCCTCAGGTGTTTTATCCTTTTCTTCTTTTGCAATATCAATTGGAGTCAAACCTTGATCATCTTTTACATTTAAATTGATTTCTCTTCTCATTGCCAATATATATCGCACACATTCAAGTTGATATCCATTTCGACAAATATCATGCAAAGCTGTAAAATTGGACTTCAAAATACTCTGATGATTGATATCAATCCTTTTATCATTTAATAATAATTCCACTACGTCCATACGTCCAAAACGACAAGCGATATAAAAAGGTGTTTCACCATCATCATCTGCTTTATTAAGCTCAACTCTTTGATCATTTAATAATAATTTCACAATTTCAATATATCCTTTTTCACAAGCAACATAAAAGGGCGTTTCATCATGTTTGTTTGCTTCATTGATATCAACTCTTTGATCATTTAATAACAATTTCACGATTTTAATGTGTCCATTTTCACAAGCAACATAAAAAGGTGTTTTATCATGTTTGTTTGCTTTATTGATATCAACTCTTTGATTATTTAATAACAATTTCACAATTTCAATATATCCATTTTCACAAGTAACATAAAAGGGTGTTTTATTATGTTTATTTTCTTTCATGATATTAACTCTTTGATCATTTAATAACAATTTAACAATTTCAATATGTTCTTTTTCACAAGCAACATAAAAAGGTGTTTGATCATTCCTATCTGCTTTATTGATATCAACTCTCTCATCATTTAACAAACATGAAATCTTTTGGTGTTGATGATTCTTATCTGCTTTATTAATATCAACTGTTTTATTATTTAATAATAACGTTACAATTTCAATATGTCCATAACGACAAGCAATATAAAAAGGAGTTCTATCAAATGCATCTCCTAGATTGATATCAACTCTTCCATCATTTAATAATAACTTCACAACTTCAATATGTCCATTTTCACAAGCAATATAAAAAGGTGTGCATATCCTACCTTGCCAATTTGTGATAATTTGTGAATTTTGAAGTAATTTTTGAACATCTTCAACTTTTCCATCTCGACATGCTTCCCAAAGCTCTGATTCCATTAGAGAAGAATCACTTGAAAAAAAAAAAAAAAAAATTAATAATTTATTTCATGAGAAAAAAAGGATCGATAGACTGATTTGAACATGAGTCAAGGCCAGCTAAAATGCAAATTTGTATGTGTGTATGTGTGTGCAACCTGATTTCGTGAAATACACCATTGTATATCACAAAAAAGGTACCAAAAGAAAGAAAATTTAACATCAATAATTAAAAATGATTTTATTTTGAAAATTGGATCACAAATGGATGAGAAATGAGTGAAAGAAGTTTTTCTTTTTAATTAGAAAAAGAAAAAAGAAAAAAAAACTTGGCTTCAGTTTTTGTTTTTCAAAATCAAAATGAAAGAAAATAAAAAAATGGCGGAAAAAACAAAAAAGCCAAGCACAGATTTTTTATTTTATGATTACAAATTGTAACAATTGTTGTAAAACAATTGTCTTCATAAAATCAAAATAAAATCATAATAAGACATAATTGAATTCAATAAAGTATAAAAAATTGTTTTCAAAAGTTTTTTTTTTCAAATGAGTAATGGGACAGAATGGAGCATTAAATATACTTGTAATTAATAAAAAGCATTACACATTGCTCGTGAATCATTCAGGAGTACTGATTTATTTCTATCCAACCTTTAGTTTGAATTCTTGTAGATTATAATTTTGAGTAATTCTGTTTGATTTCTCGAATTAAGTTATTAAAATTGTAGTTGTAGTTGTGCGGAATGGAGGCGCTGATAGTGGGGATTGTGGCTAAAGAAGACCTGAATGCGACGACCAAGAGGCAACTTATTACAAAGCTACTGAACTCTTCTATGAAACTTAGTGAGGATGAAACTAACCTTGTATTCACTCTAGCTTCTACTTACCTTCAAGTATTTTTTATTATTTTTCTTTCAATGTTTTGTTATTTATTTATTTATTTATTGGAAATTGGAATGATGTGGAATATATATAACAATACTATGTTGGATTCATATCAATTCCAATCCAACTCCCAATTCAATTAACATGATGTGTTAATGCATTAATGTATTGATGCATATGCATATAGATTTTTTTCTTATGTTATTTATTTATTTTATAAATAAAGGAAGGGAATCCATTCAAGGTTTCAATTGGAGAAATGATAATCAATGAGTGGATTGAATCTAAGAAAGAAGATTTTTGGAAGTTTTATAATCCAAACTATTTTACAAATTTATTCAAAACATCAAATGTATGAATTTGTTTGTTTTCTTTATTTTTTATCATTTTGTATTGTAACTTTTTTTTTTTTTTTTGAATTCTATCTTCAGATATTAGATACATTTGGATGTATATCTTTTCTAAATTTTCTTCTACCAAAAATGAAAGGTTTTCTTCATTTATTTCCTTGCTACAAGTAATTTTAATAATAATAAATAACAAATAAAATAAATAGCTTGTAAAAAAGAATCAAATGAATTTGGAATTTTTTATCAAAACACTCAGTTAGTAAAAAAATATATAAACGACATCCTTCCACTTTGTAATGATAATTTAAAGCTTCAAGTATGATGATTTCTTTTCTTTTTTTTGATTTTTTTTTTTTCCTTCTATTTGTTACATTTACATTACAATCATTTGAATAGGGAGAAGTTTCAAATTTAATTTTTCGAGTTCCAGAAACTTGCCCAAATCAAAAAGATGTTCTTGAGGTTGAATACTTCAAATTTTTTTAATTTTTTTTAATGAACTTAAATTAAATTAGATAATCATCGAATGGATTTCAAAAGTACCACCCAAATTAACACTCTCAAAATCAACTGATTCAATTTTATTAGCTCTTGAATTCTTGATAAATCAACAGTAACAATTTCTTTTGAAAAAATCAATTGTAATCATTTACTTACTTTTTCTTTTATCCCACTCAAAAAATAGTGAAGAATATTTAGGAATATTTTATATCTCACTTTTTAGACATTTAACTTCTCTTTCCGTTTGTCCTCCAATCTTCTCGAGAACTCTAAAATATATTCCATTGTTTTCTTTTCAACAAAGTATTTTTTTCTTTATTTTTCCTTTTATTTTTCTTTCAAAAAAAAAAAAAAAAAAAAAAAAAAAAAGTTTTTATCCCATTTTTTGAAAGGATTTCACTTAATGAAAAAAAATTATTTGGTATTGTATTAGAAAGATTAATACAATGGCTCCCCCTTTCTTTTGCAATAAATTTAGGTAATTTTCCTATTTTTTCTTTGATTTTTGTTGATATTCAAGTACTAAATTTAGATTAAGGTCCTGTTCTTGTAAATATTATGGATAGTTTAGCTGTTTGTTCAAATTTAGAACTTTTAACTTCCTTTTTAAATAAATCGTTCAATCAAGGTTTTTTTTTTTTGACAATCTCTAAAAAAATCCCTTGATAATAAATGGAAATTAGTATTCAAATTATTTCAAGAAAGTGTCAAACTTAATAATTGGATTTGTGCAAGAAATTCATTTTATATTGTGAAGGAATTGCTTCTAGGTGAACAATCAAATCCAAAATACTTTTACTCAATTTTAAAAGAACTCCCAATTATTTTTTCTTTGCTATCTCCAAATGTAATTAATTCATTAATTTTTAACCTTTCTTCAAAGAAAAACAAAATATTAAACCAATAAAATTAGGATGAAAACTCAAATTTTCTTTTGAAAGGATTAACAGAACTTGTCTATTGTCTTGTAAATATATTTCCTGAACCAAGTTTATATCATTCAATCTATATGACCCTTGTTAATTTAAAAATGGTAAATTCTATTGACGATTAAATAAATATAATATTAATATTATAATCATTTTTCAGAAATTACCAAGTAAACGTCTAATTCAAAATATAATTCAAAGTAGTAATTGGAAAAATAAAAGCTTTGGATCAGGTAATTATCTTTTCTTCATTCAAAGAAATAAAAGGAATAAATGAAAGATAAACAACAAATAAACATAAAAAAAAAATTTTTTTAAAAAAAACATGAAGCTATTGCTTTGTCTCAAATATGGTCAAAAAAGAAACTTGGACTCCAAAATTTAGGAAATACTTGCTTTTTAAACAGGTTTATCTTTTTTTTTTTTTTTTT
>ERZ778024.3749-NODE-3749-length-10615-cov-29.792235_pt1 | contig 10615 bp, 7 predicted proteins | sample MGYA00375754_ERZ778024 | MGnify/ENA primary metagenome ERZ778024 (study PRJEB29350, sample SAMN05389827) | bioreactor metagenome | isolation source: Thiocyanate bioreactor | place: South Africa: University of Cape Town | collected 2014-02-18 ... | reverse complement strand
ATCTTGATCTCAAGTCTTGCCAAGCGCTTGACGAAAAAAGTTCGACTAGGGATAGTTTTGAAGCGAGAAAAAAAACACACATTACTTTTTTGCCAGTTGAAAATTGAAACTCTTGATGATATCATAAAAATGTGTTAATGCAAGAAAACGGTAGATAAGATTTTATGATTGTGCAAAAACGAAAAAAAAGCAACCCAGTCATTTCGTCGACTAGCATGTCGCTTGTGACTTTACCGACCGAAATTCTTAACCGAATTTTGGATCATCTTGATATTCATTCAATTTTATTTTCATTTCGCTCTGTTTGCAAACGATTTTATGAGATAAATAATAATTACAATCGATATGAACTGGATGTTTCTTCAACCAACATCAAACCTATCGCTCGTCTTATTCAACCGAATCGTATCGCTTCATTAATTTTACGCAGTGACAAAACTGAATTATTTTCCCGATGTTTCGACAGTCAAGAATTCCATCAGCTTGTTTCATTGACTCTGATTGAAATCGATCCTAATAAACTCGATCATACATTACAACTTTTTGCTGCTTGTACTCGTTTGATCTCGCTTTCTGTATCCACAAGTGCAAACTCAAACAAACAAATAACAAACATTTTCTCATCGGATGTGATAAAATTTACACTTCGAAAATTAGTTTTGAAAAGTTTGGATTTATTCATCGACAAAATATCATGGCAACGCATTTCCACCGTCGAACATCTCGTGCTCGGAAGATGTACGTTTTCACAATATGAAATCATTCTTAATAGTTTACCATATTTAAAAACATTGACGATGAATGATTGTATTGCAACTAATCGTGATAAAATGTTGTCGATGTCATATAATCAATTAATTTCTCTTTCAATTACTGACTGTCATTTATGTATAAATGATATTCAATTTGTTATTTCACGCACACCGTCACTTGTGTATCTTAAATTGGGTTCTCATCGAAACAAATTCGATTCAACTTTTAATGGTTTATTTTGGGAAAATTTTTTTAAAACAAATTTTCCTTCTTTTGCTAAATTTCAATTTTTGTTTTCCTACACGATGAGCAAAGACGATGCTCCAATCGATATAGATTCTCTTATTCAATCATTTGAAACGTCATTCTATTCGAAAAATATTCAATGTGATTACAACATCCAAGAAAACACGATCCATCTTTATACAACACCAATATTAATAAATTTACCTCGTTCGTCTTCTCCATCAATTGCAATTCGATTGAATATTAATGGTTCTTCAACATTGACGTGGATCGATGGAATACGTGATGTTATTTCAACAGAAGTATTTTCTATTTACATTTTTCATTGTTGCTTTATTTTATTATTTTTATACTTAGACACCAACAGAAATAAAACTTCGATCGAATCGCATCGATAATAATCTAATTAAATATTTTGCTCGTGCAATACGAACAGATAAAGTTAACTGTTTGATTATAGAACTTTGAATCATTTGGGTTTATTTAGACGATCACAAAAATCGATTTTCGTCAAAATTTAATTCGACAAATTGGAACAGAATATTTAGCTGATGCATTACGATACAATCAAGTTGATTCGCACATTTTCTTAAGCTTTTGTTCATAACGATTTGTTTGGTAGACTATTCAAATATTAGATCTTTCCATGAATGAATTTGGTGAAAAGGGAGCGTTAAACATCATCGATTTATTACCCAATTCGACGGTATTTGATGGCTTTAGTTCTTTAAATATATTTTCCTGTTTTCATTTAGACATTAACTGCATTGCATCTTCAACAAAATTATATCACTGCAATTGGAGCAAAACAGTTGGCATTTGCATTAAAAACAAATACAGTTAATGAATATTAAGTATTGCGCTTTTATTATCTTATTCTTTCTCGCATACGTAGACATTGAATGTATTAAACATATCGCACAATCAAATTGGATGTCAAGGAATCGAATATCTAGCAGATGCACTCAAAATGAATCAGGTTAAGGCTTAATTCTTCTTCTCAAATTTGAATTTATTTATTTAGACTATCGATTATTTGAATATCGGTGGAAATGATATTGGTGATAGTGGAGTTAAATATTTAGCTGATGCTTTATCAATGAATAAGGGAATAACAAAACTTAGTCTACAATTAAATCAAATTGGAGATAATGGAGCGAAAGATCTTTCTGCATCATTAATGAATAATAATGTAAATTTGTTTGTTTTCATTCAGATTTCTTATTTATTTAATTGTGTTTAATCAAGACACTTTTGCATCTTTTTCTACCCAATAACTTAATTGGAGATGATGGCATGATCGATCTTGCGAATGCTTTACAAACAAACCAAGTATAATGAATATTCGTTGAAGATAATTTATTCAATTTAACATAATTGTATAGACATTAGTTACATTGAATCTTGAAAACAATAAAATCGATAAGGAAGGTGCAAGGCATTTTTCCAATGTTTTACAAACGAATCAAGTGAATTTCTTTTCTAAAATTACTTTCGTTTGAAATATTTTTATTTGAATAGACATTAACCACATTGAATCTTCGTTTCAATCCATTCGATCAAGGGTATATTATGAGTATCATCGCTTCAAATAGGAATGATAAAGTACTAAATCAGACCTTTTTTATGATCAAATTCGATACATTTAGTTTTATATGAAGACGATCACTGTACTCGAACTTCAAAAACTTGGCTTAAGAAATGTTGATGTCGAATATGTTGCTCGAATATTGATCAATAACATGGTTTATTTCATATTTTTATTTCATATTTTACTTCAGTTTCATTTAGCAAATCAAATCATTGGATCTTAATACGAATGAAATCAGCGATAAAGGCGCAGAATATCTATCCGAGATGATCAAAATCAATCGAGTAACACGAATTTGTATTCAATTATTTGTATGATTCGATTCTAGACCATTCAAATACTAAATCTTCATTGGAATCAAATTGGAAATATGGGAGCACAATCAATTGCTAAGGCATTAGAAGATAATAAAGTCTGTTCATAATTTATTGCTTGCAGTTTTCTACACGAAATTTGTAGGTTCTAACAACATTAGATCTTTCATCGAATGAAATAAGTTTGGAAGGATTCAGGTAAATCAATTGATGAGTTAATATTGGCATAATCTCGAAGAACTTCTATAGTGCTTATAAAAATTTATTTATTCGTTCAACATTGAAAATCGATTTCACTAATAATCGAATACCAAAATATACGAAAAAAATAATCAATGCGTTGAGATCAGAGGTAAAAACAATTAGTTTTGTTGTAGTCCGAAGTGAAAATATATCTTTATTCGTTTATATAGACGTTAACGACGCTCGATCTCAAAAGAACTTCGATTACTGGTACCGGCGTGAAACATGTTCTCACTATGATACAAAATATTCCGGTAAATATATTTGTTTTATCTTCGAAGACGATAATTGTTAATAGACAATCACCTATTTGGATATTTCCTACAATCAAATTGATGATGAATGTGCAAAGTTTATTGGTGATTTCTTGAAAACAAATAATGTAACTCTATGATCATTTTATCGATTTATGATATTTGTTCTAATTGTACAGACATTGACTGTACTTTTACTTGATCGAAATATTGGAAGTGAAGGGGTACAATGTCTTTCAGATGCTTTACTTTACAATAAAGTACTATTTATTCATTAAATTTCGATCTAAAATGATGAATATTAGACATTAATGACACTTACTTTGTATGGAAATAAAACCAGTGAATATGCGGTCTTACAAGCGATTCTTGCAATGCGAGAAGATAATAATACGGTAAATTTCATTGATTACGTCTCTGTGATCATTCTTTCTTATGAATTAAGACAAGTACGAATGTCATACTTCGAAAAACGACTCTTAAAAAACGAAATATTCAAACACTTGTAACTGCTTTAAAAACGAATAAAGTTAATTGATTTTCATCGCCTATTTATTATTTATACTTTATATTTGATTTAGCGAGTTACATCGTTAAATCTTGAGAATACAACAATCGACAATCAAGATATCAAAGATCTTGCGGATGCTTTGAAAAACGATCAAGTATTTTCTTTTACATGTATTCATTTAATTGTTGTGAGATGAATTCATTGATTTAAGTATATCAAATCATTGTATCTTGGCTCCAATCAAATCAATGACGAAGGTGCGCAATATCTTGTGGAAATGCTGAAAACCAATCGAGTAAAAATGACGTATTTTATTCAATTATGATAATCTATTGTTTCATTTGAGACACTTACACTATTAAATCTTTGTTCAAATCGTATCGGATATCAAGGAGGACAAGCTCTTTTCGATATTATGCAAGATAATCAAGTATATTTCATTTTATTCGATGGTCAATTTTATTTTTAATTCGGATATAGATTTTAAATAGATTATATCTTGATCAAAACGAATGTTCGGCTTTAGAAGTGATTCTCATGATTCGAAATGGCACGGTAATTTCGTTTTTCAGTCCCTTTCAATACTTCAAATCAATCTTCTATAGACAATTCAAGAAATAAAATTTCAAAGAAAATCAATCGATGATGCACACATAGAAATGATTTATCGAGTCCTGCGAGATTATACGACAAATATTACTGTCATTGATTTAACTGATAATAAAATTGGAGACGCAGGAGCACATTGTATTGCTGATTTACTTCGAATAAATAAGGTTATTTATTCTCTCGTATTAACTAATTAATTCATTGTTTACTATTTAGAATATGACAGAATTGATTCTTGAATCAAATCAAATTGGCGACGAAGGAGTGAAGTATCTGGCCGAGGCTTTAAAAGATAATAACGTACATTTTATTCTTCATTTTCATTTATTTTCAATGAACTTTTTCTTTAGACATTAACAACATTAAATCTAAAAGAGAATAAAATTGGAATATCTGGAGCGGATTCACTTGGTGATGTTCTATCCAAGAATACAGTCTCATTTTTTTATTTCATTTCTTCATAATGCTTCGTTTGTTTTTCTTATGTAGACATTAACAAATATCGATCTAACAAAGAACAGCTCTGGTTATGTCACTGTCATTGGAACGATTATTCAGTTACGAAATAACAAAGTAAGACGCTGATCGTTATTGACGCGTCTTAATCATTGATCATTCCAGGAAATGACCGCAATTTATTTATCGTACAATGAGATTACTTGTCAAGAAGTGAAGATTTTGGCTCAAGCGATAAGAAACAATCAAGTTGATTATTATCATTCGATGTTTAGATTGACAATTTTATTTTCTAGAAATTGACTTCATTGGATCTCTCGTCGAATAAAATTGGTGATGAAGGCGCACAATATTTAGCTGATGCATTGGAAGAGAATACAGTGCGGTGATCATTGATCATTTATTCCTTTAATCGAGAGACTTATTTAGACATTGACTTATGTATCTCTACGGTATAATCAAATTGGAAGCAAAGGGACGTCGTATTTATACAAGAAATTACAAAATAAGAAAGTAATTCGCGACATTGAACAGACGAGATTTTCATCGAATTTTTATTCAGACATTGAAAAACATCGATTTTAGTGGGAATAAAAGTGGTTTATGTAAGTTTGTTGAGATCTTACTTACACATCCGCAAAATAAAGTATTTATCAATTATCGAATTTAATTTTCATTTTATTTACTCATCGACTAGCCACTCAGCGAACTAAAACTCGATGGGAAGGGTATTGACGATGAAGACTTGAAAATTATGACCGATATGTTAGCAGATAACAAAGTCATTTTAAAGATATCTCAATGATTTATTAAAAGAATTCGGATGTTTTTTTGTTCTCTTTTAGACACTAAACTATTTAAATTTGAATGAAAACAAGATCGGAACTGCAGGCACCGAACATGTTTGTATCCTCTTACGAAATCATACGGTGATTTTTCTACGCGAATCGATTCATTTTCAATTGATTGATTTGATCTAGACATTATCAACATTGGATCTACGATCGAGTGAAATCGCAGATGATGGAATGAAATATCTGGCAATTGAATTACAAAATAACATGGTGATGATAATTGAAAATGAACGTCTTCTTATTTTGATTTATTTTTTTAAAATTTAGACATTGCAAAATCTTGATCTTACGAAGAATGCAATTGGCAACTTAGGAGCACAATATCTTGCTGATGGTTTACGAGAAAACAAAGTTATTATCATTTCGTTTCTCATCTTGTCATTTCAAATAGAATTTCAGGGGCTTGTGAAACTGATTCTACGAAACAATTTGATTGGTGATACGGGAATTGAATATCTCGCTACGGCATTGCAAATGAACAAGGTAATCATTTTCTTTCGATTCGTTGTTAGACATTATTGATTCAGACACTCATTACTCTCGATCTTTCGTGGAATAAAATAAAAGCATCAACTAAACAACATTTGACCGATCTATTTCGAAATAATCAAGCAAGTTCGATTGATTTCATTCGATTTCATTCGGGTTTTGTAGAGTCTCAAGAATTTGGATTTAACAAGAAATGATAATTTGAATTATGCAATTGTTGGAGCTGCTGTTCGAATTCAAAATGATCGAGTAATTTTCATTCGTATTCAATAAGAATTTTCAATTCTATTGAAACATAGACTCTAACTACACTGAATCTGCGATGTTGTCGACTCGGAAACAAAGGAACTGAGATTTTAGGACAAGCATTGCAATTGAACTGCGTAATCGATTCTTTAGTTTCAATTTCACATGTCTACTAAATTCTTATTTGTTCAGTTCCTTGTCACTCTTGATCTTCGATCGAATCAAATTGATCAAAATGGTATTCAACATCTTGTTCAACCATTATCTTCTAACAAAGTATCTTCGCATTTGTCATATCGTTAATTTTTAATTTTATTTCGCAAACAGACATTAAATACTTTATTGATATCGAACAATGAATTAGGCGATCGCGGAGTCGAATATTTAGCACATATATTACACGAATGCACGGTAAATTTCATCGTCGTTTTGTTTTATTTTATTAAAAAAAGGTTGCTTTCGTTTTCCAGAGTCTAATGACGCTCGATATTGGCGAGAATAAAATTGGTGATGACGGAATTAAAAATCTTGCACCATCACTCATCAATAATAAGGTTTGGTTATCATGATTTTGTTTCATTTATCTTTCATCTTAACAATAGGACTTGGTTACACTCGTTCTTAGTTCAAATTGTATTAGTGAAAATGGAGCAAAATATCTAGCAGATGCATTAGCAACTAATAATGTTCATTCATTCTTTCTTTATTTTTCTCTCTCGTCTTATAATCATTTTTATCGTAGAAACTTCAAACACTCGATATTGGGGCTAATAACATTGGAGACAAAGGAACAGAATATTTGGTCAAATTGTTAAATAATAGATCGGTAAATAACGTTATTGATTTATTTGTTGTAAATGTTCGTTCATTTTGTGTACAGACACTTTTGATGTTAGATCTTCGATCGAATAAAATCAGTGATGAAGGATTTCGACTGCTAACAAATACATTACGAAATAGCCCAGTAATTTCAATCGTTGTTTTGTTTCATATTTTGATTTTGCATAGACTCTGAAACGAGTTTCATTTTGGCAAAATCAAATCACCGATGAATGCATACAACATCTTGGACGAGAAATCCGATACTTAACGGTATTAATTTCATATCGAAATTGAAGTTTTTCATTTCAATTTGTAGTTTTTAACTCATCTAAATCTTTATGAAAATGAATTGAATGAAAGAGTGAGTTTTATTGGTTCTTTTTTGTATGACTTTTTTGATCAAAATTCATTCAGACAACAACTGAAAAGCGATTGATCCATCATTCGGAGAGAAAAATATCAATGTATCATGGAGCTGAAGTGGCTATGCGAAAATGGAAAGGAAATTTGATCCCAAGAACAAATGAAATTCGAGCAAATACTACAGAGATAGCGAATGAAGAAAACTTTTGGAATGGATTCTCTGGCGAAGATAAAATATTCGTTGGAAACCCTTTTAGATTTAATCTTTTTCAGTTTTTTAAAAAATTTTAAAAGTATTTTCATGTGTCGAGTTCGTTTTCTGATGTTGATTCTTGATATTTCGCTATTAATGTCTGCAAATGATTATATTCCTTGTCCTTCTCTTCAATTGTTTTAAACAGTTCGTGAGCTATTTGAGCTCCGACAGTTGAATCACGTTTCATTAATTCAAGAAATTTGTCCGAGCAAAATAATTCTCCTATCGCTTTTGCTATTTTGAATCCTTCATTTTCCCAGTCGAAGTCACAACAGCTGGCCATGTAGGGAAAAGGAAAATCCTGTCGTTTGTATACCAATCGAATCGTCAGGGCTAATTGACGAATATCATTCCTATGTAAGATATCACCATGGGAATCACATAATAATTCTCGAAATAAACAATTCACTTCGTTTTCTAATATTGGATGCAGATAAACAATCGATAAAAACTGCAATGCTGCACATCCGGAACAATTTTTTACGAACATACATAAAAAATTTGAACGCGCCACCAATGGCACTAGAGTTCGTAAACAACTCAAATATGATTGAAATGCGCCTTCATAATGAAGATGACCTGCATCATACAATTCCATCAGAAAACCACAACCAGGCGATGCAGCACAGAATTTCTCACCGGATTCTTTAGTCAAATGTTCTCGAATAAATTAAAATTGTTCGATGATTTTCGATTCATCATCATGTGCACTAGGCCAAGATAACGACATCTCTTTTACAATTTCTTGCGCTTCTCTGCTTATCAATTCTTATATACAAAAGAAAAAGAAACTCGTTTACAGGGTAGATCATACATATCTCCACTCTACTTCTCCCTTTATCAGTAACAGCGAAATCTTTAAAAATGACTTTTTTTTATTTGTCTTTGACAAAATTTAAAAAAGCATAAAATCGACCATCAATTTTCAAGTAAAAAACATATAGAAGCTCAGATTTATTTATCAATTTATGCATAAATTTCGTGAAAAAATGCTCAGTTCGCCAGTTCTGAAAAGCTAGCTATTTTTATTTTATTTAAGAATTCTTTTCAGGACTACATAAAATTTTATTTGCAATTACATAAATCGACTGAAAAAGTAGCGGTCTATTTGAATACATCTTTCTCTTCAAATGGTTAAAAACTCAAATTTGTTTAATATCGCCAGACTATCCAAAAACAAAATGAAATTACATAGCTCGATAGAGTAGGAGCGCTCTATCTGACTATATCACTAATTGAACAAGAAAATTTTATTGACGATTTTTAAAAACAAAACAATTCCTTCTTTATTCGAATCAGCAACAATACTAATACATTTTAGATAATAAACTCGTTTTAATCGAACAAATAATCTGAAAAATAGGAAGTATAACCTCTTTGAGCCAATAAAAGAAATATATAGCTACTTGACCTTCTTGGTTCTGAGTAAAATATGGAACAAGGAAAAAATAAGCTAGATAAAAATCATGCGTATAAATACCGTTTTATAAAACAAAAGTGTTTCACTCGGTTAATTGTTACAATAGAACTATCAATGATTAAGTGTAAATCAGCATTCGCTCTTGTAACTCTTCCTCACTCATTTATTGATATTAGGAACAACAAAGAAAATCACTATTGTTGTCTCCTTTTCGTAGATTTCAATCATTGCGTGAAGCTAATATCGTGTATATGAGATCAATAGTCTGAATTGGAAAAAAAATGATAAAGTAATTTTTATTGAGAAAAAGAAATTTAGAGTTAATGGATATCAGTATGTTTGGTTGGCTCGCCACTATTCTAAAACATTTAGGTGTAACAATTTATAGAAGTTTATCAATATTCCGAAAAATAAATTCCATACTTTTGCAGGAAAAGTTACCACAAATTCCATTTTTGCACTCTTTGTCGAGCATACAAGATTCGCCATCACATTTCTCAGGGCACGATCCGCCGCAATCAATGCCCGTCTCCCAACCATTTCTGACTTTATCAGAGCATGTCGGTGCTACAGTAAATTATTCATATATTAAGTCATTTTGAAGTATCGGTGTCTACCTGAGCATGTTTTCGCGGAACTACAAACTCCACTCCAGCAATCTGTCGCTTGAAGACACTTTTTTCCATTGCAATTCTTCTTACATGCAATACCACAATCAATGCTTTCTTCATCACCGTTTTTCACTCCATCATTACAACTAGGCGCTATAATTACAACTATATCTATTGAACGTGGTATTATTAAACAGTTTACCTTGACATTGGCTATATAGACAGACGCCACTTTTACAATTTGTTTGGTTTGCGCAAAATTCACTATTACAACTCAAAGGACAAAATCGACCACAGTCCACACCTTTTTCGTCGCCGTTCTTAACATTGTCAAAACATGTTGGTACTAAAACAGATCATCTGCATATTAAACAATTTTTAAGGTATCAACATTTACCTGCACATATTTTTTTTGAATTACAGACACCACTCCAACAATTAGCTCCTGTTTGACATTTTTGCCCATTGCAATTCTTCTTACATGCAATACCACAATCAATCCCTTCCTCATCACCGTTTTTTACTCCATCATTACAATTAGGCGCTATAATTACCAATATATATCTTTTGAATATGG
>ERZ778024.3739-NODE-3739-length-10649-cov-7.317161_pt1 | contig 10649 bp, 11 predicted proteins | sample MGYA00375754_ERZ778024 | MGnify/ENA primary metagenome ERZ778024 (study PRJEB29350, sample SAMN05389827) | bioreactor metagenome | isolation source: Thiocyanate bioreactor | place: South Africa: University of Cape Town | collected 2014-02-18 ... | reverse complement strand
AGTAAATTTTGATCTTCTTCGTATCCACCTTCATCATCTGTTGTTTGTTCTATTAATTTAATTTTAATTTTATTAACAATTAACTGATTGATTTCTTTCTTTTATTTATTTATTTGAATTAAAATCAAGAGATCAAAAAAAATTAAAAAATCTACCATAATATCGTTCTTCATCCATCACTTCTTTCCCCTTCGACTTTTGAATTTCAAGTTCAACTTTTGGACTTCGTACTTCAGACCTTCGATGTAAGTCCCTTCCTGGAATACTCTAAAGTATGAAAATAATGAAAGAATGAATGATTAATATACAAATTGAAAGTCAAAATCAGGGTCAAAAATCAAAGTCAAACAATTAATTATAACATCAAAGGTCAACAATTATATATAAAACTAGTATAATTAATTCGAATTTTTTCTTCTTTTTTTCCAAAAAAACAAAACAAAATAACTATTTGAATAATAATAAAGAGATAACATTTGAATGTTATTTCAAATGTAGTGATTGAAAAAAGTTATTTTTTAAACAAACCTTTCCTATGCTTGAAAATGCTTCAAATCCCATGTTTGTTGTTTTTTTATATGTTTTATTTTGTTCTTTCCTCTTTCAAGTTTTCCTTTACTATTTGTGTGTCACAATTATTCTCACTTTACAATCTCAATTCTACAATCCATTCAAAAATAAAATGAAATCTCTTCTATCTCTTCATCATGTTTCACTTTAATATGTTTGAACAAAAAGTTTGTTTGTTTTATAAATTTCAAAAATTATTTCAAAAACACTTTCTTTTTTTTTAGGTGTGAACTTGAGATTCGTGTCGAAATTGAAATTGAAAGTAAAGTCAATTATTCAAATATTCTCAAGAGATTTAGAAGTTTTAGAATCAAACCTTTTTGAGAGTTTGAGTGTTATAGAAGAGGGATGGGAAGTGGAAGTGAAATCTTCTATTTTTTTCTTCAGTTTTTTTTTTTCTCAATTTTTTATTTGTTCCGTTTGAAAGTTTGACCAATCGATTAGATAGTGGATAAATTAAATTCATGTTTCAAATAGACTCCTATTTGAAGAGAGGATCCAGCAGTTTATTCAAAAGAAAGTTGTCTATTGTTATTTTGAATGTTCATTTGATCCATTTGTCTTTTTTTTTAAAAAAATTTTAAACTTTAACTCTAACTTTTAACTTTAACACTTTAACTTTGAATTGAAAAATCCAAAAACTTTCAATATTGAAATTGAAATTGAAGTTGAAATCAACTTTGATTTGTATTGGGGTTGAGGTGAATCATTTTGATCAAAAAGAAGGTTTTGAGTTTTAACAATAATTCCTATTTGATACATTACAATTCTTCTTTTATTTATTCATTCTAAATGTTTGAGACAAGTTAATAAATGTGGATGATTGGTATTGGTATAAATCTTTTGAAAAATCTCTAAAGCTTCTTCTAAATACTTTTTCTCTTTGATTGTATCTCCCTTTTTTCCAAAACCAATTCCTAAATCCATCTTTGTAAGAGCAATAATTTTATGATTCTTTCTGAAAATGTTCTCAAAGATGAAGAGAGCAGTTTTGAGGTTCACAATTCCATTTTCATAAGAATTTAATCCTATGAGTGCATTTCCAATATTTCGAATTGAATATGCTGTTTCATAATGATTCTCTCCATAATGTTTTTGATTAATTTCGATACATTTTGTTAATATTTCTATTGCTTCTTGAAATTTACCGAGGGAGATGTAAGCTTCACCAATACTATCCATAATCCATGCAACTTCAAAGTGATCCTTTCCATATTGTTTTTCTTGAATTAAAAGAGCCTTTTGAAAAAGTTCTAAAGCTTTATCATATTCTTCAAGATATAAATTCACATATCCTAAATTATTTAAAGTTTTTGAGAGGTAATGACTTGAAGGTCCATAAATCTTTGTTTGAATTTCTAATGCTCTCATATAAAGTTCTTTTGCTTTTTGAATTTCACCAAGATCACTAAATGTTAAACCAAGTGTTGCTAATGTTGTTGCGAATTCATTATCATTTTTATGGGTTGATTTTTCACCAATTCTTAAAGCATTTTCACATAATTCCTTTGCTCTTTCAATATCACCAGATCTCCTACAAACTGATGCCAGAAGATTTAGTGTTGGGATAATTTCCTTTTGATCTTTATACTCTTCTTGAAGTTTTAATGACCTTTCATAATATTCTCTTGCTTTTTCAATTTGTCCTAACAAATATTTTGCAAGTCCAATATTATTTAGAACTCTCACAAGGTTTAAGGAGTTTGGTGTTGATGGTGTTCTCTCCCTTACTTTTAAACAATTTGCAAGGAAATGTGAACAAGTGATAGGAAATGAATTGGCAAGGCCAAGTTCTGATATTACAAGTGCAAGTTGTTCAAAGTGATTATAAAGAGATTCATTATCCATTATATGATTAGAAAATGCATCAAAATTTAAGAGAAGTTCTCGAAGGTTTTGTCTTTGAGATAATTCTATAGCCTTCTTAGAAAGTTTGGATCTCTCATCATCAAATATTTGTAACAAAACTTGAAAGTATTTTTTTTCTAATCCTTGTTTTGATTGACCAAAATCACGAATTGCAGCTTGAATCAATCGATGAAGAGAGACTTGTTCTTTTTCTCTTGAAATTTGAATAATAAAAAATGTTTGTAACTTTTCAATAGCACTTCCTAAAGTTGTTTCAAGCTCAATTCCTTCAATCTTCTTTTCAATTTTCATCCAATTTGAAATTAACCACATTGGAATTCCATCAGCATCCAAAAATGAAAGAAGATAAAGTAATTCGAAATATAAATCATCTTCTTTAGTAATCTCATCAATAGTAATTTTTAAAGTTGTTGCAACACTAAATGGATAATCATCTGGTTTACTTTTCACTAAAATTGTTTTCTCTTTTCTCAGATATGTTAAATATTTTGAAAGAGATAAAGTAATCCTTGTTTGTTGAACGAATAAGCCTGCTTGAACTAATGCTAATGGAAGATCACCTAACTCAGCAGCAATTTGTTTTGCTGAAGGAATATCATTATCATCTGATAGGGTTGTTAAGAGTTTGATAGAAACATCTCTCTCCAAGAGTTTTAATTGAATTCGTTTCATATTTTTATCTTTTGGAGGTTGAATTAATGAAGTGATTAAAATAACTCCTCCATGATCAGGTTTAAGGTGTTTTATCAATGAGTAATCTTGTAAATTATCTAAAATTAAAAGCCAACCAGCATTTTCTGGTTTTTCTAAAAAGGAAGCAGTAGCAGAAAGAATTTGATTGTTTCTAATTTGATCTTCAGAGAAATGAAGTGTATTTACTAAACAACCTTGAATTTTATGTTCAGATTCAGCATTAAGAAACCATCCAAAAGAAAATTGATTTCGATTATCATCACAAAATTTTTTAACTAATTGAGTTTTTCCAACACCCTTCATTCCATATATTACAATTATTTTAGTTTTTTCTTGTGGTCCAATATTTAAACAACTTTGAGATAATTCATTTAATTCATTTTCTCTTCCTGAAAACCAAGTACTAGGTTCTTCAATTGTCCAAGTTCTTAAAATTTTATTTTTTGCTAATATATTTTATTTATATTTCTATTTATGTGGAAGAAAATTTTATTTAATAAAAAAATGAATATATACCTTGAAGAATTGAATACATTTGATTCTTAAGATCCTCTTTTTGATTTATATTTTATTTTTTGAATTATTATCGTTAGAATAATAATTAATAAAGAAAGGAAGAAAATGAAACCTTGATTTTTCTTAAGTTCCATTAAAATTTTTTCTTGTGCTATTTTTTGAAATTATAATGAATTAAATTATATTGAATTATATTAAATTTAAATAAGAAAAAAAAGAAAAATTACATATTGAATTGTTACTCATTTCATTTAATAAATCATTCTTTGTTTGAGTTAAGGTCAAATCAATACCAATACTAATTGCTAAATGTAGTCGAGTGATTGATTGATTTAAGTATTCAATAAATTCACTAATTTCCTTTTGATGAATGAGGGAAAATAAGAATTTAAAAAATTCATTTTGTCTTTGATAAGCTTGAATTTTTTCATTGAATTGATTTAAAGCATTGTTAAATTCCATCCAAAAATCTTTAATAACAACATCTTCATTTCTATTAATTTGAAAAAAAAAAATTGTGGTTTAAAAAAGATTGAAAATAGAAAAAATTAAAAACTAAAAATGAAAAATCAACAATCAAAATTAAAAAGAAATTACATATCCTTTCCTTGACTTTTCCTTTTCTCTTGATACTCAATTCCTAATCTTAAAAATGTTAAAATTGATTGAATAAGTTCAGGGACATCTTTTTCATTTTGAAGGTAAGTGAGAGTTGTTTGCAAAAAGAATGTTGTTGTATCAACAACCACTGAACCAAATTGAACACCCATAAAAACTTTTTGAAGATTTTCTGAAACATTTGTTGCTATTTCAAGCCCAGTAATAGTTGTTTCAATTGTTGTTCCTGCCACTTGTTCAACAACTGCGAGATTAACACCTTTACTATGATCTAGATTAATATTATTATTTAATTGCTTCATAATCTCTCAATCATAAATTAAATAAACACTCTAACTTTAATTAAATTTACCTTGTGGAATCCGTAGATCTAACTTATTTACAACTGATCCATTTAAATCAAAATCATTAAGTTTTCCAAAACTTTCAGCTTTAATTCTCTTTAAAAAAAAGGTCTTTTGAGAAATAGTAAAACTAAGACAAAGATGTTCAAGATTTTCTTTTTTTAAACTCTCTGAACATAATTCTAATCCATCTGAATTATTCAAAAGTCCTTTTGCGCTTGCCTATTCGAAATCATGAGTTTGAAAGTAAAAATAAAAATAAAAAATAAAAATAGAAATAATAAAATAAAAGTTAGAACCAGTGCAGCCTCAAAATTCACAGTCATTTTCACATTTACTCTCAATTCATTTTCAGGGAGTGCTGGAACAAATGCACAATGCACTTGAGTAATCACTAGTTTGTTTTCATTCTGAACCCAATTACATTTGAAACTTAAGCTCCCAAGAATATTGGTTGAGGGTGGAGCTCCTAAAATAAAATAAAATAAAATAAAAATGATTCATTATTTGTTTTATACATTTGATTTGATTGAAAAGAGATGTTGAATGTAAGAATACCTTGCATTATACTTGAAGAGAGAAGAGATCTTGAGATTGAGTTGCCCTGAAAAAAAAAATGAAAAGTAAACAAGACAAAAAAAAAGTTGACCAGAAACTAAAAAAAAACTGTCAGTTTTAGTTTGCATTTTTCAGCTTCTTGTCACTTTTTTCAAATTTTTTTTTTTTTTTCTGGTTTTATTTTTTGTTTGAAACAACTCCAACTCAAAATTATAATGAATTGGAAAGTTTGATATATTTTTTTGTTTTTTTTATTTATATTCTTCAATCACGATCACGATCAGAACCAATTCCTTCTGAATCTGGTTTAGATCTTTCACGACTATTATCCCTAAAATCATCTCTCTCTCTTCTTCTGTACCTATCTTTATCATCCCTATCTCTTTCTCTTCCTCTATCATCACGGAAAGGTTCTCTAGTATCTCTTACATCTCTTGTGTCTCTCATTGAACCTCTCATGTCATCACGTTCCCTAAATCGATCATTACCTCTGTAGTCTCTCCTATCCCTATCTCTTTCTCTGTCTCTGTCTCTATCACCCCCTCTGTAATCTCTTCGATCTCTTTCATGAATAAAAAGAAATGAAAAAAAAAAATTGATTATTGTCAAATTTTCATAAGAAAAAAAAAAAAAACAGAAAACAAAAACCCTCTATAGTCTCGTGGAGGTGAAAATTCTCTTGTAAAACAAGTTGATTGTCAAACTCAGGGGACAAAGAAAGAATTTGGAAAAAAAAAAAAAAAATTAAAAATAAAGAAACCTTCTTCGAGGTGAGGGATCACGAAATCTTCCAGAGGGACTAAATTAAATTTGTTAGAAAAAGAAAAGAAAAGAAAAGAAAAAATTACGGTGGTCTTCTTCTTCCTCCATTTGAAAATTCAACCAAAATTGTGTCACCAAGAAATTTTTGTCCATTCATCTCTCGAATAGCATCTTCTGCATCTAAGGCATCTTCATATTCCACAAAGGCAAAACCTAAATAATTGGAGGGGCAAGTAAAAGAATAAAGATTTTTAATTTTTTTTTTTTTTCCTTGAATAAAGAAAAAGAAAAAGAAATTTACCTGAAAAGAAAACAAAGGAAACAAAGGAAAATTGAAGAAATTAATATTGAGTTAGTGAAGATTGAAGAAAATGAAGATTGAAGGAAATGATGATGAAGTTGTAGTCGAAGAAAAGATGAAGAGTAGGAGTCGTTGAAATTAAGAAGAGTAGTAACTCGTAGTTGAAGAAATGAAGATTCGATTTGATGGGATGAAGAAGATGAAGAAGATGATGGATGGTGATGAAAAATAAAAGTTGAAGAAGTTGAACGAAGCGAAGAAAAGAAAGCGAATTTTCTCAATTTGTAGGGTTTGAAGGATTCAAAGTGAGACTTTGAGAATTAGAAAAGAAAAAAGAGAAAGAAATGAGAAAATATTCTTCAAAAAGTAATCAATAATACAACTACAAGGCAATCACAACAATAAATAATAAATAAGAATTATTATTCAATAAAATTCAAATAAAATTCAAATAAACCTGGTGGATTTCTTGCAACCCAAACACTTTTAAGCTTCCCAAATCTTCGAAATTCGTCTTCCAAGTCTCGTTCAGCGATCCTCTTTGAAAGGTTTCCTATGTATACTTTGCCTTCTCCCATTTATTTATTTGCCTTTTACTTCAAAACCTACAATAAAATTTTACATATTCATATTCACATTCTATTAAATAATTCAAATTTTCATCACAAATTCAAACTCAATTATAACTTTTATTTCAATTTCAATATTATTTCAAAAGGAAATTTCATTTTTGACAACTTTTGTTTCAGAAAAAAAAAAAAAAAAAAAAAGATGGAAATGAGCTTCGAATTCAATGAAATAATTAAAAATAATTGAATTTTTCTATTTTTTGAAAAGTATATTGTTCTCTTTTGATAAATTAATGTCTATATAAATTGAGAAGTTTAGAAGTTTTTATTGTTAAAGAAGCAGTTGAAAGTTGAATGGGAAAGAAGAAATTTGACTAGAACAAAAAAAAAAATCTGGTTTGGCGGGGTTTTTTTCTTTGATTTTTCTGATCTTTCAAACTTTTTTTTCATTTTCAATCTCGACACTCACATTTCACTCATCTCACAATTATTATTATAAACTTTTCTAATTTTGAATTCCGAATGAATGATTAAAAAGTTCTCTCTCTCTCTCTTTTTTTTTTTTTGTCAAAATTTCTTTTTCATTGATGGTATCAATTCGTTTCAAACCAATGAAATCGAAATCTTTTGTGATTCCTCAATAATTCTCGCTTTTTGAATTTGTTTTATGTAAAGCAAGGAAAAGAAGAAAAAAGAAAGAGGATTTGAGATTTGAGATTTTGTTAGTAGTTAGCCTTAATTAAATAATCAGCAAATTTTTCAACAGCACTTGTTGCATTTCCAGCTTGCATTGTATCATCATAAATCCCAAGAACCATTGTTTGTTTTGTCTTTACACAAACACATCCACTTCCACCCTAAATTAATTTATTTATTTAATAAATATTAATATTCAAATTTACAAAAAAAAGAAAGAAAAAAAAGAAATAAAAAGGTAACCTTTCTTCCATAAATGCTTCTATCATCAAATCTTAAAACAATATATGATGTATCTGCAACTCTTAACCCTTGTGAAAGAAGAACCCCTGAATCAACAAAAGATTTTCCAATATGAGAAACTTCAGCTTGAGTAACCTATTGAAAAAAAAATCAAAAAAATATTTAATATAAAAGAAAAAGAAAATGATAAAAAAGAAAACAAACAGGGAAATTTGCAGTTGATGCCCAACAAGAACCATTGAATCCATAGATTGCAGCATGACGAACTTGTCCTGTTGATAGTAATTCATTTTTCAGGCATTCATTCCATTCTAATATTATTTTGTTATTTTGGTTTATTTTTTTAGAAAAAAAATAAAAATGAAAAGTAAGTTCAAACCAGCAGTTCCTGTGCCAGCACTCTAAATTAATGTATTGATTAATAAAACAAGATAAAATAAATAAATGAATGAAATAAAAGGAAAAAACCGATTGCTGTTGCTGTTGCTGTTGTGGTTGTTGTTGAGATTGTTGAGATTGTTGAGATTGAGATTGTTGTGGTTGTGGCTGTTGTTGTTGTTGAACTGGTTGTTTGACTTCTTTTGGTTGAACAGTTTTAACATCTTTCACTGAATTTGTCACCTCTTTCTTAGCTACTGATTTCTTTTCATCAGTTTTTGAAATCTTAATCTTTTCTTTTGAATCTTTTGAATCTTTTGGCTTTGAATCCTTTATCTCCTTTACTTTCGAATCTTTTGAATCTTTTTTCTCTTCTTTTTTCTCTTTATCCTTCTCTGTCTTCTCAACTTTCTCAACTTTCTTTTCTTCCTTTTTCTTTTCAACCTTTTTGTCCTCTTTTTTTTCTTCTTTCTTCACCTCCTTTTTCTTCTCTTCTTTCTTTTCATCTTTCTTTTCAATTTTCTTAGGTTCAGTCTTAATTTCTTTTTTTTCAGTTTTCTCCTTTGCTTCAACTTTCTTTTTCTTAGGTTCCTTCTTTTCTTCTTTCTTTACACTTTCTTTAGAATCCTTTTTCTCTTCTTTCTTCACACTCTCTTTTGAATCTTTCTTCTCTCCCTCTTTCTTTACTTTCTCTGTAGAATCTTTCTTTGTGCTTTCTTTGAGATCCTTTTTTACTTTCTCTTTTGAATCTGTTTTTCCATCTTTCTCTTTCATACTCTTTTTCTTTTCAATCTTGACTTCACCTCCATTTGTTGCTTTTTTAACAACAGTAGGGTCGTTAACTGTTATTTATTTATTATTTATTAGTAATTCGAATTTTTTTTTTGTGACAAAAAAAAAGTTCAAAAAAATTGGAAGAGATCCTGAATTCCAAAACAATAATTGAATTCCAAACAATTTTTTTGAATTTTTCATCTTTGAAAATTCTGAATCTCAATTCAATTTAAAATATTCTTTTACAACATTTGTTTCTCATTCAATTCAAAACATAGAATCAAACCCAAAGTCAAAAACAATAAAACAAAAGAGTAAACAACACAAAGAATGCAACAATAAACAATTAAAAAAAAAACAGGAGCAATAAAATAATTAAAAAAATAAAAAAATGTACCTTTCTGACTCATTTTTTTTGCTAATTCCACTTCAGAATTCTGTTCTTGTTGAATCAACTAAAGTTCTAATTGTTTAAAGAATGTTGAATTGAAGATGTTTGTTTTACAATTAAGTGATAAATAGATCCCTGTCTTTTTGCTTTTTCTTTTTGCTTTGTTCTTATTTATTTATTTATTTATATTTTGATTTATTTTTGATCGAAAAATCTTAACATGTGTTGAACTCAGGCGTTTGATTGGAGAGTCAAAGTAAGGTTGCATTCTTTGGAGCCTTGTTTTGGGTGGAGATTGGACTGCATCACCACAGAATTGCTTACAAACCCATCTCGAAGAGGTTTGGAATTTTTTTTTTTTATCTTTTATTTTGATTTTATTTTGATTTTTTTTTCAAGTTTTTTTTTTTCTCTTTCTCTTTCTTTGATTTTCTCTTCTTTTTTCTTTTCTTTGATGCTTTTCTTTTTTAGTGCTACTCACAATTGGCAAAGGAAAAAAAAAAAAAAAAAGAAACTTTCCATAATCAAAAAGCAATCAAAAAGCAAAAGTCGAAAAAGAAAAATCACAGAGTCCTATTTTTTTATTATTCGACAAGACATCTATTCTCAAATATCTAGCAGATTAAATATTTTTGTATGAAGATAATTTTTGATCAATTTGTTTGAAAGTGGGTCTTTCATTTGCATTTTGTTTCCAACATAATTCAATTAATGCTGATATTAATCCAAGATTTTGGTCTTCTTTTGGATTTGGAATTTCTTCTCTTTTTCCTTGTCGAACTTGAAATTCAATTTCTGATACTTCATTCACTATATCAATTCGAATTTTAATTTGAATTTGAATAAGGAAAAGAAAAAATAAGAAAAAAAAAGAAAATAGGAAATGAAAAGAAAAGAAAGTTTACAATGTTCCCAAGGAATTTTTCTTGTCAACATTTCCCAAAGAATAAGAGAAAAAGAATAAACATCTCCTTTCATTTCATATTCAATTGAGATTTCAATATTTTTGCTTGTTACTCTTCCAAATACTTCTGGGGCTGTATATCGAGGTGAAAATCCTTTAATATCTAATATCTTTTGACTTTCAACCTACAAAAATAAATGAATAATCCATGATTAGAATAAACATTAAAGAATAACCATCAAATAATAATAAAATAAAAAACAAACCTTATTATGTTGAACTCTTGCTAAACCAAAATCACAAATTACTGAATTCAATTTTCCATCTCTTTTTTCTAATAATACATTTGATCTACAGTTGTTTAATTATTGTTTTGAGAAAATTAAATTATTCGAAAAAAAAAAAAATAATTACGATTTAAGATCTCTATGAACAATTCCAAATTCATGAGTCATATTCATTC
>ERZ778024.3738-NODE-3738-length-10656-cov-7.613338_pt1 | contig 10656 bp, 5 predicted proteins | sample MGYA00375754_ERZ778024 | MGnify/ENA primary metagenome ERZ778024 (study PRJEB29350, sample SAMN05389827) | bioreactor metagenome | isolation source: Thiocyanate bioreactor | place: South Africa: University of Cape Town | collected 2014-02-18 ... | reverse complement strand
ATACTTGATCTTTTCAAATATCTCAATCTTTTTCTCTTCAAGTATCTTAATCGTATACTTGATCTTTTCAAATATCTCAATCTTTTTCTCTTCAAGTATCTTAATCGTACACTTGATCTTTTCAAATATCTTAATCGTGTTCTATTAAAGTATTATTTATCGCATTGTTCATCTCTTCAAGTATTTTAATCGTGTTCTATTAAAGTATTATTTATCGCATTGCCAATCTATTCAAGTATCTTCATATATTCTTAATCGTATTGTTTATATATTCAAGTATCTTCACATATTCTTAATCGTATTGTTTATATATTCAAGTATCTTAATAGTGTTGTATTAAAGTATCCTATTCGTGTTCTATTAAAGTATTTAATCGTATTATCTTCAAATATCTTAATCTAATTCTGTTCAAGAATTAGAGTATTATTTATCAATATCCTAATTCTATAATCTTAATGATTTTGTTTTCAAGTATTAAATTATATTATGATCATATAACAGAATATAATAGTGTTCTCATCAAGTTTAATAATCTTTAATTCGATAAATATGTTTATGTAAAATATTTTGTTATTTTGTTTTATTTTGTTTTGGTGAATCATAAAATAAGATTGAATTTTGGAAAAGGACAGATGCAAATTTATTTTTTTTTTAGATGATCTCCCTCTTTTGCATTATAATAAATATCTTGTTTATTATAATACCCAAAATAATTATACAACTGAATCAGGAATCTATTAACGCAAGATCATATTATTTTTGGTAAAATTATAGATAATAAAATTAAATCCAGCCAAAAGGCAAATATTTACATCACCGTCACTTATACAAAAAATTATTTAGCCTATTATGCAATAAAATAATTCTCTTGTCGAATAATCTAATATTCTTTTCTTATTCACATAAATTGCATAATAGACTGTTATTATCAAGTATCATTCTTTTCAAGTATCTGAAGATATCTTAATCGTATTATCTTTAAATATCTTAATCGTACTATCTTCACATATCTTAATAATATTGTCTTAAATTATCTTAATAATATTGTCTTCAAGTTTTTAATATTGTCTTATCTTAAGTATCCTAATCATTTTATATTAAGTATCCAAATTGCATTATCTCCAAGTATCCTAATTGCATTATCTCCAAGCATCCTAATCGTTTTATCTTCAAGTATCCTAATCGTTTTATCTTCAAGTATCCTAATCCTTTTATCTACAAGACTTTGAATTTTATCTCTTCCAGTATATAAATTTTATTTTTTTGTGCATTTAGGTTTCACAATTCTTAATTCTTCGCTCCGAGTATCTAAACTTTTTTGTTTCATGTATCTAAACTTTTTCTCTTGAAAAATTATTCTTGGGAGATATAATTATATTTTGGCATATTTAATTTTGCAAAATTTAACTATTTAGTTAAATACCCTATTTTATATTATAATAAATATCTTGTTTATTATAATTATTATATGTATTGATAAATAATATATATTATTATAATATATATTATTATATATAATAATATGAATACATATCTTGTTTATTATAATTACTATGATAAAGCGAAATTATCTTTTATTTAATTACTGCATAATATAAAATGGAAGAGTGAAAAAAATGCAAATTTCATTTATATGTATTGAAACTTTCAATAATTTTTAATAACTTTCTAATCCATAAATCTATAAATATTGATATTATATAATTTATAGTAATAAAATATTATTGCGAAATAATTATCATATACATGATATAAAAAATTTTATGTATAAATGTAAAATCAATATTCCACATTATTAAAAGATATATGAAAATATTTCGTATTTATTTTATTTACAATATATTAATAATCTATAATCAAATTATAGCATTATACATGATACTAAAATTATATTTATAATTGTTAAATTTTACTATATTTATACAATAACACTACAATATACTCAAAATATATGTTATAAATGTGTAAAGATAATTAAATATAATATTAAGAAATATAAAAGAAGTATTACACAATCAAATATAATTAAACAAGAATAATTACTTGAAAAAGAAAAGTTAAAAATATCCTAACTAAAACAATAAATTAAATGAATTACAATAGAAATAAACAAGTTTTAACTTTTTATGACTATTCGCAACGTATTGATATTAATATAAGCTTTTCCATTGAAAATGTAATAAGATATATTATGTCTAATTATAAAGAGAATTTAAAACTAGTAGATGGGATGTATGAACAAGATGGAGAAAATGAGGAAATAGAATGGTATGGAGACTATAATATAAACTATGAAAATAATAAAATACTGTTAAAAATAGATAAATTGATGCGGTATGATGGAAAAAATAGGAAACAAGTAACAGATAATATAATTATAAAATCAAAAGAAAAAGAAATAATAATGAAACAAGAAGAATATATAAAAAATTGGTTAATTGTTTTGAAAAAAATTAATCCATATTACAAACTTAATAACTTATATAATGTAAAGCTTTTGTGGCATTGGAGCTATAATAATGGACCTGTTACAGGTATTTGTAACTTTAATGGTAGAAAATATTATTGTAATATGATACATTATCCTATTTATACCCTTCATTATCTCTCAAATCAAGAGATAAATGATGCGGAATATTATCATAAAATATGGAAAACATATGTCGGAAATCATAATGAATATGTATATGATCAACATGGTATTTCCCATCATGCATTATGTTCATCAACACCTAATATTTATGATTTCCTAAGATTCTCTTCAATTCCTGCTACTTATGATTTTAATAAATATAAACAATTAACAAAAGATATAAAAACTGATTATACTGCCAATAAAATAGTAGGATGGTTTATTTTAAAATAATTAAATAAAACTATATTAATTTTACAATGTTTATCTCCAATTATTCAAATAATTATGTATTAAAGTTATATAATCCCTATTTCTTCAAATATATTTATTGTAATCTTATCCAAATTACATACTTATTGTATTAATATAATATAATAATATAATAATAATATTATATTATTATTTCAAGTATTGTTTTCAAGTATAAAAGTTATATTCTTCTAAAATATTTTCAGATTGATATATTTAATTTGTAATCTATATACTTGAATATATTATAATATATAATGTGTAAAAAATATTATCTAAAAATAGATAAATTTTACATACCTTCCCCCTTTTGCAAAATTAAATATGCTAAAAAATATTTTATAAATACTTGAGAAAAGTTCATAATAATGCTTATAATAATAGTATAAATATTTGCAAGAATATGGTAACAATACTTGAGCGAAAAACGATAACAATGTGTGAACCGAAAACGATAACAATACTCGAAAAAAATGATGAATATTTTGTAAAAACACCATAAATAATATTTCAAGAATACAATTGAAAACTTAAAAAGAATCCTATAATGATACTTGGAAAGAATACTATAAATATTACTTGAAGATATAAATATTAGAATACTTTGAGAAATAATGATTCGAATATTTGGAGAATTTTTTCCAGAATAATGTGAACTTATTTATAACCAAGATGAAAGTGTGGTTAAATTTATTGTAGAAATGGAAAAAATCATATTATAAATGGAATTTACAAAGATTTAAATAATAAAAGATATATATCAAATTAGAGATAGTTTAAACTATCAACATAAACTCTTTATAAATAAAATCAATAATTTAGGTTTATAAAGAGTTTATTAAATAAACTTTATAGATTATAAAAGATTTATAATTAAAAAATTATGATAACTATAATACAATTATATTTTGTATTATATTTTTTTTAATTGAGTACGAAAAATGAGTAACAATTTTTATAAAATTTTAACTGAAATTTTATTGAGTATAGTTATAGCTATTTTATTACCAACTATAGGAATGCTTTTTTGGTTATTAAAAGACAATTCGGGAAACATAATATTGACTTTATTAATAGCATTATTAATAATTGTATTATTTGTTGTTTTATATTATTATTATAAAAACTGTACGTCATCTACCGAATTAATTGTATTGAAATTAATCCAGGAAAGTACAGATGTAACAAATGTTATAGAAAACATTATAAGAACAGATTTAACCACAAAAGTAGAAGTAATATGGTACAAAGAAATACAAACACAAGTAGAAGAATATAATTCAAGTTTAGAAAGATACGAAACAGTACTAAAAAATATAGAAGATATTTTACATAAAGAAATAATAGAAGATATATTTATTACTGAGGACAAAACTGAAATATCAAATATCAATAAAGAAAAACAATTTACTTTGATATTTATTGAAGAAGAATTTAGATTTAACAAGGATGCAATTAAATATGTTCAACAAAAAATTGAATCAATAGACAGATTATATAAAAATAAATCATCAAGAAGAAGAATCAAATATAACATTGGACTCACAACAGAATATGATAGAATTTTATTGAACAAAAATATGAGTAAGATAGATTGGTGGATTATATATGGTAAAATATTTTATTGGATATTTTCACTTTTATTGCTTAATGTACCATACAGAATATGGTTAAATAAATATTTTAATTGTCAAAAATTATTGATAAAAAAAGTTGGTACAGAAATAATGGCCTTAATTTGAACAACTCCTTTTTCCAACTTTTTTGAAATTATATAGATTGCTATTATATTATGATTTAAATTCTAAACATTTAATTAAGTATTAATATAAAAGATTATTTAAACATAAAAAGTATATTTTTATGTTTAACAATAGAAAAAATATTATATTATACATATTATAGAATAGATTATTTTTAAAATAGGATATAAATGATATAAATGAATAGAGATGGATTGTTCAGTAACAATATTCGTGTATTTAACAATTAGAGATATATTTCAATGTTAAATAAATGATAAAGAGATATCAAATATTATGGAATCAAATTATATCAGAAAAATAATTACTAAATGAAATCTTAATCAAGAATACATGCAAGTTATGGAATCTACTAAAATTACTAAAATTACTAAAATGCTGAAAAGAGATTATAATTCAGAATATACAAAGAATTATACAAAAAAAATTACTTGAAACTTTGAGATATAACGAATTTCCTGATACTATTGGATGAAAGACTATTTAAAAATTTCCGGAATTTTTTAACAAAAATAATTGTGGTTGTGGATATAATGAGACTGATTATTTATATGTTAATAATATGGACTAAATACATTTATATTTTAGCGAATACAAATGTAAAGAAAAGATAAAAGTTATATACAACATTATATAACCGATATAGCTAGTAATATATAACGATTTAATAATTTAAAACGATTGATAATAGAAGGAAGTAGATTAATTAACTTATACAATATAAATTTACATCCCGATAGTTTCGAATATTTATGGATAAAGGGTGGATATATACCTTTTTACAAAATTATGACTTTAAGAATTTATATATCTTGAATTAGATTTAGACAATAATTTCGATATAGATTATGAATATATAATATACAATGTATAATTTTAATTATTAACTGATTACTTAGATCGTACACAAATATTACCATTCGTACCATCTTTAAGTATCATCAAATCGGAAGCTGATGAACGTTCAAATATTAATTTATACGTATTAAAACACTTCTTAAAGGAATCTCGAAAAACTATTCCAATCATGAAATTAAAGCATAGACATATTTCTATACTTATAATAATAAAATTACTATTACATCCCATTCAACAAAAATGAGCAAGAAAAATATTATATTGAACATATATATGATATATATGTTCAATATAATATTTTTCTCTTAAATTGCTCCATAACCATAAGCCGATATAATTATGCGAATCGTGCATAATTCTACAACTTTGTAATATGTAGAATAATTATCTCAAATAGAATAATTATCTCAAATAGAACAATTATCTCTTCAAGTATTAGAATAATTATCTCTTAAAATTTATAAGTTAAATTCTCCTAAATTATCTTTTATATAAATATTTATATTAAACAAATATTAAAAAAGCGGAAGAAAATATTAATGTATCAGTATGGTATAAATATTATGCAATGAAAATATTACCAAAAATAGAAAGATATAGTAAATTTTGAAGATAAATATTCTATAAAAAACAGAAAGATATAGAAGATTTTGTAGATAAATATTTTATAAAAAACAGAAAGATATAGAAGATTTTGTAGATAAATATTTTATAAAAACAGAAAGATATATAGAAGATTTTGTAGATAAATATTTTATAAAAATAGAAAGATATATAGAAGATTTTGTAGATAAATATTATTAAAATAATAAATTAAAAATCAATAAAATAGATACAATGGAACTAGACAGATGATTTATAAAGGAAAGTGATAATGATAAAAATATTTATGATAAAATAAATGAGATTTAGAAGAATTGGAGTAATATATAATCCATATGCAAGAAAAGGAGAGGGTAGAAAAATATTTATGAATAAAATCGGACCATTGATTATAAAAAAATCACAAGAAATGGAAATAGATATATTGATAAAAGAAACATGCAAAAAAGGAGATGGATATATTATTAGTAGACTGTTTATTCTTGAATATAATTGTGATTTAATATTATCAGTAGGAGGAGATGGAACTAATAATGAAGTTGTAAATGGTATAATGAGTTTAAAAGAACAAAAAAAATGTGTATTAGGAATAATTCCAATGGGCACAGGAAATGATTTTTCACGTATTATTTGGGGAGAAAAAGACTATAACTATATCTTGGATTCTATATTTAATAATAATATAATTAGAAAAATAGATCTAGGTTCAGTAACATGTACAGCTATTGCTTCAGATAATAATTTAAACAATAATAAAGGTAAAGATTTAGATAATGAAACTGATAATGAAATTAATAATTTAACTTATTACTTTCTTAATGAATCAAGTTGTGGATATAGTGCACAAGTTATTCAAACTGTAAATAATTCAGGATTTATTATAAATAGAGATATAACATTTGGAATATATAGTATATGTCAGCAATTAACATATAAAAATAAGTTAACAACCTATACACTTGATGGAATAGCATATAATCAAGAAATATTACAAATGATAGTTATTAGTAATGGACCTTATTTTGGATCAGGAATGTTAATAAATCCAAAAGCAAAAATAATAGATGGATATTTGAATATTTGTTTAGTTAAAGATGCTAACTTTTTTGATGTATTAACAGTTTTTCCTAAAATTTATTCTGGTACACATATTAATCATTCTAAGGTTTTTAATGATGTTCTACAATCCTTTTCTGCTTCTTCAAATCAAAAAATACTTGTAGAAGCTGATGGTGAAATTGTTGGACAATTGCCAGCAAGTTGGAAATGTCATACAAGTGTTCTATCCCTTATATTTCCTAATATTTGATTTTATTTTTAAGTACATTAATATTATTTGATTTATACTTCAATAATCACAAAACTAACAAATATCAATAATTAATTTCTTGTCCCAAAAATTATATTTTCAATTTTATTAATTTTGCGCTTTGCAACCTTAATCTGATTTCTTAATTATTATAGAATCTCAGTAATTATCAGATATAATTTCCAAAACAAAAACAAGAAAAAATTATAGTCAATCATTCAATTTAAAATCTCAATATTTTACAAAGCAAGAGTACCATTTTTTTACATAATTTATGTTTGTTGATATTTATTTGCTTGTACTAACAAATGCAATAATTAAGGTATTAAAATGTTTTATACACATATAATTTATCTATTTTATCGTGGAATAACCAATTAAACAAATGATATTTTATATAACTTATTAAATGCTATCACAACTTGATTAAACTAATAATTAATATTATATAAACAGCATATATGATGATCTATGTCAAAATCACATTTATCTAAATAATTACACAATAATTAAATTATTGGAATTAAGTTTTCTTTAGTAGTTTTTTTCGTTGGTTTTTGGTAATTTAGTAAGACATAATCTAATTATAGTATCAAATTCTTCAAAATAACAATTAGCAAAAATAAAATTATTTTGTTGGAATGCAGGCAATTTATTGTATTTTTCTTCAGCTTCAGTCATTCTATCATGCAATATTTTTTTGTGTCATTTAATAATCAACACTTTATAATTATATTAGTAACAATTATTGTATATTTATATGAGTGATCTAAAATAACAATTAACAAAGTTTAATTGTTTTGTATGAGTTAACAGTTTGTTATATTTGGATCACTATTAGTGATTCAAATACATAATATGTGTACTTATTCATTTGTGTTATTTAATGATAAATTACATTTCCAAAATATAATTTTTTTCTTAAAAATATAAATGAGAATGTTTTATAGCTAAGCATTTACTATAAAATTTATACATTTAATATTCTAATTTCAGACATTTATTCAATTCGTCTCCATAAATAACAGCTTTTTTAGCATCAATAGGAGAACCAGGAGGGGATAACATATGTATAAATATTTCTTTCCCTATTTAAATATAAGTAATTTGTTCGTATGGTTGTAATTTTTTGAGATATTCCCTTAAATAGTTTAGTGTAGGATTAGTGAATATTTTAAAAAAGAACAATTGCTTTAATTACTTGTGTATCTTGTATGGTAAAAATCTAGAAAAATTAACATATCTATAATATTCATAAACAAGATAAATACTAAATTTTTTTTGAATCTAGTATCAAATATAAATAAATTACAATACTCGTAATCTAATGATATTAGTGTCAACATATAAATAATATTATCATAAAATTAAATTTTATTCCTATATTTATAAGTTTTGAATTTTAGAAATAATTAAGGTAATTTTTTGGTTTATGGGTTCATGTATATCATAGTTATCTCTTCAATTCATTTGATAATTGGTTTCTTCAATTATTCAAATGGTTTTCACATGATATATCATAATTATTATATCTTCAACAATTCAAATAATTATCTCTCAGTATATCCCAATTATTGTATTCGAGCTAGATAATTTTATTACTATACTTAATTACGTTATTATTTATCCAAATAATACAATAATACCCCAAGTATATTTGTATTATTCTCAAATATATAATTGCATATTTGTATATTTGTGTTATTCTCAAATATATAATTGCACAACTCAGAATATTTGAATAACCATCTCTTCAAATATTCTAAATAATTATTTTTCCCAATATTATAATAGTTATCCGTCCATATATTGCTATAATTCTCAGATCTTTCAGTTTGTTATTGATTTATCTAATGTTGGTACTGTGATATTTATATTATCAAATATTAGATTAATCTAATATTTATATCTTTGATATCTTTATCGTTTTTGTAATTGTGTAACTAATATATTTTCATTTTATGCAATTTGGAGTGGGTATCGTATATATTTATATTAGTAGAAAGTATAATAGACAGTATAATAAACAAAAATAATTTGTTTATTATAGGTTAAAATATGCGGTTATCTAAAAATAGATAAATTTTGCAGACCTCCTCCCTCCCTTTTGCTAAATTATACATGCTTAAAATTAAATTTTCAATTTTACTTATTTTATATTTCTTCTAATATTCATATACAATTTGAGTTTGTATATTTCTTTATATTATCTCAAGTATTAGAATCGAGATCTCTCAAAGTATTGGAATAGATATTTCTCCAAGTATTTCCACAATATAATTATATTGTGGAGAGTTAAAAAATCTCTTGAAAAATTAGAACAACATCTTCAAAACTTCGAATACTTATCTGTTCAAGTATTTGGTTGTATAATTCTCAATAATTTGAACAAATATATTTTTTAGTTACAATCTCTATACAACTATCGCATATTATATAATCTTTTATATTTAATATCTCTGTATCTGTTATAAATTACACAATCCTTACATTATTTTAAAGTAATATACTAATCGTTTCCTATAAAATTGCTTAATATTTCTTTTCAAATGTGCTCTAGATTTCTATAAAATTACATAATCAGTATAATTCTATTAAACTATACTGATCTTAATAATTTACTATCCATACTTGGATATAGTTTCTCTTCAACTTGTACTTTATATTCTCTTAAGTTTTAGAATGTCTATCATTATGTATGCAAGTTATAACAATACTTTTCTCATTATGTATGCAAGTTATAACAATACTTTTCTCATTATGTGATCTCATAATCATCACATAAAGTGTTTGAATCATCATATGTCAGAATAATCATCTCATAAATAACATAATCCCTTTAAATAACATAATATTAACTTACTTAGTTATACATTAGTATTCTACAGATTTGATAATAGTATTCTTTCAAATTTCATAATAGTACTCTTCAGATTTCATAATAGTACCCTTCAGGTTTCATAATAGTACTGTTAGTACTCTTCATGTTTCATAATAGTACTCTTAATACTCTTCATGTTTTATAATTATATTCTTTCCAAATTAATAAATTTAGAAAATATTGACATAACTTTTATCCTTTTCTTATAAAGTCACACAATTAAAATTGTTTCCCAGTCACATTATTATCATTATTATCATTATTATCATTATTATCATTATTATCATTATTATCATTATCATTATTATTATCATTATTATCATTATTATCATTATTATCATTATTATCATTATTATCA
>ERZ778024.3737-NODE-3737-length-10662-cov-5.916565_pt1 | contig 10662 bp, 14 predicted proteins | sample MGYA00375754_ERZ778024 | MGnify/ENA primary metagenome ERZ778024 (study PRJEB29350, sample SAMN05389827) | bioreactor metagenome | isolation source: Thiocyanate bioreactor | place: South Africa: University of Cape Town | collected 2014-02-18 ... | reverse complement strand
CCTTTCAAAAAAAACAAAAAAAAAAAAAAAAAAAAAAAAAAAAAAAAAAAAAGAACTGTGGAGGTATTGTGAGTGGATCATCCGATTCAACAACTTCATGAACCATTTGTTCTTTTCTAATACTTACAAATATATTATATCGATTCCCTTGAAGTACTAAACCTTGGTGTAAGTCAACAATTGTGGTTGGATAAGGTGATTGAATAAGATTTGCATCAATTAATTCATCATAAATGTCATCTTGAATTAGAAATCCTTGAAGAAAGAGTCCTGGTCTATATCTTCTTATCTCTTTTTTGGCTAAGCAACATCTTTTTTGTTCTACAGGGGTCAAAAAAAGGGCTAGAGATCTTATCATCTATTGAATAAAGTGGAGAGTTTTTTTTTTTTCATTTCTTTTTTTTTGATAGATGAAATAAAATGAATTAAATTAAAATAAAATAAGAAATGAAATGTTTACCATATTGACCAAATTTAAATCATTTCCAATTATTACAGCACAACCATGTGTTTGAAAGAAGGAAGTTAAAATTCTCTTTAATATTGTTCTATCAACTTTATTTTCAAAATGTGATCCAAAAATGGTCTCTTCTATCTTTAATTTTTTGAAAACGGATAAATTAATTCTAATTATAAATTCTAATTGATACTTAAGAAGAATCATAAAATAAAATACCTCAATAATGGGGGGTAATGTAGCACTAAGAATTTCTTGTAAATCAATAGCAAATGGAACAATCATTGTTGCAAGCCTATCGACTGGAGAAATCTTTAGAATTATTTGAAATTATTTCTTGATTTTATCACAAAGAATTAAGTGAAAACCAAACTTACATGATTTTTTCCAGCAAGTGAAGTACTTGAAGAAAATCCTTTGGCAAACATCTTTTGAAAATAATAATTTCATGAGCTAGGGAAAAAAAAAAAAAAAAAAAAGGAAAAAAGATTCAAACCTTTTTACGATGTCCAATGAATTGATTAATCATAAAAGGAATTTGATTTAAAACCATAGGATAATATGCTAAATAATCATGAAGATATTCGGTTGGAACTATAATACAAAGTGCATATGTGCTGACAACATCATGTGATGAATATCCAGTAAATATAAAAGAAGTTACTGCAATTTCTATAAGCATTTTTTTTTTTTGTTTTGTTTTTTTGTTTTCCAAAAAAAGTTGAATAAATATTTGTTTCTTTGTTTGATTGCAATTCCTAATTTCTAAAAAAAATTACTTAAATCACCAAGTACATAAAATTTTGTTTCAATATCTTGACCAAGTGATCTAAACATTTCTCCATTTAATGTGTATTTTGATATATACAATAAAAAATCAATTTCTTTTTCTTGATCAGACCAATACTATTTTTTTTTTTTTTTTTTCCCGAATCCGTTAGTTTTTTTTTTTTTTTTTTTTCCGAATTTGTTAGTTCTTTTTTTTTTTTCTTTTTCATACAAACAAAAATTTTCTTATAACCTTCTCAATTGAGGGACCACGAATGTTATCCCAATATGTGAGTAATATTGTAGAAATAGGGTGACATTTTTCAGGAAGGCCAGTAGGAACAACAAGATCATCAGTACTATGTTGTGATTTATGATGAATCGGTAGTTCAGGTCTATCAATGGCTAAGATAATAAATAATAAAGATCAAAGTTCGTTTTTTTAAAAAAATAAGAAAAAGGAAAAAAATAAAGAAATTCAAACAATTTCTTGGACTTGCATTAAAGTTTTCAGTATCAATATCTTCATGAGACTCAATTTCTTGTTGTGATTCACGAGCTCCAAAGAAAGTCCACAATGCAGAAAATGTTGTATAAGCTTAATATTTCATTTATTAGATCATTTAAAAAAAAATATTTATGCAATCAATAATCAAACAAAAAGTCAATAAAGTCAATATCATTTTTTTGAAAAAAAAAAACAAACAAATAAAAGAAAATGGAAAAAAAGAATAGGGAAAAAAACTCGTAAAAAAAAAAAAAAGAAATAGAAAAAATCAAAGAGAGAATCAAACAAAGAAATCAAAGAAGGAATATAAAAAAAGTGTAAGGAATCAAATAATTCAATAAGTAAATAATACAAGACTGTCTTTGTGGACTTTTCTTATCTGGCGAGGAGAAATCGTTCTCCATGTTTTTTCGGATGTTTTTTTGAAAATAAAAAAACATGGTTTTTTTCCCCTTTTTCATTTTTTTTTTTTTTACAAGATTTCGAAGTGTATGAAGCCAGGATGTCCAAGAGCACTGAAGAGCAACAACAACAACCTCTCCCCTCTCCAAAATGGTTTAGTGAGCAAAGTACTCTCTGGCCTGGTCAAGTAAGATCTCTCTTTATCTCTACATTTTTCTCTTTTCTTTCTATTTTCTTTTCTCTTTCTTTTTTCTTTTCTTTTTTTTTTTTCATGTTGGCTTCGGTCAAAGTATTATCGGACCATGAAGTCATTCCAAAGTTTTCATTCATTCATGAAGAAAATGGTCCAATTACGGGTCTTTTATTTGCTCAATCTCTAAAGTCGTTGAAGAATGAATATTGGGAAGATTGAGAAGACTTGGATAAAATCTTAAAAGGAGAATCTAAGATTCTTATGCATTTTTTTTTTTTTTTTTTTTTTTTTTTTTTTTTTTTTTTTTTTTGATATCAAGTTCAACCATAAAATTTGAGAAGATCTTGAGTTTTGGATCAAATCTCTATTGTAGAATATCTTAAAGTTGGAATATTATAATCAAAATTATTGCATATTTGATAAAATGAAGGAAAAAAGAAAACTTTCTTTTTTTTGCAATTCTTTCACCGACCCATTTATCTTTTTTGAATTTTAGTCTTTTTCTCTTGAGATTGAGGAAGTTCTCTATGATGGAAATTCAAAGTTCCAACATGTTCAAGTCTTTCAAACAAAGACATATGGAAGAATGCTTGCTTTAGATGGAGTCATCCAAGTAATTTTTTTTACTCTTTTTTTTTTCTTTACAAAATGTGAATCCCATTTTTTCTTTCTTTCTCGTTTTCATAAATAAAATAATAATCATTTAGGTCACTGAAAGAGATGAATTTGCTTATCAAGAAATGATTTGTCATCTTCCAGTTAATTCCCATGCTTCTCCAAAAAATGTTTGTGTTATTGGAGGTGGAGATGGAGGAGTACTCAGAGAACTCGTAAAATATGACGAAATAGAAAGTATCACCCTTTGTGAAATTGATGAAGTTTATTTTTTTCATTTATTTGTTTATTTATTTTGGAAAATAGTAATTCTCAATTTTTCGAAAAATAGAAAGTTGTTGAAGTTTCAAAGAAATTTTTACCGTTCATGGCTTCCGCACTTGATCACCCAAAGGTAAAACTAAAATAAAAATAATCAAAAAATAAAATCTAAGACTCACTCTCCCAATTACAATTTAGGTTAAAGTTGTCATTGAAGATGGTTTCAAATTTTTGAAAGATCACAAAAATAGTTTTGATATTATTATTACTGATTCTTCTGATCCTGTTGGTAAGAATATCTTTGATATAGATTTTATATATTCCAATTTTAATGTTTGCTTTTTTCTTTTCTTTTCTTTTCTTTTCTTTTCTTTAGGACCTGCTGAAAGTTTATTCCAAAAAGAATTTTTTGCTTTGATGAAAGATTCACTTCGGCCAAGTGGAATAATTTGTACCCAAGGGGAATGTCCTTGGCTTCATATGAACATTATTAAAGATGTTATTGGATTCTGTAAACAATTGTTCTCAGTCGTTGAATTTGCTACCATTTCAATTCCAACTTATCCTTGTGGACAAATTGGTTTTGTTGTTTGTTCAACTTCTGTTGATGTGAATCCAAAAAAGCCATTAAGGTTAATTTAATTACTTTTACTTTTTTCTTTAGTTTTATTTTCAAAATCAAGTCAATAAATAAATTAATAAAATAAATAAATAAATAAATAAATAAATAAATAAATAGGAAAGTCAAGCCAGAAGTCCAAAAGAACTTGAAATATTACAATTCTGAAATCCATGAAGCTTCATTTGTCCTTCCTCAATTTGCAAAGTCTGTTCTTGAATCAATTGAATAATAAGCTTTCTGTTAAATGTAAATAAAAGAAGGAAACTACAAAAATACAAAAACACAAAACAAATGTTTAATATTCTTTTAATATTCAATATCTGATTATTTAATTCGACAAGGTTAACGACATTTTGTAATACACAAGATTCAAGGAACAGACTTATGGGCAACTCAACAATGAAAAGGCGCTTGATGATAGAAAATTAAGGAACCATTAGTCAAGAAGAAGGTGAGTAAGGCAATCAAACAACAAGAGAAAGAATCAAAGTTAAAACTAGGGATTCCAATTATGCATGTTTTGACAACAATTATTCGTGATTGCATTAACTTACAAGACAAGTTATCAAAAGTTGATCCATCTTTTGTTGAAACTCAAATTGTGAGAGATTTGATTCAAGCTGAGGTTAAAAAAGACTTGTTCCAAATTTCTGAATCATCTAGATCAACATTAACCTCAGCTTCAAAATTGAGAAAAATCAACAGTTTGAGCAAAAGTATTTATTCTAAATGTCCAAAAAATTTTCAGTTGCTAATGAAATTTCTAAATGTTTTTCAAACATCAGTATATGAAGCAAATTGTGTTGGACACTCAAAAAATCAATGTCGATTATCAATTCTATTATCATCGTTTCTAGTATATTCACTCTATGGTATTTGGGCAGAAAAGGCTGATATCCTTGAACAAATCCATAAAAAAACGATCACAGAACTTCAAAACTTGCTAATTATAAATCGATTAAAATTTTGTTCTCATGAATACCGAATTAAAGTTAACTAAGATTGTATCTAAAGGTACGATTTCAAAAACTATTTGGAAAATACGATATCGTTGATAATAATACAAGGATTGGATTGGTTTCCACTAAAATGTACTTGATCTTCACTGAATTGCTTTAGAGAAAAAAAAAAGAATCCGAAGGAAAACAATCCAAAAAAAATAAGTCTAAAAGATCCTTCATAAAAATAGCTCAAAGAATCCTCAAAAAATTTCTATATCTCTTCGCAAGTTGCGAGAAAAAAATGGAAAGAAGCTAGAAAATATAAATTAAATATATAAGAAAATAGGACCATTTCCTCAGAAAGAAATTAGAGAATTTGTCTTTGGAGTCCATTGCAAGTATAAACATTATGGATACAGAAAAAATTTCAAGTCAAGCATATCATGAGCTCTCAAAAATAGAACAAAGAATGTTCTGAAAACACATTGGAGGACCAAATGATGCTAACCGACGAACTCATCACCAAGAAAGCCTTAGTGCTCAACTAACTAACCATCATTTTGTCCAAAGGTCATCAAAGAAAGAATCATTATTCTTTCTTAGACATCTATTATATTATAATATTAGTTGAGGATTATTATTATTTTATTATTTTTATTATTATTCATCTCATAAAATCTTTTCAAAAAAAGAAAAAAATCCAGCAACTAAATGAGATAATCAAAAAATAATCAAGGATAATTGAAAGAATTACTATTATTCTTCTTTGACATCTATTATAATAACTTATTATTGAATTATGATCAGTTTACGATGATGATGATGAGAAGTCTTTGTAAAATCTTAACGATTTCAAGCATTTGGTTTAGAAAAAAGCTTTTGAAAAAAAAAAAAAAAAGGAAAATATTAAATCAAAGAATCAAAAGTTAAAAGGATTATTATTATTCTGATTCTTTCTTCGATAATCTCTTCAATTTTGATGATGATCAGTTAGTTTATGATGGTAATCATTCTTAATCTTTGTAAAATCTTAACGATTTCAAACATTTAGAAAAAAACTTGTTGAAAAAAAAACTTTGAAAAAAAAAAAAAGGTAAAATCCAGCAACAAAATCAAAAAGTAATCAAAGAATGTAATCAAAAGTTGAAAGAGTTATGATTCTTTCTTAGTTCATCTATTTCTATTCTGAATTCTGATCAATTGGTTTCTGATGATTGTGATGATGATTATCGGGCTTGTAATCATAACGGTTTGAGAAAAAAAAACAGAAAAAAAAAAAGAAAAACCGATGGCGAATAGGACAGACCCTACAGCACTCACAGTCCACGGCACCAACCCTCAATATCTCATTGAGAAGATCATTCGTTCAAGGATATGGGGATGTGTTTATTGGAAAAGTGAGTGTTTTGGATTAACAAGTGAGACCATTATTGAACGTGCTGCTGATTTGGAATATGTTGGAGGTTGTTTTGGTGGGAATGAACAACCAACCGCCTTTTTGTGTTTGATTTTAAAACTACTCCAGCTTCAACCTGAGAAAGATATTGTGTTAAAGTATTTGAAACAAGAACATTTTAAGTACCTTACTGCATTGGCTGCAATTTATTTAAGGATGGTTGGAGCTCCAATTGATATATATCGTTATTTGGAACCGTTTTATAGTGATTTTAGAAAGTTAAGAAAGAGACTTCCTAATGGATCGTTTACTTTGATTCATATGGATGAATTTATTGATGAGTTATTAAATGAAGAAAGAGTTTGTGATATTATTTTACCAAGAGTGATCAAAAGAGTTGTATTAGAAGATAATGGACAATTGGAAATTAGAAGAAGTGCATTAGAAGATGATCTTGAAGAAGAAGAAATTGATCAATTAGCAAGAGTAATATTCAATATCCTTCTCTCTTTATTTTTACCCTAATTGATGAGTTAATTAATAATCTTACTTTTTTTAAAAAAAATAGGCAGGAATGAGTGATGAAGAAGATGAAGCAGAGGAAGAACCCTCTTCAAGGTTTTCTTTCTTTCTTTCTTTGATATTTTATTTTGTTTTCTCATTGAAAAAAATTTTTTTTCAGAAAAAGAAGCAGAAGTTCAAGTTCAGAAAAAGATGAAGAAGAAGAAATGGAAAATGAAAAAGAATCAGATAAACACAGAGATAGAAATAGGGACCGCGATAGAGAAGATAGAGATAGAAGTGGTAGAGATAGAGACAGAGATAGGGACAGAGAAAGAAATAAAGAAAGAGATAGAAGTAGAGATAGAGATAGAAATAGAGAAAAGGATAGAGAAAGTCGAAGCGACAGAGATAGGGGTGGTAGAGACAGAGACAGAAGTCGAGACAGGGATAGAGATAGATATAGAGGAAGAGATAGAAGTCGAAGTAGAGACAGAGACAGAGATAGAGATCGGGATTATGACAGAAACAGAAACAGAAATAGAGACAGAGATAGAGATCGAGGAGACAGGGATAGGGACAGAGACAGAAGCCGAGATAGAGATAGACATAAAGAAAGGGATAGAAGCAGAGATAGAGACAATGAAAGGAGAGATAAAGATAGAAATAGAGATAAAGATGATCAAGAAAGAGAAAGGGAAAAAGAAAGAGAAAGGGAGAGTGATGAAGGAGAAAAAAGTGATCAAATGGAAGAATAATCACCAAAAAACAACAACAATATTATTTATTGGAATTTTGAATAATGAAATGAAAAATAATAAAAGACTCCAAAGTAAAGTTTGTTTATTTATTTGTCTATTCATTTTTTTTTATTTTTTTTACAAGATTTGTTTTTTTTATAAAAACTAATATACAAGAATTCTATTGATCAATCTCATCAACTTGACCAAGTCCATTCACAGCAATCCATAAAATAAAGAGAGTCCAAACAAAGATTACAGAAAAAATTACAACCTTCAAAAGAATAAATTCAATTCAATTTATCTTTGATTCAAATAACTTTTGAAAAAAAAAAAAACCTTTGAAAGACAACAAAAGTCCCATCTCTTCGCTTTATCTCGTTCTTCCATCATCACAGTCCAAAACTTCAAAGTGGCTTTGAAATTAAGATCAAACTCAACTAATAATTAAAAGAAACAAAATTATTGTGAATAAATAAATCAATCATAAGAAGATTGACAATTTCAATGAATCAATAATGAGAATGATGTTTGAATCAAGTTTTTTGGTTTCGATTTTTTTTTTTTTTTTTTTCAGTGAACAATGTAAACTTGATTCGAAGTGCCAAAAGTTTTTCAAATTGAAAATTGAATTTCATTTACTTATAATTCTAATTAATCACGCAACCATCAATCATTGAATACTATGAATTGAATTCAAGTTATAAAAGGTTCAATCCATAGATGATGTAGTGAGCAAATAATGACTCAACCTCACATTGTGAAAAATAAACAAACAAAAAGGAAAAAAAAAAAAAGAAATCAATAAATAAATAGGGCAGGAGTTGTTCTACAAACCCTGAATGCTCAACTTCACCAAGACCATTACAAAAGGAGGATTTGCAACTTTAAAACAACTCATTTCAATTACTAAAGTTTATAACTCTACGCTCTCTGAATTCCAATATTCATATAATTCTACAATGGGTGTCATTCGAGGAGGACTTCATGACGAGTTTGAAATTCAAGGCATTAAAGTCCAAATTGCCTCTGTTGCAGGAATGGGAACTTGTATTGGTTTTCCTTACTGGAGAATTGGAGTTTGTTTTTTTTTTATTTCTTTCTTCAATTTATATTTCAGTTAATTATATTTAAATTATTATTAATTAATAGGTAGATATTGGAGCTTGTCCATCTTTTGCTATGCATCTTGACGATGTAAGATAATTTTCCCACGATTCTTTTACTTACTTTTTTTTTTTGAAAAAAAAATTGAAAAACAAAATATAATAGAATAAAAATATAATATGAGCTGAATTTAATTTAATAGATTTTCATAACACATGGACATTTAGATCACGTAGGATCTTTGCCATTACATATAGCACAAAGACGTCTTCAAGGCAAATCTACATCATACTATGCTCGTCCAAAAGAAACAGAAATTTTGAACAATCTTGGGACATTATTAGCTTCATTAGATGGATCTCCTTGCGAGGCAAAGTTTATACCTCTTCTTTGTGAGAACTCAACACATGATAGAAATGATCCAAATAATCAAAATTTAAATGGTGCAACAACCAAAATTTCTTTTCAAAAAAGAGGTTTAAGAGTAATGGCCTTTGAAACTATTCATAGAGTACAAAGTCAAGGTTATGCTATTTGGCATACGGAATCAAAATTAAAACAAGAATTCAAGGGTAAACCTGGTCATGAGATTCGTGAACTAATTCGAGTTTCATTTTTTTTCCCTTACCTTTTTCTTTTTTTCAAACCTCTAATTCAAAAAAAAAAAAAACTTTTAGTCTGGAGTTGTAGTTAATGAATTGAAAGAAGTTTTGAAAGTAGCAGTAACGGGAGATACGACAATAGAAGGAATAGATAAAAATCCTCTTTGTTTTGAAGCTAAAGTAACCAAAATACTCATTCTCCTTTTAAATTGCTTTTAATATCAATCAATTTAATTTATCCTTGAATACAATTTTTTTTTTTTCATAGATTTTAATTATAGAATGCACATTTATAGGCAATGGTAAAACACCCGAGGATGCAAAAAAGAAAGGGCATATTCACCTTGATGAGATTATTGCAAGAGCTCATTTATTCAAAAATGAAGCTATTATTTTAATGGTTTCTTTTTTTTTTTTTTTAATACTTTTTTTTCCACAAAAATAAAAAAACAAATTCAATAGCATCTTTCAGCAAGACATTCATTTCAAGAAATTCAACAAACATTGAACTCATCGGTTCGTAATTTAATTATTAAGATTTTAAAGATTTTAAAGATCCTAATTTTCATATTTTTTTACTTTTTAGCTACCTGAATGTTTGAGAGGAAGAGTCTATCTTGCCACTTCAAAATTATAAGCTTGGTAAATATGTGTTCGTAAATTTCTACAATAAATGTATTATTTTCTTTCGCTAATCAATTCCTTCTCCTTTTTGAAACAATGAAACAAAATTTGAAAAAACTAAGACAACAAATTCAATAGCACTAATTAATTAATCAATCAAACAAAAAAAAAGCCCAGAAAATATGAACACCTTCAAGATTATGAAAGGATTTCTCTCTCTTATGAATTCTGAGAAATTTTTTTCCTATTTCAACTCACTTTCAAGAAACCGTTTACTCAAGGGAATTTGACCAAAATCAAAAATAATCATTCAAAAAAGTCAAAGTTTGAATCTTTAATTATTTTTTTTTGAAAATTTTAATCTTTTTTTTCAAAATTCAAATTTCAAATTTTAGTCTTGATTTCAAAACCATCTTTATTTATTTATTTATTTTTTTTCTTTTTTTTTTGTTAAAAATTTTTTAAAAAAAAATTTTTTTTTTTTTCAAAAAAAAGCTGATAACTGTTTAAATTTGATCAAATCAAATTTAAAATCTTTGTTTTAATGTTTTTTGTAAAAAAGTGATTGAAAAGAGGAGGTTGAAACAAAAAACTTGAAGACGAATCAGTCGAAATGAAACTGGAGGCTGATATTGTGATTGGTCCACAAATAAAAAAAAAGATGATCCAACGATTGTGTAATAAAAAAAAAATAATAAACAACAATCATTCAAAATTTCTTTTTCCTCTATTCAAACTTACAAACTTATAATAACTCCCAACTTCTTCTCTTCACTCTCTACTTTTCTATTTCTAAAACTCTTTTTTTAAATTATCTTATTTCTTTATTTTAAAAAAAAAATTCTTTAATTCTTTAATTCATTTTTTTAAAGGCGGTATTTTAAAGAAACAAAGAAGGTTTTTTTTTTTTTTTTCTTCTTTTTTT
>ERZ778024.3734-NODE-3734-length-10669-cov-7.430563_pt1 | contig 10669 bp, 14 predicted proteins | sample MGYA00375754_ERZ778024 | MGnify/ENA primary metagenome ERZ778024 (study PRJEB29350, sample SAMN05389827) | bioreactor metagenome | isolation source: Thiocyanate bioreactor | place: South Africa: University of Cape Town | collected 2014-02-18 ... | reverse complement strand
AAAAAAAAAAAAAAAAAAAAAAAAAAAAAAAAAAAAAAAAAAAAAAAATACTTGGTGACAAGCAAGAACAAGAGTTGAAGAGTTACATTCATCCATAAAAACTGAAGAAGAAGTAGGTCCTAATACAATGGTAGAGTTTTCAACTTTATTTATATGAACTGAAGAGAAAGGACAAGTTATAATGATTTCACAATTTTTGAGTTCAGAAAGAGTTAAATCCTTTTTTTCATATCCAGTTATCACTTTAATCTTTTCATTTTCAAGTTGTTTAAATGAAACTGTGTTAAGATCCTCAAAATCAAATTTCTTTTCTTCTTCCTTTTTTACTTCAATCTTGGGTTCATTTTCATTTTTAGAATTAATTTTTGGAGAAGCTTTTGGACGAGATTTGAAACTAAATTTCTTTGGTGGAGCAACAGAATTTTTTTGAGTCATAATCTTTTCCTGTAAAAATTTGAGTTGCTAAAATAGAAAAGATTCAATATCTTGATTCAATTAATCTTTAAAAAAGAAAACAAGAAAGAACCTCCATGCATTTTTGGTTATCATAATTTGTTAAATCTCGAGAAGCTTCATTAAATTTTGCTCGAAGTGCTTCCAATTCTTCTGATAAATTCTTGAAATGTTGTTCAATTGATTCAGATTCAACAGAAAGATGAGTCTTAGCTTCAATATCTAAATTGATTGGGTTTTCAATTATGTTTTAAATTATAAAATGAAAAAAGAAGAGGGATTTGACAGAAAAAAAAAACCTTTTGCTGTTGACTTGAAAAGAGAAAGGAAAGAATCCATTCTGACTAATCACTTTTTTGATAGTTTTTTTTTTTTTTTTTTGAAATTTTTTTGATTTCACAAAATAAAAAAGTTTGATTTTTTGAAACATTTATTTTTTTATTAAACATTGAGCATTTATACATTTTTTTTTTTCATCCATCAAGACCAAAAACTTTTTGACCAATTTCTGAAACTTCAAAACCAGGAGGGAAAAGAGTTTGAATTGCTTTTGTTCTTGATTGAAAGTAACCATCAAGTTCTGGGAGAATTGTTCTTGGAAACATTTTCAAATACATACAAGCACGGAATCGAGAACTATCATTTGGGAAATTACAATGAGGAAGAAGTGATGACCAAATACAAATTGAACCTATTTTAAATGTTTGTTTAGCTTGAATTGAAAAAGAAAGATAAAAGAAAAAATAAAAAGAAAAAAAGAAAAAAAAGAAAAAGAAAAAGAAAAGAAAAAATAAACCTTTTCTCATAGAAATTTTTTGTGCATTGGAGTCAATATCTGCAGCATCAATTTTTGAAATTCCAATAAAATCTCCCCTTCTTGGAGGATACTTTTGATTCCATTCTTGAATGAATTTATGAAATCCTGGAACACAAATAAATCCACCATCATCTTCTCGACTCTCCAAAAAAGATACAACTCCTTGAACTTTTTCACTACCTTCATAATAACACATTGGTCTATCATTTCCTTCAACAATAAATAAGCCACGATCCCATAAAAATGATCCATCTCTTCCTTTTGATCTCTCAATTTCCTCTTCTTCAGTGTACTTGGGTTGAGTGAAATAAGTCCAAGGATTTAAATCAAAATGAAACCAATTCGATTGTGATTTCCAATGAGGAAAATCTTTGGTTTTACCATTTAAAAGCTTGACATTCTTTGTTGGTCTCATGATTCCATATCTATCAACTGATACAAGGACTTCTGATGTTTTTAAAATAATTTGAAATGCTTGAAAAATTTCTTTAGATTGTCGAACATTCCAAGCGGCTCTACAATTTAAAAATTCAAATCAATTTTTTTAAAGAATAAAAATAAAATATCAAAATAAATGTGAATCAATATCAAAATAAAAAATCAAAATAAATGAATGGAAATAAATATTACTTTCCAATTGATAATCCACTCCCAAGAAATCCAAGTTGTGCACCAGAAGCAAAAGGTTCCCAAGTTTCAGGATTATCTCTCTTAACATTATCCCTTTCTTTTTCAATCGTCTCCCAAATTTCATTCAAAGCATCTTCTCTTTCCTCCTCTGTTATAACATTATCAATAACAACAAATCCATACTCCTCAAAGAATTCTCTAATTTCTTTCTCTTCTTTAACTTGAAATGATTTCACAAATCCTTCTTTATCCTTTGGGACAATAGGTGCGAAATAGGTTTGTGGCTTTCCTTCCTTTTTTTCTTTCTTCCCTTTTCTTTCTTTGTTTCTTGTGAAAAATTGATAGGCTATGAAAAGTGAGGAAAGTGAGAGTAAAATAGGAAGAATCATGTTCGGATAGGACATTGTAGAATGAATTGAATTGTTAAAAAGTTGTTGTTTTTGTTTTGTTTTTTTAGCAAAGTCCTTTTATTTTTATAGAACTGAAAATTTGTTGACGTGGAACCTACTTTGTCCTTTCTTTTCGTCATCAAATTCAATATCAAACAGAACACGAAGCAATGCAACAAAATAAATTCAAAGAAAGAAGTTACAATTCACACAAAGTTTCTTTTTTTTTAAAGAAAAGTGATCAATTTCACAAGTTTCTTGAAAAAAAGGTGATATTTCTGAAAAAAATTGGTTCTTTCTTTCTTCAATGAAGTGGATAGGATGAATGTGTTGTTTATTTCATTTCAAAGTGTTGTTTAAAATATTGAAATCAACTTTGTTTGTTTTCAACAAACAATCGAAATAAAATAATCAACACATTCAAAATCTTCTTATCATTCATTTTAAAAGTTTTCACTTTTTTTTTAAAAAAAATTCTTTCCATTTCTTTTTGCTTTTTTGAGAAGTATTGAATGATTTCGGGTTGTAAGTCGGAGTAGAAACAAAGTCTTTTTATTTTTATTGCATTATTATTAGGATAAAAGGTCTGATTATCAAACTTTTCATTCATAAAAAAACCTGAAAAGGGTCTTTTTTCCGTTCCGTAGAGAAGGCCGATCATAATAATAATTATTGTCGGAAGTTTTTCTTATTATTATTTATTTGCAATCTCGGAAGCCGGAACGGGCATTGGAATATTTTTTGTATAAATACCTCCAAATCATTTTTTTTTTTTTTTTTTTCAAACCAACAAAATTTTCTTTTTTCCAAATTTCAAATTTCAAATTCAAATTTCAAACTTTAAAACTTAATTTCAACTCCAATTTCATTAGATCTTATAAACTTTATATTCACTCTTATTAATTGTATTTATTGATTTCAATTTTTTGTTGAAAAATGGGAAAAAAACAAAAAAATGATATCGAGCTTCAAGGTTCATTTTTTTTCTTTTTTTTTTTTTTTTTTCTATCCCAAACTTTCCTTTCCACTACTTTTCTTTATTATTAACCTTCTATTAACTCAAAAAAAACATCAATAGCTCAAATTGAAGATGATATTACCAAAGAAAAACAACAAGCTAAGAAAGAAAAACAACCAAAAGTTTCACTTTTTACTCTTTATCGTTTCTCAAGTTGGACTGAAAAGTTTATGATTTTCCTTGGGATTCTTGGAGGACTTGGTCATGGACTCATTCAACCAATTTTTATTATGACTTTTGGAAGCTTAGTTGATTCATTCTCGCCAACATCTTCTGTTGAGGAGATATTTGATACCATGAATGGATTTATTTTGAACCTTGTTTATCTTGGAATTGCAGCGCTTATTTGTGCTTATTTTAGAACCTCAATGTTTGTACTTGTTGGACAAAGTCAAGCTAATAAAATTAGAAAAGAATATGTAAGAGCTATCTTAAGACAAGAAATTGGTTGGTATGATGGAAAACTTTCAGGTGAATTAACAACTCGTCTTTCAAAGTAAAATTCATTTTTATTTTATTTTATTTTTTAACTTTTATTTGCTCACAAGTCATTTATTAAAACAAATATTTTTCTTCAATAGTGATGTCCCATTGATTCGTGATGCTATTAGTGAAAAACTTGGAACTCTATTTTATTGTATTTCTGGTTTTGTTGCAGGTTATTGTATCAGTTTCAGCACTGGATGGAAAGTTGGTCTTGTTACTCTTGGAGGAACTCCAGTTTTAATTATTACAGTTGCATTGGTTGGTAAAGCTCTTACTATGTATTCTGCTAAAGGACAAAAAGTTTATGCTTTTGCTGGAACAATTGCTCAAGAGGTTTTATCTTCATTTTTCATTTTTCATTCATTTTTTAAAATTCAAAAATGCAATTTTCTAATTTAGGTTCTTGGAGCAGTAAAGACTGTTATGCTTTTTGGAGGACAAGAAGAAGAAGAAAAAAGGTACGATGCAGCTTTGGAAATTTGTGAACAAACTGGAAGAAAAAAATCATATGTTGAATCTTTAAGTACATCAGTTCCTTTTTTCGTCGGATTCTCTTTATATGCACTTGCATTATGGTACGGTTCTACTCTTGTTTATTCTGGTGAATTGACTGCAGGAAAAGTTTTTATTGCTTTTCTATCTGTAACAATTGCAAGTTCAAGTTTAGGAATGATGGCACCTTCAATTATGTCATTATCATTAGGAAGAGGGGCAGCTTATGAAATATTTCAAATTATTGATCGTAAATCCAAAATTGATTCACTTTCAACAGAAGGATTAAAACCAGAAACATGTCAAGGAAATATTTCAATGAAAGATCTTAAATTTACTTATCCAAGTAGACCAGATGCTCAAGTTTTGAAAGGAGTTTCAGTTGAAGTCAAAAGTGGCCAAACAATTGCATTGGTTGGAAAGAGTGGTTCAGGAAAAAGTACAATTATTGGTTTACTTGAAAGATTTTATGATATTGATGAAGGAAGTATTACCATTGATGGAAATCCAATTAAAGATCTTAATGTTCAATGGCTTCGTTCAAAAGTATCCTTTTTCTTTTTCTTTTCTTTCCTTCTTTCTTCTTCTGAATTTTTTTTTCTCTCTTTCTTTTTTCAATAACAAATAAATTAATATTTTTTTGATTCTAAAAAAATAAAAAATAAAAAAGATTGGATTAGTAGGACAAGAACCAATATTATTCACAGGAACAATTAAAGAGAATGTGAAAATAGCCAAAGAAGATGCAACAATGGAAGAAATAATTCAAGCATGTAAAGATGCCAATGCACATGATTTTATTTCAGCCCTTCCAGATGGATATGATACCATTGTTTATCAAAGAGGTGGAAATTTATCAGGTGGACAAAAACAAAGAATTGCCATTGCTCGTGCTATTATTAATAATCCACAAATTCTTTTATTGGATGAAGCAACAAGTGCTTTGGATAGTAAAAGTGAAGTCATGGTTCAAGCAGCTCTTGATAAGGCATCCATTGGAAGAAGTACAATTGTTGTTGCTCATAGATTATCTACAATTAAGAATGCTCATCAAATTCATGTTTTTGGAAAAGGTGTCATTATTGAATCTGGAAATCATGATGAATTGATGGCTTTAAATGGAGAATATGCAAAATTGGTTCACCTTCAATCAGTTGCAAAAAAAGAAGAGAAAAAAGAACAAGAAGAAGATGATGATCAAGAAGTTATTGCAAAATTTACAAAGAGTAAAGCTATTGAACAAGAAGAAGAACTTCAAGCTAAAAAGAAACAAAAAGTTGCAACATCATGGTATTCATTAAAAAAGATCTTTTCCAACAATTGGAGACATGAATGGCATTTACATCTTGTTGGAAACTTGATGGGAATTTGTCAAGGATTAGTTTTTCCAGCATTCAGTTATATTTTCACTAAAATTCTTCTTGCTTTGATGTTGAAACGTGGTCAAGATTTAAGAGATGAAGTTGATTTCTGGGCTTGGATTCTCGTTGTTTTAGGATTTGCTGCAAGTAACTTTTTTTTTTTTTTTTTTTTTTTTCTTCAAAATTTAATTTACAAATTAAATTAACTTTAAAAGTGTGTGTCGTCTACTTTCAAAATCTTACTTTCTTAACGTCACTTGAAAGATTTACCAGAAGACTTCGATTCGATTTATTTTCACATGTTATTCGTCAAGTAATATTCTCTTTCTCTTTCTTTTTCTCTTTTCTCTTTCCCTTTTCCTTCATTTGATTATTCTTAACAATTTTCTTTTTTTTAAAAAAATAATAGAAAGGAGCTTGGTTTGATGAAAAAGGTCATGAAGCTGCTGTATTTGCTACTATTTTAGCCCAAGATTGCGCAGATATTCCAAAAGCTTCAGGAAAACTTGTTGGTCAATTTTTGAAAATTCTATCCGTTTCAATTGGAGGAGCTGTCTTAGGAATTACTAGTTGTTGGAGACTTGGTCTTGCCCTTGCAGCTTGTGTTCCATTATTGTCAATTGGAAATTATTTTAAAGTTAGAAGTATTAAAGGATTTGCAACAGCAACAAGAAAAGCTTATGAGAAATCAGGAGTTGTTGCAGCTGAAGTGATTGAGAATGCTAGAACAGTTTATGCTTTAAGACTTGAAAACAAATTCCTTGATCGATTTGTTGCTGAAATTTTAGTTCCTGAAAAAATTGGAGAGAAAGATGGACATGTTAGTGGTGCTGGTTATGGTTATGGAGAATGTGTTCAATTACTTGTTTTTGCTTTTGGATTTTGGTATGGTTCACAAAATATTAAAAATGGCTATTGTGACCCTGAGCAAATGTTTTTGGCAATCATGTGCATTATAAATACAGCTTTAGTCATTGGAGATACTTTACACATTTTCCCAGATTTCCAAAGAGCATTGGTAAATTTTTTTTTTTCTTTTTTTCTTTTTTTTCTTTTCTTTTTAACATTTTTAAACTTGATATTAACAATAATAATAAATAAAAAAAGGAAGGAGCAATGGCAGTTTATGAATTGATGGTTCAAGAAAAAGAAATTACAGGAAAAGTTAATGGAATGACACCAATGCAATGTGAAGGAAATATTGAATTTCAAGATGTTAGATTCTCTTACCCAACTAGAAAAGATACTGAAATTCTTCGAGGATTTTCATCCAAAGTTTCAAAAGGACAAACTTTAGCATTAGTTGGACATAGTGGATGTGGTAAATCAACAACCATTTCACTTGTTGATCGACTTTATACAGCTACTGGAGGAAATATTTATCTTGATGGAATTGAAATTCGTAAACTTGATATTTCATGGTTAAGAAGACAAATTGGATATGTTGGACAAGAACCAGTTGTATTTGCAAGAAGTATTAAAGAGAATATTGCATATGGAGTTGAAGTAACTGAAGAACAAATCATTGAAGCAGCAAAGAAAGCCAATGCTCATGATTTTATTACAGCTCTTCCTGATGGTTATAATACTTATGTTGGTGAAAGAGGTTCTCAACTTTCTGGTGGTCAAAAACAAAGAATTGCAATTGCAAGAGCTTTGGTTAGAGATCCAACCATTCTTTTATTAGATGAAGCAACTTCTGCCCTTGATTCTGAAGCTGAAAAAGTTGTTCAAGAAGCTATTAACGAAGCTAGAAAAGGAAGAACTACCATTGTCATTGCTCATCGATTATCAACCATTAAAGATGCAGATATCATTTCAGTTGTAGATAGAGGTCAAATCCTTGAAACAGGAACTCACAATGAATTAATTGCAAAGAAAGGAGCATATTACAATTATGTTGAAGCACAAACTTTAGAAGGAGCTTAATTCAAATCAAAATCAAAACTCAATTGTTTGTTATATATTAATGTAATAAAATTGTATTGTATTTTTTGAAATTGATTCTTTTTTTTTTTTTTTTTCTGAAATTTCTCTTTGAATTCTCTTACGAAGCTTCCATTTTTTATGAAAGTTGTGAATAGATTTCAAACAAGATTTGAAAAGAAATCAATCAATTCTTCTTATTCTGATTGATGGAGTTAGTTGAAGATTGCAATCAGTCAATCCAACAAGAAACAGAAAAAAAAAAAATTAGAAATGTCAACAAGAAGGAAGCAGGCAACTCCAAGTTTTTATGCTGCGACTGCTATTGTTCCCCCTGAAGATGAAGGTTTCTTTCTTTTTGATTCTTCCTCTTCTTCAAATTTAATTAATTACTCTTATTTGCATACTTTGTTCATTTATTTATTTTATTTTTTTGGTTTTTGTTAATTCAGCTCAACATTTTGTTTAATTTTTGAAATTGGGTTGAAAATTTAATAATTGATGTGATCTTGTTGAAACTTCAGGAAGAGATCGAGATTGACTCTCCTAAACTAAATTATTAGAGAATAATATCGAATTGCTTTAGTTTTTGTTTGCATAAATAATTGTTTTCGTTATTTATTTCTTTGTTATTTGTTTCTGAATATTTGTTTTTTTTTTAAAATATTACATTAAGATTTTTGTTTGTTTTATTCATAGCAATTAACAACAATAATAATAATTTAGCAATTGTTCAAGAATTTCTTGATGATAGAGGTTCAAGGCTTGAGATTCGTGGAGTTGTAGAATTTTCTTGTAAAAAATGGAAGGAGATTTCCACTGTATCATTATTTTGTGATAATTATTCAATGTTCTTTGTTAAAGAGAAGGTAATCTAATTTTTTATTTTTTTTTCCTTAATTGAAAATAAATAAATAAATCAATCAATCATACTATCAGCTTATATTACATTTACATTTGCTCAATATCGCTAAAATTGAAATCAAAAGTGCAAAAGAAGTACTTTCTTCTCCCCATTCACTAATCTTTGATTCAATTAAATAATTGTAAAACATTAAACAGATGGTCTTAACTGTAAAAAATGATCCTATTGAAATCATGATTCGAGCTCTTCCAGCAAGTGAAAATGAAAACTCGGACAAAATATTGAAAGTTTTATTTACATCTTGGAAATTTTCATTTCCATTTATTTCAAAATCTGGAAAACCCTTTGAAGTTCAACCCGAATCAAAGTTTCTTTCTTTCTTTGCTTTTTTTTTTTTAAAAAAAAAAAGAAATTTAAATCTAATACTCTTCATTTTTTTTTTTTTTAGTTTGGATCTTTTAAATCAAATTCCAGATGAAGAAAGTTTCTTTCCTTCTTTCATTTTTTCTAATCCTTCTTTTTTAAAAAAAAAACATTCATTAGATGTTGGACCTTGTAATGGTTTTCTTCGAGTTTATCAATCAATTTGTTATTTACGAAATAGTTTCCCTTCAAGAAGAATTAATAATCATATTCAACTTTTATCTGATCAAAACTTGAAAACTTTAAATTTATTTGAATTTCCAAATGTATTAGATGAAGATATAGCTTGTTTGGTTCAAGGTCAATTGATTGAACTTTTTTAATAACTTTCTTTTTTAAAAAAAGAAATTTGAAACAAACAAAAACAAAAATCAAATAGCTTTACAATATAGCACGTATTTTTCTTCTATTATTGCTATTGGAAATTTACCTCAAGAAATAATACCAATTTTAATTAATGTAATTTTATCAAATCCATATTTAAGAGAAGTTAACATCTCTGGAGTTGGTCTACTTTTTTTTTTTCACCTTTTAACTATCAAAAAAAGTTTTTTAAAAAACTCCTCTCCTACTCCATCAAATAGGTTTAACTCCTGCAAATATGAAAGAATTTGTACAGAAATCAGAGAAAAAAGGATCCATTTCCCTTTCTTCTTTAAATGTTTCAAAGAATTTCATTGATGATAAAGGTTATTTTTCTTTCTTTCTTTCTTTCTTTTTTTTTTTTCAATTTTCGTTTTGTTCTTCTTATTATATCACTCTCTTCTATTCTATTCTTTTTAGGTGCAGAATATCTTGGAGAATTTTTAGGAAATTTAGATTATAGTTTAGTTGAATTAAAGTTATCAGAACTTGGAACTGCAAGAAAAGGAGGAATAAGTGCCATTTGTTCGGGTTTGAAAAAAAATCCTCATTTCATAATGACTTTAAGTCACCTTGACCTTTCTGAAAACAAGTTTGAAACCAAAACATCAACTTTACTCGCAAGTTGGCTTGCAACACCGAACGCTCTCACTTTTTTAAACCTTTCACACACAAAATGTAATTTAGAAACAATTTCTGGTATATTATTATTATTTTCTTTTTGTTTTTGTTCTTGATTTATTTCATGTTCCTTCAATAATGACCCAATGAATGAAATAACAGAGGCATTGAATCGTGGATGTATTACTACTTTATGTACATTGAATTTATCAAAAAACAAATTTAAAAATATTGATAAATTTGTTCAATTTGTCAAGAATTCACAAGCTCTCAATGTACTTCATTTTAAAATTTTTTTTATTGATATAAATCTAGAGGGAAAAAAAAAGGAAAAAGAAAGAAACCAACATTTTAAAAATAAAATAAAATAAAATCATTCAATAATAGGTATTAGATTTATCAGTAAACCCACTTGAATTTGAGTCTTTGTTGAATCTGATTCGAAATGTGATTGTAAATTATTCAATTTTTGATTTCCAACTTTATCTTCGTGGAACTAGTCTAACATCAGAAAAAGGTTTTTTTTTTCTTTTTTTCTTTAAATTGGAGTTTTTTTTATTAATTTTTTTTTTTCTTTCTTTTTTTTTTCTAGCTGAAACATTATTCGGATTGATTTCTAATAATATCAAATTAATTGATGTGAGTGACAACCTCCTTTCATCAACTGGACTTGATGCAATTGGAAATGCCCTATTAATGAATACTACCTTAGAAACTTTATATATAGATTACTGTTTTAATGTAATTTAACTTTTTATTTTTATTATTATTTTTTTTTTTTCTCATTTTTTCTTTTTTTTTTTTTTTTTTTTTTTTTTTTTTTTT